>Ga0136613_10000816_pt1 | contig 15146 bp, 15 predicted proteins | sample AntDrymUQ2722106_2_FD_106649 | JGI IMG/M metagenome (GOLD analysis project Ga0136613, IMG submission 106649) | Polar desert sand microbial communities from Dry Valleys, Antarctica - metaG UQ272 (21.06) | ecosystem: Environmental > Terrestrial > Soil > Desert | place: Antarctica: Dry Valley... | reverse complement strand
GGTGAGACGCGCGCAGTTGACGGCGTCGACCTGAGTGTCCGCGGCGGCTCGGTCTACGGCGTGCTCGGGCCCAATGGCGCCGGCAAGACGACGACGATCCGCATGCTGGCGACCCTGCTGCGCCCGGATGCGGGCAGCGCCAAGGTGCTCGGGCACGACATCGTCAAGGAGGCCGACGCCGTGCGCGGCGTCGTCAGCCTGACCGGGCAGCTCGCGTCGGTCGACGAGGATCTCACCGGACGCGAGAACCTGATCCTGATCGGCCGCCTGCTCGGGCTCAAGGGCCCGGCGGTCAGGCAGCGCGCGACGGAGCTGCTCGAGGCCTTCGGGCTGTCGGATGCCGCCGGCCGGCTCGTGAAGAACTACTCGGGCGGGATGCGCCGCCGGCTGGACCTCGCCGCGAGCATCGTCGTCACCCCGCAGCTGATGTTCCTCGACGAGCCCACGACCGGCCTCGACCCGCGCTCGCGCAACCAGGTCTGGGGAATCATCCGCGCGCTCGTCGCGGAGGGCACGACGATCCTGCTGTGCACCCAGTACCTCGAGGAGGCAGACCAGCTCTGCGACCGGATCGCCGTCATCGACCGCGGCAGGGTCATCGCCGAGGGCACGCCCGGCGAGCTGAAGGCGTCGATCGGCTCCGGCGCGCTGCACGTGCGGCTGCTCGATCCCGAGCAGCGCCCGCAGGCCGAGGGCATCCTCGCGCGTGAGCTCGGAGCCGTCACGCTGGAAGCCGACGCCGCCGGCCTGTCGGCGGCGTGCTCGGATGCCGGCCGCGCGGCCGAGGCGATCGCCGAGCTGAGCAGCCTTGGCGTGGGGATCGCGGACTTCTCGCTCGGCCAGCCGAGCCTCGACGAGGTCTTTCTCGCGCTCACGGGCCATCCGGCGGAGCCCGCTGCCGGCGAAGGGCCAGATTCCACGAACGAGGAGCAGGCGGCATGAGCACGATCACGACGACCGCCGAGGGCGCCGCGACCGACGCCGACGAGGCCTTGGTCCGCAAGGCGATCTCGTCGACCCCGCGCCCGCCGCGAGCGAGCGCGCTGTCGGCAGCCATGACCTTCGGCTGGCGCGGGATGCTGAAGGTCAAGCACGTCCCCGAGCAGCTGCTCGACGTCACGATCACGCCGGTGATGTTCGTCGTGATGTTCACCTACCTGTTCGGCGGCGCGATCGCCGGATCGACGGGCGAGTACCTCGACTACATCCTCCCCGGCATCCTCGTGATGTCCGTCCTGTTCACCACCGTCTACTCGGGCGTCGCGCTGAACACCGACCTCACCAAGGGCGTCGTCGACCGCTTCCGCTCGCTGCCGATCTGGTCCCCGGCGCCGCTGCTCGGGTCGCTGATCGGCGACAGCGTGCGCTACGTGATCGGTGGCAGCGTGATCATCGTGCTCGGCCTCGCGCTCGGCTTTCGCCCGGGTGCGGGCGCCGTCGGCGTCCTCGCGGCACTGGGCCTCGTGGTCGTCTTCGCCTTCGGCCTGTCGTGGGTCTTCACGACCCTCGGGCTGCTGCTGCGCTCGCCGAACGCCGTCATGAACGCGGGCTTAATGGGGATCTTCCCGCTGACGTTCCTGTCCAACGTCTTCGTCGAGCCGGACACGCTGCCGGCGGGGCTGAAGGCGTTCGTCGACGTCAACCCGATCTCGATCCTCGCGAACGCCTCGCGCGGGCTGATGGAGGGCAACGCCGACGGCGCCGACATCGCGATCGTGCTGGCCTCGCGGCGGGGCTGACCGCGGTGTTCATGCCGCTGACGACGCGCCTGTACCGCCGGCGCTGATCGAGCGCCGCGCACCGGCGCGCGGTGCGAATGTGACACCCCGCCCGCGGCCGAGTAAGGTCGCGGGCGTCATGGAGGCAATCCTCATCCTGCTGTTCATCGGGCTCATCATCGGCGGCGCCGTCGTCTTCATGCGCGGGCGCAAGGCCGAGGCGGGCTCCGGCCCGCCGGCCCCCGCGGGGCTGCCGCAGGCGCCCGCGGCCGAGCCGATCGGCGGCGCCGACGTGCGCGCGCTGAAGGTCGGCGACGTCGTCAACTACGAGGGCGGCGACTACATCGTCGAGGGCACGCTGCGCTTCGACCAGGGCGGGTTTCGCTGGGACGAGCACCGCCTCGTCGACGGCCCGAAGTCGCTGTGGCTGTCGGTCGAGGACGACGAGGGGCTGGAGATCGTGGTCTGGCAGCGCCTGCGCGGCGCCGCGCTGGAGCCGGGCCCCGGGACGCTCGAGCACGGCGGGGTGACCTACGAGCTCGACGAGCGCGGGCACGCGGACTTCACCTCCGAGGGCACGACCGGCGCTCCCGGTGGCGGCAAGGCCGACTTCGTCGACTACGCAAACGGCGACGAGCGCCTGGCGTTCGAGCGCTACGGCAAGGACGGCGGCTGGGAGATCAGCGCCGGCCGCGTCATCTCCGAGCACACGCTGGACATCTACCCGAGCCGCGGTGCAGGCGGATGAGCGACGCGCTGAAGGCAGCGGAGGCGACCGAGCTCGGGCTGCGCGAGCAGATCTCCGACCTCGTCCACGCACGTTCGCGCGCCGACAGCGAGAGCAAGCGGCTGGCTGACCGCGCCGCGCTGCCGGGCGCGCACGTCGAGCTGACCGAGATCGCCGGCCGCTACGAGCGCCAGAGCGCGACGCTGGCCGCGGAGATCGAGACGCTGCGCTCGAGCCTGCGTGCGGCCGAGGCCGAGCTCGAGCGCCTGCGCGCGCCCGACGACTGAGGCGCGGCACCCGTGCTGATCGAGGTCCGCCAGCCGTACGTGGACGTCAGCGCCCATGACCTGTCGCTGACCTTCGGCGCTCCGGCAGCGGCCGCGATCGAGATCCTGCGCGTGACGGCAGGCGGCTTCGCGATCGAGCTGCGGCTGCTCGGGTTCTCCCACCAGGCGCTCGTGAACGGCGGGACGGTGCTGTCGGAGACCGTCGCCTGCGTGCCCGGCGTCTCGGGCTCGCTGCCACAGCGGCGCACCGACGGCGCCTATAGCTTCCGCGCCGACGTCGAGCGCCACGACGACGACTCCTACGCGGCGCGCGCGGCTGCCGTTCTCGCGCGCGCCGCCGAGGACCCGCACGCCCTGGCCGGGATGTTTCCCGCCGCCCCCGGCGCGCGCGACGACGCTCGCCGCGCCCTGCCCGCGTTCACCGCGCTCGCCGTGCACCCGCCGGCATCCGGCGAGGGGATCGCCTGGACGACGTGGCACGGCTATCCGCAGACCGGCGAGATCGTCGTCACCGCCTCGAGCCTCGAGCGCGCCGCGTGAAGCGCCACGCGATCATCGCGATCGCGCTGGCGGCAGCCGGCGTGATCGGCCTCGTCTTCACGCTCACGTCGCACGGCTCGGTGCGCGACCACATCGCCAAGACGTACACGAAGGCCGGCACGGAGCCGCCGCCGGGCGGCAAGGGCGAAGGTCGCAAGGAGACGCTCGTCTACACCTCCGACAAGCCGGTCAGCCAGACGGCCAAGGACATCGGCGACGAGCACAAGCCGGCCGACCGCCGCACCACCGAGGCCGGTGCGTTCCTGCGCTACAAGGACGACGTCGTCTCGGTCGTGCCGCCGGACGCGGGCGCGAAGGGCTCGCGCATCCTCGTCGACGACGAGGAGGGCGGCTATCACCGCAACTACCTCTTCGTGGGCGGCTTCTGGGGCACGTTCTCGGGTCCCGGCGGCTCGTTCCGCGGCGGCGGGCCGGGAGCCGGCAAGTGATCCGCGCGATCGCCCTGGCGGTCGTGCTCGCCGCCGTCCTGGCGGCGCCGGCGCACGCCGGCATCCTCACCCCCGATGACGCCACCGAGCTGGCCCAGTCGCTCGCCGAGGCGCAGGAGGAGCAGGGCATCTGCTACGGCTGGCAGATCGACAACGACTTCTCGTCGTCCAGCGACGTCGGCTCTTCGACGGGCGGGCCCGATCAGCCGCTGACCAGGTCGGCCCGGGAGTGTGAGAAGGGCTACGTCCAGCTCGTCGGCCAGATCCACTACGCGTGCAACAGCTGCGAGGACGAGGACAGCGCATCGGTCGCGATCGACTCAGACCTCGAGGACCCGCCGACCGTGAAGGATCTCAAGGGTCTTGGCCTGGACGGCGGCGACCTGACCGGCGACAAGGACGACACGACGCTCGTGAACATGGTCAACGCGTTGCCGCTGATCGCCGCCGACCGTGGCAACGCCCCCTACGTCGCCTACGAGCCGGCCACCCAGGTGCCGGCCACCGATCGCGCGACGAACAAGCCGGGATCCGACCTCCTGCGCGACGACTGGTTCAAGCTGGTGCTGTTCGGCGGGCTGATCCTCGCCGCGCCCGGCTTCTACCTCTACAAGCGCTCGCAGCAGCCGCCGGCGCGCTCTGACGAGCCTCCCGCGCCTGCGCCACCGCGCCCGCCTGCGCCCGAGAGCACCGCTCCCCCGTCCCCCGCGACCTAAGGACGACTCATGGACTACTGGGAAGACCTCGCGACGGAGCTGGCCGCAGGGCTGCTCTACGGCTGCGTCGGCATCGTGCTGCTCGCGCTCGGCTACCGCATGATCGACGCGCTGACGCCGGGGAACCTCGGCCGCCAGCTGTGCGAGGACCGCAACCGCAACGCGGGCATCATCGTCTCCGCCGCGCTGCTGTCGATCGGGATCATCGTCACGTCGGCGATCATCGCGTCGGATGGCGACCTCGAGAAGGGGCTCGGGCAGTCGGCTGGCTTCGGGCTGCTGGGGATCGGGCTGCTCGGCATCGCGTTCGTCGTCATCGACCTCATCACCCCCGGCAAGCTTGGCGAGATCGTGATGGGCGAGCGCCACGAGCCGATGGTGTACGTCACGGGCGCGGCGCTGCTGTCGATCGGTGGCATCGTCGCCGCGGCGATCTCCTGAGCACGACGGCCGCAGACCACGACGCGATGGCGCGCGCGGCGACGCCGTCGCTGCACCGCCGCGCGCGGCCGGTCCTGCTGGGCACCGTCCTGCTCGTCGCGACGTGCGGGTTCGTCTACGAGCTCGTCATCATCGCGCTCGGCACGTACCTGTTCGGCAACAGCGTCTTTCAGGTGTCGATCGTGCTGGCGGCGTTCGTCTCGTCGATGGGGCTCGGATCGCTGCTCGCCAAGCCGCTGCTGCGGCGTCCCGCGCAGGCGTTCGTCGCGGTCGAGGCGGCCGTCGCGCTGATCGGCGGGCTGTCGGCGATGGGCCTCTACGCGGCCTTCGCCTACCTCGGCGTCTACGAGCCCGCGATGCTCGTGACGGCGGCGACGATCGGGCTGCTCGTCGGCTGTGAGATCCCGTTGCTGCTCGCGCTGCTGCAGCGCGCCCGCCCGCAGGCCGCCGGCGCATCGATCGCCGATTTGCTGGCGGCCGACTACCTCGGCGCCGTCGTCGCCGGCGTGAGCTTTCCGTTTCTGCTGCTGCCGTGGCTCGGGCAGATCGAGGCCGCGCTGGCGATCGGCGCGCTGAACGCGGTCGCGGGCCTGGCCGTCTGCATGCTGGCGCGGCTGCGCGCCGTCTGGCTGCTGGCCCCGGGCGCCGTGCTCGCCGTGCTGGCGTTCGCGGCGAGCGCGGCGTCGAGCTTCGAGGTCACCGCCCGCCAGAGCCTGTTCGACGACCGCATCGTGCTGCTGGAGCGCTCGAGCTACCAGGAGATCGTCCTGACGAGCGGCGAGGCGGACGACCTGCGTCTGTTTCTCAACGGCGACCTGCAGTTCTCCTCGCGCGACGAGTACCGCTACCACGAGGCGCTCGTGCACCCGGCGATGGCGGGGCGCCACGAGCGCGTGCTCGTGCTCGGTGGCGGCGACGGCCTGGCGATCCGCGAGCTGCTGCGCCACGACGGCGTGCGGCGCGTCGTCAACGTCGAGCTCGACGGGCGCATGACGGCGCTCGCGCGCGACGACGATCGCCTGCGCGCGCTGAACCGCGACGCCCTGCGCGACCCCCGGGTGCAGGTCGTCACGGCCGACGCCTTCCGCTGGCTGCGCAGCGCGCGCGAGCGCTTCGACGTGATCGTCGCCGATTTCCCCGACCCCGACGATGCGGCCACGGCGAAGCTCTACTCCCAGGAGCTCTACGACGGCATGCGCCGGCGCGTGCTCGCGCCGGGCGGGCGGCTCGTCGTGCAGGCCGGCTCGCCGTACTTCGCGCGCGAGTCCTATTGGGGCATCGAGGCGACGCTGCGGGCGGCGGGCTGGAGCACGACGCCCTACCACGTCGATGTGCCGAGCTTCGGCGACTGGGGCTTTCACCTCGCGTCGGCGGACGGCCCGCCGCTGCTGAGGATCGAGCCGCCGCCCGGCGGCACCCTGCGCTTTCTCGACCGCTCGACGCTGGCGGCGGCCGCGAGCTTCCCGCCGGACCGCCGGCGGATCGCGGTGCGGCCCTCGACGCTCAATCGCCCGCGCCTGCTGGACTACCAGCGACGTGGCTACAAGGGGTACTGACCGGCGGCACGGGCATGCTCGTCGTCGCGCGTGGTCAGCAGCTCGGCGTCGGCGCGCGCGATCAGCTCGACCAGGGTCTCGTCTTCTCGCAGCTCGGCGAAACCGGTCCGGAAGGCGCCCTTGCGCTCGGAGCCGGCGAGCGCGGCGGCGATCGCGTCGAAGCGCTCGCGCGCCGCGGGCAGCCGCACGCCGAACATCGCGCAGAGGAACTCGTCGCCGCCGAGCCGGATGACGAGGTCGTAGGAGCGCAGGTGCTCGGCGATGACCATGACTGTACGCTTGAGCAGCGCGTCGCCTGCGCTGTGTCCCTCGGTGTCGTTGAGGGTCTTCAGCCCGATGACGTCGATGTACACGATGACGAGCGCATCGCCGGTCCTGCGGCAGCGGTCGATCTCGTGGCCGAGATCGGCCAGCCCCGCCGCTCGCGTGCGTGCGCCCGTCAGCGGGTCGGCCTCCGTGACCGCGAGCGCGCACGCGAGCGCATCGCGGTCGGCCTGGGCCGCGAGCCGCTCGCGGGCGGCCTGCGCGCGATCCCGCGCCGCGGCGCGGCGGTCCTCGGCGGCCTGCTCTCGATGCTCGCCAGCCCGTAGGCGATCCTGCGCGGCGCGCGCACGCTGGCTGGCCGCGCGAAAGACGAGGTCCGCCCCGGTGCGTTCGCGGGCGCCGACGTACTCCTCGTCGGCGGCGTCGCGCTGGCGCATCGACTCATCCCGCGCGTCAGCGGCCCGATCGCGCGCCTGCGCCGCGAGATCGCGCGCGCGGGCGCTCGCGTCGCGCTCGCCGGCGCCGTCCAGGCGCGCCTGAGCCGTCTGCTCGCGCCGGTGGGCCGTGCGCTTGCGGATGTCGCGGCTGTACTCGTGCGCGCCGGCATCGTCGGCGGGGCTCAGGTCGCGATCGCTCGCGGACTGGTCGCTGTCCGCCGCCAGCTGGTCGCGGTCGGCACTCGCCTGGTCGCTGTCGGCGCTCGTCTGGTCGGCGTCCGCCAGGGTCTGGTTGCTGTCGGAGAGCGTCTGCTCGGCATTTTGCAGCGTCTGCGCTTCGACGTCCGTGAAGCCTGGGTCCGATGATCGGTCGTCCATGCCTGACCTCCTTCGGGCAACTCGCTTGGTCTCTATAGCCCCGCGCCGTCTCCCTTTGCTCGGTAACACTCTACGCGTGCCAGAAGCGGCACGTGAGTACGGCGTCGCGTACGACCCGGGCTACGCCGTCGCAAAGCGCCCGAGCGTGCGCTCCGGGCGCACGCCGGGCAGGTGCTCGGCGAAGATGCGGTGGTAGGCGAGCTCCTCGCGCGTGCGCAGCGGCGGACTCACCGCGTCGCGCTCGCGCTCGAAGTCGGCGTCGCTGACGCCGTCCTCGACGCGCTCGGTGAGGACGCCCGCGGCGCCGCTGCCGTCGCCGAACTCGGCCTTCTCGCGCCACAGGATCTGCTCCGGCAGCCAGCCCTGGAAGGCACGGCGCAGCAGGCGCTTCTCGAGCTCGCCGGGCGCCGACAGCTTCCACGCCATCGGCAGGCCGAAGGCGAATGCGATCACCTGGCGGTCGAGGAACGGCACGCGCGCCTCGAGGCCGTGCGCCATCGTCACGCGGTCGCAGCGCTGGAGGTTGAGGTTGTGCAGGCTGTTGACGGTCCGCACGAGCTCGCCCTGCAGCGCCGCCTCATCCTCGAAGTCGCGCAGGTACTCATAGCCGGCGAACAGCTCGTCGGCGCCCTCCCCCGTCAGGACGACCTTGACGTGCTGCGCGGTCATCTCCGCGAGCAGGAAGTTCGGCACCGCGCTGCGCACGAGCGACGGATCGAAGTGCTCGATCGAGCGCACGACCTCGGGCAGCACGTGCGCCGCCTCGCGGGCGCTGTAGATGCGCTCGTGATGCTCGCAGTTCAGGTCGCGGGCGACGACGCGCGCGGCCAGCAGGTCGGCGCTGTGCTCGGTCCCGACGGCGAAGGTCTGCAGGCGCTCGCCGCGCTGCTCGCAATGGCGCGCCGCGATCGCGGCGACGATCGCCGAGTCCAGCCCGCCGGAGAGGAACACGCCGACGGGGACGTCGCCCATCATCTGGCGCTGCACGGCGTCAACCAGGATCTGGCGCGTCGCGGTGAGCGCCTCCAGGGGCGGCTCGGGCAGCTCGCTCCAGTCCGCTCGCGCGCCCGGGGCCGGCTCGTCGCCGATGTCGACGACGGCGTTGGCGAAGCGCTCGAGGCCGCCCTCGGGCGTCCAGTGACAGCCCGGCGGGAAGCTCTCGACGAGCGGCATCCAATCGGGTGCGAAGGCGCCGATCTCCGACGCGAAGCGCACGCTGCCGTCGCGCTGCGCCCAGTACAGCGGCTTGATCCCGACCGGGTCGCGGGCCGCCAGGAAGCTGCCGTCGTCGCCGGCGACGAGGAACGCGAACATGCCCTCGAGCTCGGTCAGCGCCGAGGGACCGCGCTCGTCGAGCAGGTGCAGCGCGACCTCGTTGTCCGAGCGCGTCTGAAACTGCGACGGGCAGAGCGTGGCGCGCACCTGCTCGTGGTTGTAGACCTCGCCGTTGCCGACGAGCCAGATGTTGCCAGCCGGGTTGGCGAACGGCTGGCGCCCGCCGCCGACGTCGACGATCGACAGCCGCCGGTGACCGAGCCATGCGCCTTCGATGTGCACTGCGCCCTCGTCGTCGGGTCCGCGATGCACGAGACGCCCGAGCATCCGCTCGGCCTCACCCGCGGGTTGCGGACCGTAGACGGCGGCGATGCCGCACATCAGTGGTTCGTCCCGTGACCCGTTGCGAGACGGGCCACTACGCGGTCACCGCGGCGGGCATGTCTGCGTAGGCGAGGGGACGGCGGTCGTCGAGGTAGGAGAGCCGCGCACGTGCCGCGGCGACGACGCCGAGCGTGTCGACGCGGGCCACCGCCGCGCCGGCTCGTGACCCCGTCGTGGCGAGCACCCGGCCGCGCGGATCGACGACCTTCGCCTGGCCTGCAAAGCGCAGCCGGCCGAAGCGCCCGACCTGGTTGGAGGAGACCCACACGACCTGGTTCTCGAGCGCGCGGGTCTGGTCGAGCAGGTTGAAATGGCGCACCTGCACGTCGCGGCGCATCCACTGCGCCGGATCGACGCGGCACACAGGCCAGGCTGACAGCGAGGCGATCAGGCCGGCGCCGTCCAGCGCGATCTGGCGCGCCGCCTCGGGAAACGTCTTGTCGTAGCAGACGAGCATCCCGATCCGCCCGACCGGGGTGTCGAAGGCCGAGAACCCGGCGCCCGCGCTGAACGTTCCGCGCTCGGCCTGCGGCAAATGGACCTTGCGATGGTGGCCGAGGACCCCGTCGCCGTTGACGCAGACGGCGCTCGAGTAGGGCCCGCCGGGCGCGTCCTCGGTGTAGCCGAGGCAGACGACGATGTCGCCGGCCGCGCGTGCGATGCGCGCGATCTGCTCGCCGTCGCGGCGCAGCGCGGGCGGCGGCGCGCACGGCGCCGGCGCCCCCGTCACGCAGGGCTCGTAGAGGTAGCCGCCGAGCGTCGACTCGGGCAGCACGACGAGGGCGGCGCCGCGCTCGCGAGCCTGCGCGATCGTCCGCTCGACCTGGCGCATGCAGAGCTCGAGGTCACGGCCGAAGCGCGCGCTCACGGCCATCACGGCGGGGCTGCGGCGGGATCGTCTCGCGGTCATGCAGTTCAGGGTGCCCGCAGCGTCAGCGGAGCCGTATGGACCGCGGTCCAGAGATCGGGTACGTGTGCTCGACACCTTGAATGGACTACCCGGATGCGTGTATGTGCAACGACCTCGGCCGCCGGCGCGCCGCCGCAGCTACGATCGGGCTCTGCCGACGACCACGACGAACCCGTGACGGGCGAGCCCGCGGCGCAGCCGCAGAGCTTCTACGAGGCCGTCGGGGGCGAGCCGGCGTTCCGCCGGCTCGTCGCCGGGTTCTTCGCGCAGGTCGTGGGCGACGAGATCCTGCGCGAGGTCTACCCCTTGGACGACCTCGCCGGAGCCGAGGAGCGGCTGGGACTGTTTCTCATGCAGTACTGGGGCGGGCCGACGACGTACTCCGACGGGCGCGGCCATCCGCGACTGCGCATGCGCCACGCTCCGTTTCGCATCGGTCCGGCGCAGCGTGACGCGTGGCTGCGCGCGATGCGCGTCGCGCTCGACGAGGCCGACCTCGCCGAGCCCTACCGGGCGCAGCTGTGGGACTACCTGGAGTCCACGGCGCAGCACATGACCAACAGCCCGGTCTGAGCTGAGCCTGGGGTCGCCGCGTAGACTGCCCGCCATGGCGAAGGTACGACTGCGCGGACAGGTGCAGAAGCTCGCGGGCGGCGAGGCCGAGCACGAGATCGAAGGCGCCACCGTCAACGAGCTGCTCGCGGGGCTCGAGGCGAGCTACAGCGCGCTCGAGGGCTGGATCCTCGACGAGCGCGGGATCCTGCGCCAGCACATCAACGTCTTCGTCAACGGCGAGCTCGCAACGCCCGAGACGGCGGTCGCCGACAACGACCGGATCGAGATCCTGCCGGCGATATCCGGCGGCTGACGCTCGGATGACCGAGCTGCTGGTCGGGACCCGCAAGGGCCTCTTCGTCCTGGAGGGCTCAGCGGACGGGGACTTCGAGATCGTCACGCGCGCGTTCGACGGCGAGCCCGTCGACTACGCGATGCGCGAGCCGCACACGGGCCGCCTCTACGCGGCCGTGACGTCCCCGTTCTGGGGCCCGCGGATCTGGTACTCCGACGACCTGCACGACGATTGGCAGCCGGCCGCGGGCGTGGCGCTGCCCAAGGGCGGCGACCTGGCGCTGAAGCGCATCTGGGTGATCGTCGTCGCCGACGACGGCTCGCGCGTCTGGGCCGGTGGCGATCCGGGGGTGCTGTTCGAGAGCCGCGACGGCGGCGCCTCGTTCGTGCTCAACCGCACGCTGTGGGAGCACCCCACGCGGCCGCGCTGGCGGCGCGACTCGGGCGGCCTGTCGGTGCACTCGATCGCTCCCTGGCCGGGTGACCCCGACCGCCTCGCCGTCGCGATCTCCGCCGCCGGGGTGTGGCTGACCGACGACGGCGGGGAGACCTGGGAGCACGGCAACGCCGGCATCGTCGCCGACTACCTGCCCGAGGAGGCGCGCGCGACCGCGATCGACCTCTGCGTGCACCATCTCGAGCGCGCGCCGCGCAAGCCCGAGCGCCTGTACCTGCAATTCCACGGCGGCGTCTACCGCTCCGACGACGGCGGGCGGTCGTGGATCGACATCGCCGCCGGGCTGCCGTCGGACTTCGGCTTTCCGGTCGTCCTGGACCCCGCCGACCCCGACAGCGCCTACGTGATCCCCGTCGCGACCGCCGATCGCGTCACGCCCGGCGGCCGCGTGCTGGTGTGGGAGACGCGCGATGCCGGCGCGAGCTGGACGGCGCGCGGCGACGGGCTGCCCCAGCGCGACGCCTACATCCAGGTCCTGCGCCAGTCCTTCGACCGCGCCGGCGAGGGCGCGGATCTCGAGCTGTACTTCGGCGCGACGTCCGGCGAGCTCTTCGGCTCGCGCGACGCCGGACGCAGCTGGTTCACCGTCGCCGGGCGGCTGCCGGCGATCGCGTCCGTCCGCGTCGGTCGCTGAGGCAGGCCATGCAGGCGCCCGGTGGCGCACCGCGAAACACCACGCGGTGAACGGACGTAGATCACGGGCGACGACTCGACCGCTGCGGCCGGCTGCGATCGCCGCGATCCTCGTCCTCGGCTTCTTCGCGACGGCGCTCGGGGTGCGGGCCACCCACGCCGACCGGGTCCTGCCGGGCGTCCACGTCGCGGACGTGTCGCTCGGCGGGGCGTCGAAGGGGGAGGTTCGCAGGCGCCTGGCCGCGGTCGCCGAGGAAGCTGCCGGCGAGCCCGTCACGCTGCGCTCGGAGGGCCGCCGGCTGACGGTCGCGCCCGCGCAGGCCGGCTACTTCGCCGACGTCGAGGAGACCGCCTCGCGGGCGCTGCGATCGGGCCGCGAAGGACCGCTTCGCGGGCTGTGGTCGACGGTCGCCGGCCTGTTCGGCGCGCGCCGCGAGGTGGCGCTCGCCCAGACGGTCGACCGCCGCCAGCTCGGCTCGTTCGTCGCATCGCTCGCCGACAGGCTCGGCCGGCCGGCGTTCGCGGGTGAGCTCGTCATCGCCCCGCAGGATCTCGCGATCACCACGAAGCCCCCGCGCTCCGGGCGCGAGGTCGACCGGCGGGCGCTCGCCGCCCGGCTGGCCGAGGCGCTGCAGCGACGGCCGCGGGGCACCGTGCAGGCGCCGCTGCGCACGACGAGGGTCGCCTCGCGATCGGCCGTCGAGGCGGTCGGGCGCGCCGCGCGCTCCTATCTGCGCGAACCACTGCGCCTGACCGGCGCCGGCGAGCCGCTGGACGTGTCGCCGGCGCAGCTTGCGCGGGTGCTCGCGCTGGAGGCTCGCGACGGCGGCAGGTCGGTGCGCCTGGGCGCCGGAGACAGGCGGCTGGCCGCGCTCGTCGCCCGGCTGGCGGCGCGACGCGACCGGCCGGCGCGCAACGCCCGCATCCGAGCGCCGGCGCGTCCGGTGACGCTCGACGCCAAGGGCGACGTGTCGTTTCGCCCGCGCTCGGCCGACGTCGAGGTCGTGTCCGAGGCGCGCACGGGTCGCATGGTGCGCCAGGCGGCGCTCGCGTCAGCGATCGAGTCGGCGATCCGCGCGGACCGCCACGCGATCGAGCTGCCGCTGCAGCGCAGCGAGCCGGCGGTCTCCGCGCAGGACGCGCGCAGCGTGCGCTCGCTGATCGGCACGTTCACGACCTACTACGTCCCCGGCCAGCCGCGCGTGACGAACATCCGCCTGATCGCGCGCAAGGTCGACGCGACGATCGTGGCGCCCGGGACGCGCTTCTCGCTGAACGCCGCCGCCGGGGAGCGGACGACCGCCGGCGGCTACGTGAAGGCGCCGTTCATCGCCGACGGCAAGCTCGAGGAGTCGATCGGCGGCGGCGTCTCGCAGTTCTCCACGACGCTCTACAACGCCGCCTACTTCGCGGGCCTGCAGATCGACGGCCACCGGCCGCACAGCTTCTTCATCGACCGCTATCCCGCGGGACGCGAATCGACGCTGAACTTCCCCGACATCGACCTGACCTGGACCAACGACACCCGTGCCCCGGTGCTGATCCGCGCCACGACCGGGGATGGCTCGGTGACCGTCAGCCTTTACGGCGACAACTCAGGGCGCCGCGTCAGCGCGCAGACCGGCGAGCGCGAGCCGCTGAGCGCCGGCGACTTCGCGATCACCGTCACGCGCGTCGTCCGCCACCGCGACGGGCGGGTCGTGCGCCAGCCCTTCACGACGCGCTACGACAAGCCGCCGCCGCCTGAGTGAAGGGGGTGCGCCACAGCCGGGCAACCTGCCGCCCGCGAGCGCCTTTGTAGCGTGTAGGCATGCCCACGACCTCCGCCACGCCCAGTCAACACGAGCGAGGCGGCCGGCAACCCGTACGTTCGGACATCCGCAACGTGGCGATCATCGCCCACGTCGACCACGGCAAGACGACGCTCGTCGACGCGATGCTGCGCCAGTCCGGCGTCTTCGCGGCCCACGAGGCGGCCATCGACCGCGTCATGGACTCGATGGACCAGGAGCGCGAGCGCGGCATCACGATCCTCGCCAAGAACGCCGCCGTGCGCTACACGCCCGACGGCGGCGAGGAGGTCAAGCTCAACCTCGTCGACACGCCCGGCCACGCGGACTTCGGCGGCGAGGTCGAGCGCGGCCTGACGATGGTCGACGGCGTCGTGCTGCTCGTCGACTCGTCCGAGGGCCCGCTGCCCCAGACGCGCTTCGTGCTGCGCAAGGCGCTCGAGGCACGGCTGCCGGTGATCCTCGTCATCAACAAGGTCGACCGCCCCGACGCGCGCATCGCCGAGGTCGTCGACGAGGTCTACCAGCTGTTCATCGACCTCGACGCGACCGACGAGCAGATCGAGTTCCCGATCGTCTACACGAACGCGCGCGCCGGTCAGGCGTCCCTGGAGCAGGGCGTCGAGGGCGAGGACCTGCGCCCGCTGCTGGATCTGCTCGTGTCCGCCGTGCCGGCCCCGACATACACCGAGGGCCACGGCCTGCAGGCGCTCGTGACGAACCTCGACGCGTCCGCCTACGTCGGGCGCCTCGCGCTGTGCCGCGTGCACAACGGGACGATCCGCAAGGGCGAGACCATCGCGTGGTATCGCCACGTCCACGACGACATCGCCTCGGTGAAGATCACCGAGCTCTACATCACCGAGGGCATGACGCGCCTCGGCGCCGACGAGGCGGGCCCCGGCGAGATCATCGCCGTCGCGGGCATCCCCGAGATCACGATCGGCGACACACTCGCCGACGCCGAAGACCCCAAGCCGCTGCCGCCCGTGATGGTCGACGAGCCCGCGCTCGGCATGACGATCGGCATCAACACCTCTCCCCTCGCGGGCCTCGTCGGCAAGAAGCTCACCGCCAGGCAGGTGTCAGACCGGCTGCAGGCCGAGCTCGTCGGCAACGTCTCGATCCGCGTGCTCGACACGGAGCGCCCCGACGTCTGGGAGGTACAGGGCCGCGGCGAGCTGGCCTTGGCCATCCTCGTCGAGCTCATGCGCCGCGAGGGCTACGAGCTCACGGTGGGCAAGCCGCAGGTCGTCACCCGGGAGATCGATGGCAAGACCCACGAGCCCGTCGAGCGGATGACGATCGACGTCCCCGATGACTACGTCGGCGTGG
>Ga0136613_10000815_pt1 | contig 15154 bp, 16 predicted proteins | sample AntDrymUQ2722106_2_FD_106649 | JGI IMG/M metagenome (GOLD analysis project Ga0136613, IMG submission 106649) | Polar desert sand microbial communities from Dry Valleys, Antarctica - metaG UQ272 (21.06) | ecosystem: Environmental > Terrestrial > Soil > Desert | place: Antarctica: Dry Valley... | reverse complement strand
TATCGCTACGAGCGCGAGGTCGAGGAGTTCCTGCGCTACAGCCCGAACGTGCGCCGGCGCGCCGAGCGCGAGCCCGATCCGTCAGCACGCTGACCTGATAGATGCCTTGCAGCTATTCCTAGGGGCAGGAATGCCGACGTACTCTTGGACGCGCCGACACCGCCCTCCCCGCCGATGACCTCCCGAACCCTCGTCCCGATCGCGATCCTGATCGCCCTGCTGCTCGCCGGAGCCGGCGGCGTGTACGCCTACGACCGCGGCCAGGACGGCCGGATCGCCGAGGGCGTCCAGGTCAACGGGGTCGACGTCGGCGGCCTGAGCACCGTGGCGGCGCGCGAGAAGCTGCGCGCGGCGCTGCTGGAGCCGCTCGACCGCCCCGTCACCGCCCGTTACGAGGGTGAGCGCTTCAAGCTCACGGCACGCCAGGCCGCGATCGGCGTCGACATCGACGGCTCGGTGGCGCGCGCGCTGGACCGCTCGCGGCAGGGCAGCATGTTCACGCGCACCTGGCGCGAGCTGCGCGGTGAGCGGCTCGACGCCGACCTCGACGCGAAGATCACCTGGTCGCGCGCCGCCGTGCGACGTCTCGTCGCCAGGGTGCAGAAGCGGCTCGAGCGCCCCGCGGTCGACGCGAAGCTGGACCTGGCCTCGGGCAGCGTCGACCCGCAGCCGTCGCGCGACGGGCTCTCCGTGCGCGGCAAGCGCCTGCGCCGTGACCTCGAGCGCGAGCTGCTGGACCCAGGCGCGGCGCGGCGCGTCCGCGTGCGCACCGACGTCGTGCGGCCGGCGGTCTCGACCGCCCAGCTCGCCGAGAAGTACCCGGCCGTGCTGGTCATCGACCGCAGCTCCTTCCAGCTCACGCTCTACAAGAAGCTCAAGCTCGCCAAGACCTACGGGATCGCGGTCGGCCAGGTCGGCCTGGAGACGCCCGCCGGCCTCTACAACATCCAGAACAAGGCGGTCGACCCCGCCTGGACGATGCCCGACTCCGACTGGGTGGCGCCCGGCGACCGCGGCAAGGTCGTGCCCGGCGGCATCCCGGAGAACCCACTCAAGGCGCGCTGGATGGGCGTCTACGACGGCGTCGGCATCCACGGCACCGGCGACCCGGGCTCCATCGGCACCAACGCCTCGCACGGCTGCATCCGCATGCGCGTCCCCGAGGTCGTGGAGCTCTACGACCAGGTGCCCGTCGGGGCGCCGATCTACATCTCCTAGGGGGTCAGATCTTGCATTCGATCACTCCGGCCTTCGGTCGGCGTGCGGGAATGCAAGATCTGACCCCTTAGGGCCGATCGCCTCGATCGGCACCTCGTCCCAGCCGCGCTCGAGCAGGGAGGCATGGTGGTCGGAGTGGCGAAGTACGAGCGTGCCGATGTACACGCCCCGCTCCCGCCTGCGCATCACGGCGTACCACATCGTGGAGGCGTCGCCGGTCCCCTGCACGCGGTGCCACGGCCGCGGCGGGCGCTCGTCCGAGCGCACGAGGCCGGCCTCCACGAGCTGGCGCTGGGTGGCGACCTGACCCGTGCCGGTGTCGATGAAGAACGAGGCCATCGCCCCCAACGGTAACCCGCGGGAGGCGTGGGGCCAGGCCCTGCGCCGCTTCGACCGTGAGCTGCTGCGCCGCGGCGCCGCCGAGCGAACGCGCCAGGCCTACGGCGCCGACTGCGGCGAGCTGGCCCACTGGGCGGCCGCGCAGGGCCTGCGCCCCGCCGACGTCAGCTACCAGGTGCTGCGCCGCTGGACCGCCCGCATCTCCTCGCAGGGCATCGCCGCGCGGACGCTGGCGCGCAAGCTGGCGTCGGCGCGCGCGTTCTTCCGCGTGCTCGTCGAGCACGGAGAGCTGCGCGCCAACCCGGCCGACCTGATGGCGGCGCCGAAGCTGCCGCAGCGGCTGCCGCGCACGCTCAAGGCGGCCGACGTCGGGAAGCTGCTCGACCGCATCCCGGCGACCACGCCGCTCGAGTTGCGCGATCGCGCCATGTTCGAGATCGCCTACGGCTGCGGACTGCGCTCCGAGGAGCTGGTCAACCTCCAGCTGACCGGCGTCGAGTTCGACGCCGAGCAGCTGCGCGTGCTCGGCAAGGGCTCGAAGACCCGCTTCGTCCCGGCCGGCGAGCCGGCCCTGCGCGCCGTCGCGCGCTACCTCGAGCGCGGCCGACCGGCGCTGGCCGGCGACGGAGGCGACGGGGCGCTGTTCCTCTCCAAGACCGGGCGCCGGCTCTCGACCTCCGACGTGCGGCGGCGCCTGCGGGTGTGGGCGCGCCACGCCGCGGCCCAGGGCGCCGTGCACCCGCACGCTCTGCGGCACTCCTACGCCACCCACCTGCTCGAAGGGGGCGCCGATCTGCGGGCGATCCAGGAGCTGCTGGGCCACAGCAGCATCTCCACCACCCAGATCTACACTCGGGTAGAGTCCGCCCGCCTACGGGCGGCGTACGAGCGCAGTCACCCGAGGGCCTAGAAGCGGAGACCGACCCTGGAGACCAACGTCAAAGCGATCGAGCTCCGCGAGCTCTGGCGCAGCTACAAGGGAAGCGGCTCCGATCGTGCGCGCGAACAGCTCGTCGTGGCGTACTCGCCCCTGGTCAAGTACGTCGCCGGCCGGATGTCCTCGGGCCTGCCGGCGCACGTCGAGGAGGCCGACCTCATCTCCTACGGCCTGATCGGCCTGATCAACGCGATCGAGCGCTTCGACCTCGACCGCGAGATCAAGTTCGAGACCTACGCGATCACGCGCATCAAGGGCGCGATCATCGACGAGCTGCGCTCGCTGGACTGGGTGCCGCGCTCGGTGCGCGCCCGCGCCCGCGAGATCGAGCGCGTCCACGGCAAGCTCGAGCACCGGCTGCACCGGACGCCGACCGACGAGGAGATGGCACGCGAGCTGGACCTCTCCGTCGACGAGTTCCAGGAGGCGCTCGTCAAGATCTCCAACTCGACCGTCGTCGCGCTCGACGAGCTGTGGGCGGTCTCGGACGCCTCGGGCGATCAGGTCTCGCTGCTCGACACCCTGCACGACCCCGACGCGCCCGACCCCCAGCAGATCCTCGACGCGTCCGAGCTCAAGGACCGCCTGGCCGACGCCATCTCGGCGCTGCCCGAGCGCGAGAAGCTCGTGATCGCCCTCTACTACTACGAGAACCTGACCCTGCGCGAGATCGGCGAGGTCCTGGGCGTCACCGAGTCGCGCATCTCGCAGCTGCACACCAAGGCGGTGCTGCGGCTCAAGAGCCGCCTCCAGGGCGACAACCTCCGGTAACCCCAGATCCACCGATCATCCGATGGATGGCTCGGCGTCGTGGGCCGAGTCAGAGTCGATCGGCCGCGTTCTCATGTGGTGAGCCACCTGGGTCGCGGCCGATCGGCTCTGGCGAACGGCCACGATGGCGAGACACCGCGGGAATCGGTGGATCTGGGGTAACTTCCAGGGCTCCATCTCCTCCTCGAGGGAGGGGGAGGCGAGGAGAGTGAGGTGCCGGGCATGTCCCATCCCGCAGATCGGATCCGAAACGTGGCGTTGGTGGGCCACCGGGGGAGCGGGAAGACGTCGCTGCACGAGGCCCTGCTGTTCGAGGCGGGAGCGACGACCAGGCTCGGCTCGGTGGCGGACGGCACGACGGTCTCGGACTCCGACGAGGACGAGAAGGGGCGCGGGATGTCGATCTCCGCGTCGCTCGCCTCCTTCAGCTGGCGCGACGTCAAGGTCAACCTGATCGACACCCCCGGCGAGCCCTCGTTCATCGCCGACGCCCTCGGCGCCCTGCGCGTCTGCGAGTCCGCCGTCTTCGTGGTCAACGCCGTCATGGGCGTCGAGGTCGGCACCCAGCGGCTGTGGCAGCGCGCGCAGGAGCTCGGCGTCGCGCGCCTGGTCTACGTGAACATGCTCGACCGCGAGCGGGCCGACTTCTTCCGCACGCTGGACTCGCTGAAGGCCGCCTTCGGCCCGCACGTCGTCGCCACCGAGATCCCGATCGGCTCCGAGCACGCGCTGCGCGGCCTGATCGACCTCGTCGACATGAAGGCCTACGACTACGACGGCTCCGGCAGAGAGAACGTCCGCGAGGTCCCGATCCCCGACGACTACGCCGAGCTGGCGCAGGAGTACCGCGAGAAGCTCATGGACGAGGTGGCCGAGAACTCCGAGGCGCTGATGGAGCGCTACCTGGAAGGGGAGGAGGTCTCCCACGAGGAGATCGTCACCGCCCTGGAGGACGGCACCGACCGCGGCCTCATCTTCCCCGTGACCTGCGGCGTGGCCACGGCCCATCTGGGCGCCGACCGGCTGCTCGACGCGATCGTCGACGACCTGCCCTCGCCGGTCCAGCACGGCGGCCTGGCGCTCGACGACATGACGCTCGAGCCGACCGAGGACGGCGAGATGTTCGCCTACGTCTTCAAGACCCGCGCCGACCCGTTCGCCGGGCGCATCAACCTCTTCCGCGTCTACCAGGGCGTGATGCGCCACGACACGCACGTCCTCAACACCCGCGCGCACGCCAAGGAGCGCATCGGCCAGCTGCTCGTGCCCCACGGCAAGGAGGTCACGCACGCCGACTCGTTCGGGCCCGGGGACATCGGCGCGGTGGCCAAGCTCAAGGAGACGCGGGCGGGCGACTGGCTCGCCGAGCGCGACCTGCCGATCTCGATGCCCTCGATCCAGCTGCCCGCGCCGGTCATGGCCTTCTCGATCGAGCCGAAGGCCAAGGGCGACGAGGACAAGGTGTTCACCGCCCTGCGGCGCCTGCAGGAGGAGGACCCCACGATCGACCTGCACCGCGACCAGCAGACCGGCGAGCAGATCGTCGCCGGGCTGTCGCAGATCCACGTCGAGGTGATCGTCGACCGCATGCGCTCGCGCTTCGGCGCCGAGGTCTCGCTCAAGCCGCCGCGCGTGCCCTACCAGGAGACGATCCGCGGCTCGGCCAGGGCGCACGGGCGCCACAAGAAGCAGACGGGCGGGCGCGGGCAGTTCGGCGACTGCCACATCGAGATCGAGCCGCTCGAGGACGGCGAGGGCTTCGAGTTCGTCAACGCCATCAAGGGCGGCGTGATCCCGCAGGGCTTCATCCCGGCGGTGGAGAAGGGCGTGCTGGAGGCGATGGCCCAGGGCGCCGTCGCCGGCTACCCCGTCAAGGGCGTGCGCGTGCGGCTCTTCGACGGCTCCTACCACACCGTCGACTCCTCGGAGATGGCGTTCAAGCTGGCCGGCTCGCTGGCCATGAAGCAGGCGCTCGAGTCGGCCGGCGCCGTGCTGTTGGAGCCGATCATGCTCGTCGTCGCCTCCGTGCCCGACACGTCGGTGGGCGACGTGATGGGCGACCTGTCCTCGCGCCGGGGGCGCCCGCTGGGCACCGAGGGCGCCGGCGGGATGACCGAGGTCAAGGCCGAGGTGCCGATGGCCGAGATGCTCTCCTACGCGCCCGACCTGCGCTCGATCACGGGCGGCCAGGGCGAGTACACGCTCGAGTTCCTGCGCTACGAGGAGGTCCCCGCGCACCTCGCGCAGAAGGTCGTCGCGCAGGCGACCGAGGAGCAGGCGGTGCCATCCTGAGTCCCATGCCGCCTCGGACCCGGGACATCAGGACCAACCAGACCGACACCGCGTGCGACATCTGCGGGCGCACGCTGCTGCGCGGCGAGCAGGCCGAGGGCTTCCTCGCCGCCGGCCAGCGGCGCCAGGTGTGCGATCTGTGCACCGCCCGCGCCCAGCACGAGGGCTGGATCCGCGAGTCCGGCGGCGACGAGCTGGGGCTGCGCCACACCCGCCAGGACGGCCGCGGCCGTTCCTTCCTGGACCGCCTGCGAACCCGCCGCGAGCGCGCGCGCGACGTGCAGGCCGAGCGCAGGAGCGGCGAGGGCTCCGGCCGCGACGGGATCGACGCCGACGGCGCGCCCGGCGACCGGACACCGTCTGAGCCGGCCGGCCGCGAGCGTGACCGCGACGACTCGATCGCCGAGGCGCCGCGGCGCCCGCGCCACATCCGCGCCGTCCCCACCAACGCGGACCTGAAGATGCAGCGCGCCCTGGAGGTCTTCAACGCCTCCGACCACACGCGCACGGTGGGCGGCGTGGCCCGCTCGCTCGGCGCCCCCCAGGTCAGCGTGCGCCCGCTCGCCGAGCGCCCGAGCGTGGTGGCGATCGCGGTCATGTGGGAGCTGAGCTGGTACCGCTACGAAGTCGACCTCTCCGACGAGGCCGGCGGCGTGCGCCGCGACGCGCAGGGCGACGAGCTGTCGGACCTCTCCGCGGGCGAGCGCGCCGCCAACGCCGCCGCCGACGACCGCGGCGGCCTGCACCTCGGCTGAGCACTCACCACTCGACGGATGGTCGAATGGGATCCGGCTCGCGAAGGGCTAGCATCCGTCGGGTGATCTACTGCGTGGTCCCCGAACCGCTCGCGGACGAGCTCTACGACCGGCTGGCCTCCTACTACGAGGACGATCCGAACGTGACCGTCATCGTCGACCGCCGCAAGCAGGAGCGCCGCGAGGCCGGCGGGGGCGGCGGCATGCGCGAGGTGCGCGACCGCCGGCGCCCGCGCGTCACCGGCGACTTCGCGCCGCTCGCCTCCGAGAGCTAGATTCACGCCCGTGAAGGTCGTCGTCCACGTGGACGGCGGCGCGCGCGGCAACCCCGGGCCCGCCGCCGCGGCCGCCGTGGTGTCCACGCCCGAGGGGGAGGTGCTCGCCGACGCGGCCGAGCGCATCGGCCACGCGACCAACAACGTCGCCGAGTACCGCGGCCTGCTGCTGGGGCTCGAGCGCGCCAGGGCGCTCGGCGCCACCGAGGTCCAGGTCGTCAACGACTCCGAGCTGGTCGCCCACCAGGTCACCGGCCGCTACAAGGTCAAGCACCCCGACATGAAGCCGCTGCACGCCCGGGCGCTGGAGGTGCTCGGCGGCTTCGAGCGCTGGTCGATCCGCTCGGTCCCGCGCGCCCAGAACGCCGACGCCGACGCGCTCGTCAACCAGGCGCTCGATGCGGAAGGATGACCGGCGTGGACGCCCACGAGCGCAGCGGCGGCACCGACTACGCGCGCTACCTGCTGATCGACGACCTGCTCGCCCTGCCGCGCCCGCTCACCCCGGACGCGCACGACGAGCTGCTGGTCATCGTCGTCCACCAGTCCTACGAGCTGTGGTTCAAGCTGATCCTGCACGAGCTGACGCGTGCCCGCGACGAACTGCTCGCCTCCCGCCCGCAGGCCGCGACGCCGCGGCTGCGCCGCGTCGTGGGCGTCGAGCGGCTGCTGCTCGCGCACCTCGACCTCAAGACCATGGGGCCGGAGGGCTTCCTCGAGTTCCGCGACCACGCTGGCGCCCGCGTCGGGCTTCCAGTCCGTCCAGTTCCGGCGCATCGAGTGGATCTCCGGGCTGCGCGACGCGTTCCCCGCCGATGCGTCGCAACCCGAGGGTCCGGCGCTGTACGAGGCGTTCTGCACGTGCGCGGCGCTGCCCGCGGAGCGCGAGGCGCGCCTGCAGGCGCTCGCGGATCTCTACCGCGACCACGAGGGCGACCCGGCGCGGGCGGCGCTCTACGACGTCGCCGAGCTGCTCGTCGACCACGACGAGGGGATCGCGCTGTGGCGCCACCACCACGTGCTGATGGCCGCACGCGAGATCGGCAGTCGCCCCGGCGCGGGCGGCTCGCCGGGCGTGCCCTACCTGGAGACCACGCTCGAGCGCCGCTTCTTCCCGGATCTTGGGACGTGAGAGTCGCCCTCTGATCAGGGGAACGGGCGTCGCACCGCAGCCGTCCGCGCGGCGCCGTGACCGGGTAGCCCCCACGGGTGGAACCGCGCGTCGCCGTCGTCATCATCACCCGCGACCGCCCGGACGACCTCGCGCGCACACTCGGCCGCCTGCACGCCCTGCCAGAGCGCCCCACCGTGCTCGTGGTCGACAACGGGTCGCGCGACGGCGTGCGGACCGGCTTCCCCGAGGTGGTCGTGCTGCGCCAGGAGCGCGACCTCGGCGCCGCCGGGCGCACCGCCGGCGTGCTGGCCGCCACGGCACCGTACATCGCGTTCTGCGACGACGACTCGTGGTGGGAGCCCGGTTCGCTCTCCGCCGCGGCCGACCTGCTCGACGCGCACCCCGATGTGGCGCTGCTCGCCGCCCGCGTCGAGCTGGCGGGCGGGCGGCTCGAGCCCACCTGCGCGGCGATGGCGAGGGCGCCGCTCACCGGCCGCCCCGGACTGCCCGGCCCGCCCGTGCACGGCTTCGTCGCCTGCGGCGCCGTCGTGCGGCGCGACGCCTACCTGGCGGCGGGCGGCTTCGAGCCCGGCCGGGGCGTCGGGGGCGAGGAGCAGCCGCTCGCCGCGGCGCTCGCCGACCGCGGGTGGGAGCTCGTCTACGTCGACCGCCTGACGGCCCAGCACCGGCCCTCGCCGCTCCGGGACCCCGCTGCGCGCCGCCGCATCGCCACCCGCAACGACCTCTGGTTCGCGTGGCGGCGGCGTCCGGCCGCCGCCGCGCTGCGCTGCACCGCCGCCGAGCTGCGCCGGGCCGCGACCGACCGGCACCGTCGCGCAGGGCTGCTCGCGGCCCTGCGAGGCGCACCGCAGGCGCTCCGTTCCCGCCGCGTCACGGGAGCCCGCACCGAGCGCCGGCTCGCGGACTTGGCGTCCGCACGCTGACATACAGTCATCCGGAGAAGGGGATGGTGCGCATGGAACCGCTAGAAGCACCGTACTGCGACGCGGCTTGGCCGCACTGGAGGATGCATGTCGGAGGCAATGAACTTCGTCAATAAGGTCATCGACGAGGAGAACAAGGACAAGTCGGCGCACACGCGGCGCCAGATGGTCGCCGGTGCGGGCGCCGTCATCGGCGGGCTCGGGCTCGCCGGCATCGCGTCCGGCGATGCGTTCGCGCAGGGCCGCAACAGCCCGAATACGCCGGAGAACATCACCACCGTGGCCGCCACCGCCGAGGTGCTGGCGACGATCGTCAACACGGTCGGACAGGAGCGCGTGCCGCTCGATCCCGTGACGTTCCAGAACGTCCGCGCCGCGGCGATCGAGGAGAAGATCCACTACGACGTCCTCACCTCCGACGCGGTCGGCGGCACGCCGGCGACCAAGCGGATCTGGGTGCCGAACAGCGTCTTCGCGAGCCGTGAGAACTTCCTCACCACGCTCGTCGTCGGCGACCAGATCTTCATCAACGCGTACCTGCTCGGCGTCACGGCGTTCGCCCGTGCCGGCGCGCTCACCGGATCGCGCTTCGCGCGCTTCGCCGCGGAGTTCATGGGCGCGGAGGCCGTGCACCGCGCGCTCGCGCTGCAGTCGCTCGGCCGGCTCGGCAACGACCGCGTGTTCATGCGGTTCGGCGGCCGCGAGGAGGCCCTGGGCCTGCCCACCACGGGCCAGGCGGGGTTCTACGACATCCGCCAGGCCGTCACGCAGCTCCAGGCCGCGGGCTTCGGCTTCGGCGCGGAGGGCTCCCAGCCGGGCGCGTTCTACGAGTACGACGAGGTGTCCCGGCGCACGCCGGACATCGGCTTCCCGCTGGTCAACACCCGCCAGCCCGTCTAGTCACCACCAGTAGTCCTGACACTGCGCCGGCGCGCCTCGTGCGCGCCGGCGCCTTCGTCCGGGTCCGGGGGCCTCGGCGGTAGGGTGTGGTGCCTTGGGACAGCGCGATCTCGCCGTCGACCTCGGGACGGCCAACACGCTCGTCTTCGAGCGCGGGCGCGGAATCATCGTGTCGGAGCCCTCCGTGGTGGCCGTCGACTCCGAGCGCGGCGACGTCTACGCGGTCGGCGCCGAGGCGCACCGCATGATCGGGCGCACGCCCGCCACGATCTCGGCCACGCGGCCGCTGCGCCATGGCGTGATCGCGGACTTCGAGGTCACCGAGCAGATGCTGCGCTACTTCCTGCGCAAGGCGCACCGCAGCCGCTGGGCGCGCCAGCGCGTCGTGATGTGCGTGCCGTCGGGCGTCACCGACGTGGAGACGCGCGCGGTCGAGGAGGCGTGCCGGTCCGCCGGGGCGCGCGAGGTCGCCCTGATCGAGGAGCCGATCGCCGCCGCCATCGGCGCCGGACTGGACATCGCGCAACCCGCCGGCAACATGGTCGTCGACATCGGCGGTGGCACCAGCGAGGTCGCCGTGCTCTCGATGGGCGAGATCGTCGTCGAGTCGTCGCTGCGCCTGGGCGGCTACGACCTCGACGAGGCGATCATGGCCTACGTCCGCCGCGAGCACAACCTCGCGATCGGCCAGCCGACGGCCGAGGAGGTCAAGCTCGCGATCGGCGCGGCCGGGGCGATCGAACCGGAGCTGATCGCCGAGCTGCGCGGGCGTGAGCTGGTCTCCGGGCTGCCCAAGACCGTGGCGCTGACCAGCGACGAGGCGCGCGAGGCGCTCGCCGAGCCGGTGCAGGCGATCGTCGACGCGGTGCGCGACACGCTCGACCGCACGCCGCCGGAGCTGTCGTCGGACATCCTCACCTCGGGCATCCTGCTGGCCGGCGGCGGCGCGCTGCTGCACGGGCTCGCCCAGCGCCTGCACGAGGAGACGATGATGCCGACCTACGTGGCCGATTCCGCGCTGACCTGCGTCGCGGAGGGCGCAGGCCAGGCGCTGGAGGAGTTCGAGGTCATCGCCCGCCGCCACGCCATGCGCCGCACCTCCGGGGCGCGGGCGCGGCGCCCGCGCCGCAGTCGCGTCCGCTGAGGCCCGAAGGAGCCCTAGCCGCGGCGGCGCAGGACGATGTAGACGATCGCCGCGACGGAGGCGGCGAGGCCGGCCGCCAGTGGCGCGGGGCGCCGGCGCAGGACGGCGAGTGGACCGGAGGGCTCGGGCGGTGCAAGCGGCGGCGGCGCGACCGGCTCGGGCCGCGGCGGGAGCATCGGGCCGCGGTCCACGGGCTCGGACGTCGCGCCCGCGGCCGGCAGCTCGGGCACCGCGCCGACGTAGCGGCGCAGCCGCGGGCGGGAGGCGGCCGAGGCCGAGGCCGCCGGCTGCGGCGCCGCGTCGGCGGGGCTCTTCGGCGGCGCGGGCGCGTCCGCGTCCGCGCCCGCCGCCGGCGCGGCGGCCTCAGGGCGCGAGCCGTCGGGTTCCGTCGCGGCGGGCTGCTCCGGGTCGGGCAGCAGCGAGTCGGACTCCTCGTCGGAGTAGCGCAGCCCGTAGTGCGAGTAGAGGCGGCGCTCCTCCTCCTGGGTCAGCTCCTTGTGCTCCTGGAGGCTGGGCGCGGCGGTCACCCGGTCGGCGGCGTGCGCCACGCGGATCGCGTCGTCGTCCACCGTCGCGTCGGCCAGCGGCACGTAGCGCGCCCCGTCGTCGCCCAGCGCGACGAGCACCCACTCGGGGCGGTCGGTCGCGTCGTCGAGGTAGATCTCGCGCACCTCGCCGAGGCGCTGCCCGCCGGGATCGAGGACCGCGCGGCCGGGCCACTCGCCGTAGTCGCCGAAGTCCTTGCGCTCGGGAAGCTCGGTCATGCAGGCGTGCTGCCCGCTGCGCCGCTCGGCAAACGCCCGGGGGCGGGGTGGGCGGGCGCGACCAATAGGCTCCCTCCATGGACCTGACCTTCTCCGAGCGGGAGACCGCCTTCCGCGACGAGCTGCGCCGCTGGCTCGCCGACAACCCGCCGCCGCCCAGGCCCTCCGACGGCGGCGAGGAAGCCGAGCACGCCTGGCGGCGCGACTGGCAGCGCCGGCTCTACGACGGCGGCTGGGCCGCGCCGCACTGGCCGGCGGAGTACGGCGGCCGCGGCGCGTCGCTGACCGAGTCGGCGATCTACTTCGAGGAGCTCGGCCGCGCCCGCGTCCCGCTGCCCGCCAACATCCTCGGGCTCCTGCTCGGCGGCCCGACGCTGATGGTGTGGGGCACCGACGAGCAGAAGGAGCGGTTCCTGCCGCCGATCCTCTCCGGCGAGGAGGTCTGGTGCCAGGGCTTCTCGGAACCCGATGCCGGCTCGGACCTCGCCGCGCTCAAGACGCGCGCGGTCCCCGACGGCGACGACTGGGTCGTGACCGGCCAGAAGGTCTGGACCAGCGGCGCGCAGCACTCCAAGTGGTGCATGCTCGTCGCCCGCACGGACAACGAGGTGGCCAAGCACAAGGGCCTCACCTACTTCCTCATGGACGTCGAGCAGGAGGCCGTGCAGATCCGCCCGCTGCGCCAGATCACCGGCGAGGCCGAGTTCAACGAGCTGTTCATCGAGGAGGCCCGCATCCCGGACGCGAACGTGGTCGGCGGCGTCGGCAACGGCTGGAAGGTGGCCCTGACCACGCTCATGAACGAGCGCGCCGGGCTCGGCTTCGCGCTGCAGGTGCGCCTGCGCCAGCAGCTCGACGACCTGCTCGCGATCGCGGGCGAGCGCGGCCTGCTCGAGGACCCGATCGTCGCCGACGCGCTGGCCGACCTGCACGTGCGCTGCGAGTCGATCCGCCTGCTGGCGTGGAAGGGGCTGACCGACACCGAGCGCTACGGCCAGCCCGGCCCGGAGGGCTCGCTCGTCAAGTGGCGCTGGTCGGACACCAACCAGCGGCTGACCCAGCTCGCCGCCGACATCGTCGGCCCGGAGGCGCTGACCGCCGGGACGCACTGGAGCTACGAGCTGCTGCGCGCCCGCGGCAACACGATCGAGGGCGGCACCACCGAGGTGCTCAAGAACATCGTCGCGGAGCGGGTCCTCGGCCTGCCGCGGCTCAAGGCCGCGGCGTAGGGAAGAGGGGGCCGTGGACTTCGGACTGAGCGACGACCAGCGCGACATCCAGCGCACGGCGCGCGAACTGCTCGCGTCGCGGGCCGCTCCCGAGCGCGTGCGCGAGCACGCCGAGGCGGCGCGCACCGACGCGGCGCTGTGGCGGGAGCTGTCGGAGCTGGGCTGGCCGGGCATCGCCGTCGCCGAGGCCCACGGGGGCCAGGGCCTGGGCAGCGTCGAGCTGGCGATCCTGTGCGAGGAGCTGGGCCGCAGCCTCGCTCCCGTGCCGTTCCTGCCGTCCGTGCTGACGGCGACGCTGATCGAGTACGCCGGCTCGCCGGAGCAGCGCGAACGCTGGCTCGGCGGCCTCGCCTCCGGCGAGCTGACCGGCGCGGTCGGCGACGCCGGTCGCGACGGCTCAGGCTGGGACGCCCCGCTCGTGGCCGGTGGCGCCGGGGCGGACGTCTTCGTCCTGGTCGACGACGGCGCGGCGGCATGCGTGCTCGCGCGCGACGAGGCCGAGGTCACCGACGCCGCCTCGATCGACTCGACGCGGCCGGCCGCGGGCGTCAGCGGCGCCGGCGAGCCGCTCGGCGCCGGCGGCGAGCTCGCCGCCGCGCTGGACCGCGCGCTGACCGCCGTGGCCGCCGAGCTGGTCGGCGTCTGCGACCGCGCGCTGGAGATGACGGTCGCCTACGTCAAGGAGCGCCACCAGTTCGGCACCCCGGTCGGCGCCTACCAGGCCGTCTCGCACCGCTGCGCGCAGATGCTGCTCGACACCGAGGGCGCCCGCGTGGCCGTCTCCTTCGCCGCCTGGGCGGCGGACGCCGGGGCGGGTGGGGAGGGTGTCCTGCCCGAGGCCGCCGCGATGGCCAAGGCGGCCGCCTCCGACGCCGGCCGCGACGTCACCGCCGCGGCGATCCAGCTCCACGGCGGCATCGGCTTCACCTGGGAGGCCGACGTGCACTGGTTCTACAAGCGCGCACAGCTCGACGCGGCGCTGCTCGGCGGAGCCCGCACCCACCGCGCCCGCCTCGCCCGCATCGCAGCGGCGCGCGCCACCTCCGCCGTGCCCGCCTGACCTCACCGCTTGTCACCTCCGTCCCCTATAGGGGTTGGGAGGTGACAATCGGCTTGAGGCCGTGAGAGGGTCTCCGCATGAGCGCCACGCTGGAGGTCGTCGATCACGGGCGGCGCCTGGCGTTCTCGTTCGCTGACGTCCTCAAGTACCACGGCCCGGGCTCGCCCGGCGGCGCGGCGCACGCCTTCAAGGTGCTCGAGCGCGCGCTGCCGCTGCTCGATCCCGACGGCCCCTGCGAGCGGCGCGAGATCGTCGTGGAGACCGCCTTCGGAGGTCCCGGAGCCCACGACGCCTTCGAGATGGTCACGCGGGCCGTCACCGGTGACCGGTTCCGCGTCGACCCCGCGCTCGCACGCCCGGAGCGCGGCCGGACGCTCGAGCGCTTCGTGTTCCGGCTGGCCTACCGGGGCCGCGCCACGACGCTCCTGCTCCGCGAGGGCTTCGTGAGCGAGGAGTTCGTCGACCTGGCGCGCACCGAGGACCTCACCCGCGAGCAGGAGCGGCGCCTCGACGTGCTCAAGCTCGACATGGCCGACCGCGTCATGTCCCGCCGCGCGGCCGAGGTCTACGACGCGGCCCCCGCCGGGACCTCCGGCGGGTAGATCCGCTCCACGTAGTCGCGGATCATGCGCCCCGCGCCGAACTGCGGGCCGATCGTGCGCAGGGCGGCGCGGACCATGGCGAGCCAGGCCTGTGGCGGGGCATCGCCCTCGCGGGCGTAGAAGGCGGGCAGGGCCTGCTCGGTCAGGAGCCGGTACAGCTCGTCGGAGTGGCGCCAGTCCTGGGCGTCGTGGTCGTGGTCGACCTCGCCGCCGATCGCCCAGCCGTTGGCGCCGTCATAGGCCTCGGGCCACCAGCCGTCGAGGACGGACAGCTGCAGGCCGCCGTTGACGGCGGACTTGATCCCGGAGGTGCCGGAGGCCTCCAGCGGCGGCCGCGGCACGTTGACCCAGATGTCGCAGCCGCGCGTCATCGCGGCGCCCAGCGCGAGGTCGTAGTCGTCGAGGTAGACGACGCGGCGGCCGACGTCCGGGTGGCCCTTGATCGCGAACAGCCGCTGGACGAGCCGCTTGCCGTCGTCGTCGCGCGGGTGCGCCTTGCCGGCCAGCAGGAACTGCACCGGGCGCTCGGCGTCGGCCAGCAGCGCCAGCGCGCGGTCGACGTCGCGCAGCACCAGGTCCAGGCGCTTGTAGGTCGCCACGCGGCGCGCGAAGCCGATCGTCAGCACCTCGGGATCGAGGCTGTCGACGGCCGCCCGCACGTACTCGGGGGTGTCGCCGCGCGCCAGGCGCTCGGTGACGCTGCGCGCGCGGACCAGCTCGATAAGCGCGCGGCGCTGCTCGCCGCGCGCGGCCCACAGCTCGTCGCCGGGGATCCGCTCGACGCCGTCCCAGGTCGCGGGATCGGTGGCG
>Ga0136613_10000812_pt1 | contig 15170 bp, 13 predicted proteins | sample AntDrymUQ2722106_2_FD_106649 | JGI IMG/M metagenome (GOLD analysis project Ga0136613, IMG submission 106649) | Polar desert sand microbial communities from Dry Valleys, Antarctica - metaG UQ272 (21.06) | ecosystem: Environmental > Terrestrial > Soil > Desert | place: Antarctica: Dry Valley... | reverse complement strand
CGGGCGTCCTCGCGGAGGTCGGCGACCGCGAGCGCGCACTCGACACACGCCGCGAGGAGCCGCCCGGTCTTCAGCGCGTGCAGGTGCTGCAGCGCCTCGGGCTCCGGCTCGCCCTCGGCCGTGACGTCGAGGTACTGCCCGCCGATCATCCCGATGGTCGCGTCGGCGAGGACACGCGCGACTCCGGGCTCCGGGTAGCGAAGCGCGAGGCGGAAGGCCTCGGCGAGAAGCGCGTCGCCCGCGAGGATCGCGACGCCTTCGCCGAAGCGCACATGGGAGCTCGGACGGCCGCGGCGGAGGGCGTCGTCGTCGAGTGCGGGAAGATCGTCGTGGACGAGGCTGAAGGTGTGGACGAGCTCGAGCGCGCATGCTGCGGGCAGGAGCTCCTCGGCGTCGCGTCCGAGCGCCTCGCCCGTCGCCAGGCAGAGCACCGGGCGAACCCGCTTCCCGCCCGCGAGCAGGGAATAGCGAACGGGCTCCTCGAGGCCGTCGAGCTCGTCGGCAAGGGGTAACCGGGTGAGCGACTGCTCTGCGAGCTCGCGGAGCTCGTCAGGCGTTCGCATCGGGCGCCTCCCGGCGGAGGCGGTCGATCTCGGCCTGGACCTCCCGGGCGAGGTCGGCCATGGCGGCGAGCCGCTCGACGGCGTCCTCGGACTCCTCCGTCGACTCGAGCCCGGCGAGCTCACCGTCGAGGCGCGCGAGAAGCTCCTGGAGCCGGCGGCCGGCCTCGGCCTCGCTCACGCCGCCTCCCGCGCGATCCGGCCGAGGATTCCGTTGACCAGGCGCCCGGCGTCTTCCGACGAGTAGCGCTTGGCCAGGCGGACGGCCTCGTCCAGGACGACCTCCATCGGCACCTCGCCGCGGTCGAGCTCGTGGAGCGCGACGCGCAGCACGTTTCGCTCGAGCGCGCCCAGACGGTCGGCGGGCCATGCGGCCGAGGCCTCGGTCAGCCGGCGGTCGAGCTCGCCGGCGCCCGACTGCACGCCTTCCGCGAGCTCGGAGGCGTAGGGGTCGACCTCACCCTCGTAGAGGGAGGTCAGCGGTTGGCCGGTGAGATCCCATTGGTAGAGGAGGAAGACGGCTGTCCTGCGGGCCTCGCGCCGGGAGGTCATGCCGCCTCGAGGGCCGGAAGCTCGCCCGCCGCGTCGGCGAGAAACCCGGTCGTGTAGGCACCGCTCGCGAACGAGTCGCTTCGCAGGATGTCCCGCGCGAGCTCCTGCGTCGTCGGGACGCCTTCGAGCACGAGCTCGTCGAGCGCCCGCAGCGCACGGGCGATCGCGCCGGGCCGGTCGTCCGCCCACACGATCACCTTGGCGATCAGCGAGTCGTAGAAGGGCGGGATCTTGTAGCCCTCCTCGACGTGGGTGTCGATGCGAATGCCCGGGCCGAGCGGCGGGCGGAAGCGCGTCACCGTCCCCGGGGCGGGCCGGAAGTCGCGCGCGGGATCCTCGGCGTTGATCCGGATCTCGATCGCGTGGCCCCGGAGCTCGGCTCTCCCCGTGCGCGGAAGGGCCCCGCCGTCCGCGATCCGAAGCTGCGACTGGGCGAGGTCGATCCCGGTGAGAAGCTCGGTGACGGGATGCTCGACCTGGAGCCGCGTGTTCATCTCGATGAAGTAGAAGCGGCCTTCGGCGTCGACGAGGAACTCGATCGTCCCTGCGCCTCGGTAGTGGAGCTCCTCGCAGGCGCGGGCGGCCGCACCTTCCATCTCGGCTCTCAGATCGGGGCCGACGGCGGGCGACGGGCCCTCCTCCAGGAGCTTCTGGTGCCTCCGCTGGATCGAGCAGTCGCGCTCCCCGAGCGTGAGCACGCCGCCCTCCCCGTCCCCGAGCACCTGGATCTCAACGTGCCGCGCGTCGACGACCGCCCGTTCGACGTACAGGGACCCGTCCGCGAAGGCGCTCTCCGCCTCGGCCTGCGCCATGCGATAGGAGCTCTCGAGGTCGCCCGCGGCGGTGACGAGGCGCATCCCCCGTCCGCCGCCGCCGGCCGCGGCCTTGAGGAGGAGTGGGAAGCCGATGTCGACCGCGAGGGCCTTGGCCTCGGCGAGCGTGGCGGCGCCGTCCGAGCCCGGGACGAGCGGGAGTCCGGCGCGGGCGACGGCTTCCTTCGCGCGCACCTTGTCGCCCATCGTGTCGATGCTCTCGGGGCGAGGCCCGACGAAGACGAGGTCGTTGTCCTCGCAGGCGCGGGCGAAGTCCGCATTCTCGGCCAAGAAGCCCCAACCCGGGTGGACCGCGTCGCAGCCGGTCGTCGTCGCGGCGGCCACGAGGGAGGCCATGTTCAGGTAGCTCTGAGTGGGCGGCGGAGGGCCGATGTGCACCGCGCGGTCCGCCAGGCGGACGTGCAGCGAGTCCTGGTCGGCCGTCGAGTAGACGGCGACGGCCTCGAGCCCGAGCTCGCGGCAGGCGCGGATGATGCGCACCGCGACCTCGCCCCGGTTCGCGATCAGAACCCGGCGCAGCACCGTTTCACCTTCGGCACATTCCGCCCGTCACGCGTGCGCTTTTCCGGAATAGGCTGTCGCGCGAGCAGGGGGAGGGTCGGGACCCGTAAGTCAGACGCGCGCGCGAGTAACTGGCGGGTCACTAGAGCGCGTCGAGGGGGCGGCCGTTGACCGGCTCGAGCTCGAAGAGGAGCTGGCCGTACTCGACCGCCTCGGCGTTCTCGACGCACACCCGGCGAATCAGCGCCTCCTGGTCGGCCTTCACCTCGTTCATGAGCTTCATGGCCTCGAGGATGCAGAGCGTCTGGCCGGGGGCGACCGCATCGCCGACCTCGACGAACGGCGGCTCGCCGGGGCCCGGGGCGCGGTAGAACGTCCCGACCATCGGCGACTCGATCCGGATCGTCCCGTCCGCCGGCGGAGGCAGCGGCGGGTCGGTGACGGCCGGGTCGACGCCCGCGGTCGCAGGGGCGATCGGCACGGCGGCGACGGGGGCGGCCCCTTCGGAGGATCGGCGCACCGTCACGCGCCATTCGCCCTCCTCGATCGTGAGCTCGCCGATGCCGGAATCCTGGACGACACGGATCAGGTCTCGCAGTCGCTCCGACTCGCGCCGCTCGAGCCCGGTCGCGTCACGGTCGTCGCGCTGGGAGCGACCCCGGATCGAGCGAAGAAGCGGCTCGGCCTCGTCGCCGTAGAGCGCGAGGAGGAGAAGGTCCTCCTCGCTCGCAGCGAACCCCTCCCCGGCGTCTCGCAGCTCCTCTAGGGCCTCGGGCCGCTCTTCCGCCTCCCCATTGCCGAGGAGCTCGACCGTCCGCTGCACGACCGGGTCGACCTGGGCGGGCGGTGAGCCGAGCCGGCCGCGCACGAGATCGCGAAGCTCGTCCACCACGATCTGCCAGCGCTGCGCCGAGAGGACGTGGATGAGGGCCTGCGAGCCGAGCACCTGGCCGACAGGCGAGGCGAGCGGCGGCCAGCCGACCTCTGCCCGGATCGCCGTGAGCTCTTCGAGCACCGCGTCCAAGCGGTCGGCGACGCCCTGGCGGCGCAGGTTCGCGTCGAGCTCCGCGACGAGCCCCGCCGGCAGGCGATGCTCGGCCGCGCGCACCGCCACCCGCGGCGAGAGCGGCGGCACCGGGTCCTCGCCGATCGCGTCGTCTACGAGCTCGCACGCCTGCCAGAGGCGCTCGACGTCCACCCCCGTGTCGAGCTGGGTCGAGGAAAGCGCGTCCGAGAGAGCCTCGGCCGAAACCCTGTGCAGTGCGAGCGCGATGGGGTAGATCGCGCAGGCGATGCGATCGGCGCCGGCCTTCGCAGCCTCGATCGATGCGGCGAGCGCCGTCCCGCCGGCGCCCTGGCCGTGAAGGCCGACCGGCAGGCCGCTCGCCTCGGCGACGCGCTCGACGAGCTCCCGCGCCTGGCTGGGGTTCAGCGAGCCCGCGGGATCGTGCACGAAAACGCGCGCCGGACGAAGCTCACCGAGGGTCGCGGCCCGCTCGAGGAGGACGTCGGTCGCGTCGTTTGGACCGGCGCTGTAGACGAGGCCGATTGCGAGCTCCTTGCCGCTCGCGTGAATGGCGTCTGCTGCTTCCCGCAGGTTCCCGAGGTCGTTGAGCGGATCGTGCAGACGGAAGATGTCGATCCCGTTGTCGGCGGCGCTTTGCACGAACCGCCGCACGAGGTCGCTCGACACGGGCCGCGAGCCGACGAGGAAACGACCCCGTAGCGCGATCCCGAGCGGCGAGGAGCAGCGTGCGCGAAGCGCCCGAATCCGCTCCCACGGGCTCTCGACTCCCCGCCGGACGGCCGCGTCGAAGCACCCGCCTCCCGAGACCTCGAGCGAGGCGAACCCCGCGCCGTCCAGAAGGTCGGCGACCTCGAGGAGCTGCGCGGTCGGAACCCGCTCGGCCAGGGGCTCCTGCGAGAGCAGGCGGAGGCTCGTGTCGACCAGGGAAGACATGGCTAGACGCGGGAGATGTAGCGGCGCTCCCGCGTGTCGACCTTGATGCGGTCGCCGGGATTCACGAAGAGCGGGACTTGCACGATCGCGCCGGTCTCGAGCGTGGCGGGCTTGGTCACGTTCGAGACGGTGTCGCCGCGGACACCGGGCTCCGTGTCCGTGACCTGGAGCTCGACCGAGGCGGGAAGCTGCATTCCCGCCGGGCGCCCGTCGACCATCAGCAGGAGCACCGAGCTCGACGGTTGGAGGAAGACGAGCTCCTCCTCGACGTCGCCCCGCGGGAGGTGCATCTGCTCGAACGTCTCCTCGTCCATGAGCACGACGTCGTCACCCGAGTCGTAGAGGTACTGCACGCTCTTCGTCTCCGTATGGACGCGTGGCATCTTCTCGCCCGCGCGGAAGGTGCGATCGACGACGGAGCCCGAGTCGAGGCCCTTCAGCTTCGTCCGGACGAACGCGCCGCCTTTCCCTGGCTTGACGTGCTGGAACTCGATGATGCGCCAGACCTGCCCGTCGATCTCGACGTGCATGCCGTTCCGAAACTGATTGGTGGAGACGACCTCGGCCACGGCGGGAGTTTAGAGGCGGCCCGTTCTCAGGCCATCCTCAGGCGAGGACGACGAGATCCTTGGTGAAGGGCGAGAGCACCTCGGGCCCGTCCTCGTGGACGACCACGAGGTCCTCGATCCGGATGCCGCCTCGGCCGGCGAGGTAGACCCCCGGCTCGACCGTCACGACGTTTCCGGCGGCGAGGACGGCGTCGGACGTGTCCGAGAGGCGCGGCAACTCGTGGATGTCGAGGCCGACTCCGTGCCCGAGGCCGTGGAGCACCTCGTGTCCCGCCTCGTGGATCTTCCCGCGCGCCACCGCGTCGACCTTGGGGGCCGCAGCGCCGACCCGCACCGCCTCGAGCGCCTGGGCCTGCGCCTCGCGGCAGAGCTCGTAGGCCTCGCGCAGGTCATCCGAAAGCTCGCCCGTCGCGAACGTGCGCGTGCAGTCGGAGTGGTAGCCGCCGAGCATCGCGCCCATGTCCACGACGACGGTCTCCCCCGGCCCGATCCGCCGATCGCCAGGATGGTGGTGCGGCAGAGCCGCGTTCGGGCCGCTCGCAACGATGGGCGAGAACGCGACGCTCTCCGCCCCGGCCTCGCGCAGCGCCGCTTCGAGCCACCAGGCGACCTCCGCCTCGGTCTTCCCGACGATTGCCTCCTCGGCAAGGCGCTCGTAGGCCGCGTCGGTGATCCGAGCCGCGCGGCGGATCGCCTCGAGCTCGTCCTCGTCCTTCACGGCGCGAAGCCGCTCGAGGGCACCCGAGACCGGGAGCAGCTCGACCCCGCTTCCCGCAAGAGCTTCGTACTCGGCGAACGTGACGTCACCGGACTCGAAGGCGACCGGCGCCTCGGCCAGGCCCTCCAGGTTCTCCCCCAGGAACGGCGCGATGTCGCGCGTCGCCTGGACGAGCTCAACCGCGTCGACCGCGCGCGCGGCCTCCAGGTAGCGCCCGTCCGTGACGAGGACGACGCGATCCGCCGAGACGAGCACGGCGGCATTCGAGCTCTCGAAGCCGGTCAGATAGCGGACGTTGATCGGGCTCGTGACGAGGAATGTCCGAGCGCCCGCCGGCTCGAGCTCCTCGCGTAGCCGCTCGACGCGCGCGGCGCTCACGTCAGCTCCGAGATGTGGACGAGCGCCTCGCGATAGCCCTCCGGCCCCTTTCCGATCACGCGCGCCGAGATCACGTCCTCGAGCACCGAGTGCTGCCGCCACTCCTCGCGCTTGGCGAGGTCGGAGAGGTGCACCTCGACGACGGGGATCGTGAAGAGCTCGACGGCATCCCTGATCGCGTAGCTGTAGTGCGTCCAGGCGCCCGGGTTCAGGATCACGGCCCCGGCCCAGGAGCGCGACTCGTGGATCCAGTCCACGAATTGCCCCTCGTGGTTCGTCTGGAGGCAGCGCACCTGCACCCCGAGCTCGCGGCCCCAGCGATAGATCCGGTTCTCGAGCTCGCGCAGGCCGAGCGGCCCGTAGACCTCGGGATCTCGGTCCGCGAGCGCGTTCATGTTCACCCCGTTCAGGACGGCGACCTGCATCGCGCCGAGTCTAGTCCGCGATCAGCTCGTCCAACCGCGCCCGAACCTCCGCGTCGGGAAGCTCAACGCCGTGCTCGGGCCGGCCGGGCGCCTTGAGGAGGACGAGCCTCGCCCGACCGTCTGCCGCCTTCTTGTCCCGCTTGAGCGCCGCCCACGCGCGGTCGCGATCGACGCGGACCGGCCGCGGGTCGAGGAGCTCCTCGACCACGTCCGTGGGCTGGCCGGAGAGCCGAAGTGCCGCGAGCAGGCCGAGCGCCACCGCATCGCCGTGCGACAAGGAGTAGTCCGACGCCGCCTCGAGCGCGTGGCCGAACGTGTGGCCGAGGTTGAGGATCGCGCGCCGGCCTTGCTCGAACGGATCCGAGAGGACTACGGCGCACTTGAAGGCGGCGCAGGCGCGGATCATCTCCTCCTCCGGTAAGTCCCAGACGTCCCGGCCCACGAGCAGGCCCGTCTTCACTACTTCCGCCATGCCCTGACGGTGCTCGTGTGCCGGGAGTGTGGCGAGCACCTGCGGGTCGGCAACGACCTTGGCCGGAAGGTGGAACGCGCCCACCAAGTTCTTGCCCGCGGGGAGATTGATTCCCGTCTTCCCACCGATGGCCGCGTCGACTTGGCCGACGAGCGTCGTCGGGACTGCCACCCAGCGGACTCCGCGCAGGAAGGTCGCGGCCGTGAAGCCCGCCACATCCGTCGTGGCGCCGCCACCGAGCGCGACGAGTGTGCCGGCGCGATCCAGCTCGAGCTCCGCCCAGAGACGTTCCACGGTTTCAGGCGCCTTGGCCGGCTCGCCTGACGGGATGGTCAACACGCGCCACGGGCCCTCCGGACGGTGAAGCTCTAGCACGTGCTCATCGGCGACGAGGGCGCCACTCGGCGCCGTTTCGGCCAGTGTGTCGAGCGCACCTCGAGCGACCATCACGGCGAGCCCCGCAAGGAGGACGTCGTCCGCGTCCTCGACGGACGGGTAGCGAGCGTAGAGGGTCTCACGTCGGGCGAAGAGATCGCGAAAGGCGTTCTCGTCGCGAGCAAGCGGCCTGTCGCTTCCGCGTACGCGCTCCCACGCATCGCCGACGTCGACGCGCACCCAGACGGTGCAATGGCCTGCGAGCGCGACGCGAACGCCCTCCGTCTTGACAGCTCCGCCGCCGAGTGCGAGCACGGAAGGCTGCGGCGCGGCGAGAGCTTCGAGGACGACCGCCTCCTCGCGGGCGCGAAACTCCGCCTCCCCCTGCTCCTCGAAGAGCGTCGCGATTGGCCCGTGTCGGCGCTCGATCTCCTCGTCCGTGTCTACGAAGGACCGCTCCGTGAGGCGCGCGACCTCGCGGCCGATCGTCGACTTCCCCGCGCCCATGAACCCGACGAGCGCGAGATGCCTTCCGATCGCGCCGGGCGCGGAAGTCGTCACGTCTCGTTTCGCTTTCGTGACGTTTCGTCTCCCACTCGCGCGCAGTACGGCGATAGCCTGACCGGTGAGGGGTAACTCAGGGGGGTCCCCCGGGAGAAATCACGCGAGGCGGGTCGGCGCCCGGCCACTCAGTGCCGCGACCAGGGGATCCGCGCGAAGTAGGCCCGGTGAGCGGCGACGAAATCGTCGAGGGCATCGCCGCCGAACTTCTCGCGGGCCGCGCGCGCGAGCTCCCATGCGACGCAGGCCTCGGCGACGACCGCGAGGGCCTCGATCGCGGCGACGTCGGAGCGCTCCACGAGCGCCTGCCCCGCCTCGCCTGTCTCGAGGTCGGCCGAGCGGAGCGGGCGCATCAGGGTCGGGAGCGGCTTCATCGCGGCGCGAACGACGATCTCCTCGCCGTTCGAGACCCCGGCTTCGATCCCGCCGGCTCGGTTCGTCTCGCGCTGATAGCCGCCCTCGTCGCGTTCGAGCTCGTCGTGCGCCTCGGAACCGCGCAGGCCTGCGAGCGCGAAGCCGTCGCCGATCTCGACGCCCTTCACGGCCTGCGTTCCCATGAGCGACGCAGCCAACCGCCCGTCGAGGCGCTCGTCCTTCGTCGCATACGAGCCGAGGCCGGGCGGAACGCCCCGTGCCCGCACCTCAACCACCCCGCCGACGGTGTCGCGCTCGGCCCGAGCCGCGTCAACGCGCTCCTCGAGATCGTCGCCGAGCACGCTCCCTTCGACCTCGACGCCGATCTCCCCGAGAAGCGCCTTCGCTGCGGCACCCGCGGCCACGATCACCGCCGTGTGCCGGGCGCTTGCCCGTTCGAGCGCGTCACGCACGTCCGTGTGCCCGTACTTCAGCGAGCCGGCGAGGTCGGCGTGGCCGGGCCTCGGAAGCGTCACCGGGTCCTTCCCCTTGCCCGCAGGCTCCCCTTCGGGCGGCCAGGGGCTCATTCCCCAGGCCCAGTTCTCGTGGTCGCGGTTTCTGACGACGAGCGCGAGCGGCGTCCCGAGCGTGCGCCCGTGCCGGAGGCCCGCGAGCACCTCGACGCGGTCGGTCTCGATCCGCTGGCGCGGACTGCGACCGTACCCCTGCTGGCGCCGCTCGAGATCCCGGTCGATCGCCTCGCGGTCGAGCACGAGCCCGGCCGGAAGCCCGGTCACGATCGCGACGAGCGCGGGCCCGTGCGACTCGCCGGCGGTAGTAAGTACAAGCGTCACGAGCGGGAGGTTAGTGCCGCCCGCATGACGTCGACCGGCGCGGGGACGCCGGTCCAGCGCTCGAATGAGGCGGCTCCCTGCATGAGGAGGATCTCGAGGCCGTCGACAACGTGGCACCCGCGCTCGCGCGCCGCGGCCACGAGCGCGGTCGGCGTGCCGTCTGCGTGGTAGGCGAGATCGACCACGGTCTCGGAGCCGCTGAGCTCGACCTGAACCTCATCCCGAACGGGTGTCGCGTTGACGACGACGTCGGGCGCCTCGGGGCCGCCGGCGACCGCGCGACCCGGGAAGAGCGCGTCGAGCCGCTCGGCGAGGGCAGAGGCGGCCTCCGCCCGTCGGGCGGCCACCGCCACGAGCTCGGCACCCGCGTCGAAGAGCGCCGTCCCGACCGCCCGGGCCGAGCCGCCTGCACCGAGGATGAGCACGCGCTTCCCCTCCGCTTCCACCGCGTCGGCCACCGCTAGCCCGTCGCTGCTGGAGCCAAGGAGCCGCCCCCCATCGACGACGATGGTGTTGACCGACCCGGCGCGCTCGGCGAACGCATCGATCTCGTCGCAGAGAAGCGCGACCGCGGCCTTGTAGGGCACGGTCACATTCGCACCCGCGAACCCGAGCGCGGGGAGACCGCGGACCGCCGCCTCGAGTGCCGACTCCTCCACGGGAAGCGGCACGTAGGCCCAGTCGAGCCCGCGCGCGGCGAAGGCGGCGTTCTGCATGCGCGGGGAGAGCGACGAGGAGACCGGCCAGCCGATCAGCCCGACGAGCCGGGTCGCCCCGGTCAGCATCGAGGCCCGGCGAGGCGCTGGAAGAACTCGTCCTCGGAGGCCGTGAAGTAGTGGGTCTTGCAGTCCGGCTTGCGGACGAAGAAGAGGTAGTCGACCTCGGCCGGATGGGCGGCCGCCTGGATCGACGCGAGGCCGGGGTTCGTGATCGGCGTGGGCGGAAGGCCAGTGTGGATGCGCGTGTTGTACGGGTTCGGGTCGGCAAGCTGGCTCTCCTTGAGGGACTCCGTGTTCGGGACGCCGAGGCCGTAGCGAATCGTGGCGTCGATCCCGAGCGTCATCCCGAGCTTGAGCCGGTTGTAGATAACTGCTGCGACGAGCGGGCGCTCCTTGGCGACCAGCACCTCCTCCTCGATCATCGAGGCGATGATCAGGACGTCGTACGGCGTCAGGTTCTTCGTGCGCGCGAAGCCGAGGTCGACGTCCTCCCAGGCGCGCCCGAAGGCCTCGAGCTGATCGCCCACGAGCACCTTCGACGTCGTGTCGGCCGTGAAGTCGTAGGTCGCCGGGAAGAGGAACCCCTCGAGGTTCGGCACCTTCTGGTTTCGGAAGTCGTCGGGGAGCTTCCCGGCGGTCGACGAGCGGAGGTAGCCCTGCGGGGAGAGCTTGGGCGTGATGTTCCGCTTGCGCTTCGCGATCTTGTTCACCTCGGCGATCCGCGTCGCCATCTCGGCCCGGCTGAAGCCCTCGGGGAAGATGATCCGCAGCACGGGAGCCTGCGGGAGCGTCGAAGTGGGAGCCGTGGTGGGGTCAGCCGTTCCTCCCCCGGAGCCGAGGATCCCGCCCGCGAATGCGAACGCGATGCCGCCGATCGTGGCGACGGCGAGCAGCACCCCTCCGAGCGCCGCAAACCGACCGCCGCGCCCCGGCGAGCGGGGCCCATGCCTCACGTACGGCTTGCCGTTCGCCATTCGAGGTAGGTCGTGAGCAGGTGGGCGGCCGCGCGCGCGTCCTCGGGCGCCTGGCCGCCCTCGCGCGCGAGCTTGGTCGTGAAGCGCTCGTCGAAGGTCTCGACGGGGAGATCGGTCACTGCGCGCAGGGCAGCGACGAACCGTTCGGTCTCCTCGGCCTGCTCGCCCCGCTCGCCGCGGAGCGTGATCGGGAGCCCGACAACAATGCGCTCGGCCGCCTGGGCGCGCGCGAGGCCGGCGAGCTCGGCCAGGCCGTCCTCCGTCGCGGCGCGCTCGACCACCCCCAAGGGGCACGCGACGGTGCCGGTGGGGTCGGAGACGGCCACACCGGTCCGCGCGAGGCCGTAGTCGAGCGCCAGGACCCTCACGGGGCCGCGATTCTAGCGGCGGGGCCTCCGGTCACCCGGCAGTTCCCGCGATCGCGTTCGACCGGAAGATCCAGAGGCCAGAGTTGATGTCGCTCGCGTAGACGAGACCGCCCGAGACCGCCACGCCCCAGACGAGGGGGAAGCGGCGGTTGCCGTTCGGCGCAACCCAGAACCCCTGGGGATCGCGCGTCGGCGGCGGCACGAAGTGACCGACCGGCCGAGGCCGGCGCGGGTTGGCGAGATTGACGATCCGGACGCCGTCCGAGTACCACGACACGACCTCCACCTCCCCCACGAAGACATTGTTGTGGACGGAGTAGAACCCGTCGTGGCGGATGCGCCCGTCGCGGCCGGGCACCGAGCTCTCCGTGGCGAAGCGTCCCAGCGCGACCGGGCGGGCCGGGTTTGCGACGTTCCAGATCCGCTGGAACCCCCAGGCTCCCTCGATGCCCGAGTGGTAGAAGTCTCCGACCTCGTCGTTCTGAACGAAGACGGACGGCGCCGCCTCGCTGAACGCGCCCGAGTGCGCGTTGCCGAAGGCCCCGCGCGGGAACGCTGTGCGTCCCAGGTAGCGCGGCCGCGCCGGGTCGCCGAGGCCGAGGAAGATCGCGCCGCCGTCCCAGTTCGAGACGAAGGCCTTCTCACCGGCCTCGTGGGCGGAAACGCTGTGAGCGAGGAGCTCACCGTGGCCGCGAGCGCGAAGCAGCCGGCGAACGGCGGCGGGAGCGTTGCGCCGGACGTCCCAGTTCGCCAGCTCGCGCGGGCGGCGCGGGTCGGTCACGTCGACGACGCGAACGTCGCCTTTCCGTCCCTCGGTCGCCTGGAAGGAGTGTGGAACCGACACGAGCGCGAGCACGCGCCCGTCGGCGCGCTGAACGACGGAGAGCTCGTGGACGCCACGGGTGTGGCTGTGCGTCTCGAGGCGGCCGAGCAGGCGCGGCCGCGCCGGCCGGGTGACGTCGAAGAGCGCAAGCCCGCCGAACCGCGAGCTGGGCGCGTTGCAGCGCTGGATGCCGACGGCGGCGAGGTCGCCCGTGAACGCGGGCGTCGACACCGAGCCGACCCACACGTCCTCGCTCGAGGTGCCCCGGAAGCGCGCGAAGCGCGAGACGACCCGTGGCCGCGAGGGCGTCGTCACCGCGATCGCGCGGACGCCATGGGCGGGGCAATGCGAGCCGAGGCCCCACGCGCCGAGGTAGGCAGTCCCGCCGTGCACCCAGACGTCGCCCGAGAAGCCGCCTCCGGGGTTCAGATGCCCCACCGTGGACGTGTTCCACGTCCGCGGCGCCTGGGCCGAGGCCGTCGGTGCGATGAACGCGGCGGCCGACGTCAGCGCGGCGGCCGCGAAAAGCCGCCTCAGGAGAGCGCCTCGAGAAGCGCTCGCTCGGCCGCCGCGAGGACTGCGGGAAGCTTTTCGGGCTCGCGCCCGCCCGCCCGGGCCATCGTCGGGCGTCCCCCTCCCCCGCCGCCCATGAGGGCAGCCGCCTCGCGGACGATCTTGACCGCATCCAGGCCGCGCTCCTCGAGCGAGCGGTCGAGGTTCACGACGAGGTGGACGCGGCCGTCCTCGCGCGCTCCGAGCACGACCGCGGATGGAGGGTTCTGCTGCATCAGCTGATCGGAGAGAGCGAGCAGCTCCTCCGCGGAGGCGGACGAGGTTTCGCCGACGATCACCTCGACGTCGCCCGCCCTGTTTCGCCGCTCGTCGACGAGGCTCGGCCCTCCCGTGGCCGGCGCCGCCGGCTGCTTCCCCTCCTTGCGAGCCCGCTCGAGCTCTCCGCGCAGCTCGTCCGCCTCGAGCGCCCGCGCGTGGAGAAGGGCGAAGGCCGCGCCCGAGGTCACGGCTTCGATCCGGCGGACGCCGGAGCCGACTGACCCCTCCGAGAGGAGCACGAACGGCCCGATCTCCGCGGTTGCCCGCACGTGCGTCCCGCCGCAGAGCTCGCGCGAGAAGCCCGGCACCTCGACCACGCGGACGATGTTCCCGTACTTCTCGCCGAAGAGCGCCATCGCGCCAAGGCGCTTGGCCTCGTCGATCGGCGTCAGGAACGCGTGCACGGGCAGGTTCTCGAAGACCCGCTCATTGACGATCTCCTCGAGGCGGCTGCGTTCCTCGGGGCTCAGCGCCTGACCGTGCGTGAAGTCGAAGCGGAGCTTGTCGGGCCGCACGGCCGAGCCGGCCTGGCGAACGTGATCGCCCAGGACTTCCTGGAGAGCCTGGTGGAGAAGGTGCGTCGCCGTGTGGTTGGCCATCGTCGGGAAGCGCACGCGCCACGGGACGACCGCCTTCACGCGATCCCCCGCCTCGAACCCGTCGCCCTGGAGCAGCAGGGCCTGGTCGTCGCCGAAGCGATAGGCGGCGACGAGCTCGGCGCGCGCCCCGTCCTTCTCGAGCCAGCCGTTGTCCGTCACCTGCCCCCCACCCTCGGCGTAGAAGGGCGACTCGCGGAGCTTCCCCAGGAAGGTGCCGTCACCGAGCGCCTCGACGGCACCGAGCTGCGTCAGCACCTCACTCTTCTCGAAGCCGACGAACTCGGTCTCGAAGCCCGCGTCACGGGCGAACTCTGCGGCGCGCTCGCCGCCCGCACCAGAGCCAGCCGCGCTGCGCGAGCGGGTTCGCTGCTCGTCCATGAGGCGCGTGAAGCCCTCGTCGTGGAGCGGGATTCCCCGCTCCCGGGCGAGCTCGCGGGTCAGCTCGACGGGGAACCCGTAGGTGTCGTGCAGCCGGAACACGTCCTCGCTCCCGATCTCCCCGCGGGCCGCGACCTCGTCGAATAGGCGCTGCCCGCGCTCGAGAGTCCGCGCGAACCGTTCCTCCTCGCCCGAGAGCACCTCGCCGATCTCGCTCCGGTGGGACGCGAGCTCGGGGTAGACCGACTCCAGCTGGTCTGCGACGACGTCCGCCAGGCGCCCGAGAAACGGGCTGTCGAGCCCGATCCGGCTTCCGTGCTGAACGGCCCGGCGGATGACGCGGCGGAGGATGTAGCCGCGGCCCTCGTTCGAAGGCGTCACCCCGTCCGCGACCAGGAAGGTCATCCCGCGGCCGTGGTCGGCGAGCACACGGTGCGCCTTGGTGGCCTCCTCGGACCCGCCGTAGCGCGTCCCGGTCTCGGACTCGACCCAGCCCATGATCGTCCGGAACCCGTCCGTCTCGTAGACCGAGTGGACGCCCTGCAGGATCGCCGCGTTTCGCTCCACTCCCGCGCCCGTGTCGATGTTCTGCTGCGGAAGCGGGGTCAGCGTGCCGTCGGCCGCGAGGTCGAACTCCATGAAGACGAGGTTCCAGAACTCGAGGAAGCGGTCGCACTCGCAGCCGGGCGCGCAGTCGGGCCGGTCGCAACCCTGCTCGGGGCCGCGATCGAAGTAGAGCTCCGAGCACGGGCCGCAGGGGCCCGTCGGGCCCGCCTGCCAGAAGTTGTCGGTGCGCGGGAGGTCGACGATCCGCTCGGCCGGGACGCCGACGCGCTCCCAGGCGCGGACGGCGACCTCGTCGCGGTCGAGGCGGAGCTCGGGGTCGCCGGCGAACACAGTTGCCCAGAGCTGCTCCTCGGGATAGTGGAGGTGCTCGGTGACGAACTCCCAGGCGAGGTCGACCGCGCCGTCCTTGAAGTACTCGCCGAGAGAGAAGTTCCCGAGCATCTCGAAGAACGTCAGGTGCCGCGCGGTCAGGCCGACCTCGTCGATGTCCGTCGTCCGGAAGCACTTCTGCACGGTGACGAGACGGGTCGCCGGCGGCGCCTCGAGCCCGAGGAAGTACGGCTTCAGGGGCTGCATGCCGGCTGTCGTCAGGAGGACGGACGGGTCGAATGTCGCCGGGACGAGCGAGCCGGACGGCCGGCGTAGGTGTCCCTTCGACTCGAAGAACGAGAGAAACCCCTCGCGCAGCTCAGCGGTCGTGCGCATCCTGCGATCGTAGCGCCACGCTTCCGGTGCATTCTGCGCGCCACCCGTGCGTTTCTCCGCAGTAGCCTGAGCGGCGAGCAGGGGGCGGGTCGGG
>Ga0136613_10000811_pt1 | contig 15177 bp, 14 predicted proteins | sample AntDrymUQ2722106_2_FD_106649 | JGI IMG/M metagenome (GOLD analysis project Ga0136613, IMG submission 106649) | Polar desert sand microbial communities from Dry Valleys, Antarctica - metaG UQ272 (21.06) | ecosystem: Environmental > Terrestrial > Soil > Desert | place: Antarctica: Dry Valley... | reverse complement strand
CTCGTAGTGCTCGAGCTGCACCTGGAACAGCCGCACCATGTCGACGGCCGGCCCGGCCGCGCCCGCGATCGCCACGCCTGAGTAATCGTCGGCCGGGAACACCTTCTCGATGCGGCGGCTGGCGATCTGCTGGCCGGCGGTCGCTCGCCGGTCGCCCGCCATGACGACACCGCCCGCCGCCCGGATGGCGACGACGGTCGTGCCGTGGATCACCACCGCCATGACCGACGGGCCGAAGTCGGCCGGCACCGCCCCGGGTACCCCGGTCGATACCCCGGGTGGCCCCACCGCGTGCGGCGAAACGCGCCGGAGCAGATCGAGGAACGACGGTCCCGGATCGTGCCCGGCCGCGAACGAGGGCAGCGGCGGGAGCGAGTGGTCGACCACGCGCGCTACTGGCCGCCCTTCTGGACGTAGGAGCGCACGAAGTCCTCGGCGTTCGACTCGAGCACCGAGTCGATCTCGTCGAGGAGGTCGTCGAGCTCTTCCTTGATCTTCTCGCCCTGCTTGGTCGCCTCGGCGGTCTCCACCGCCTCCTCCTGGGTGCGCTCCTTGGGCGCCGGCTTCTGCTTGCGTTCACGCTCGGGCATGGTTCTCTCCCTGTCGACCAGTCGACTTCAGGTTACGCGCCGCGGTCACGATCCCAGCCGCTCGACGAGCTCTGCGGGGGTTGCGCACTCGTCGAAGAGCCGACCCACGTGTTCCCGCGTGCCCTTCAACGGCTCCATCATCGGGACGCGCCGCAGCGGGTCGCTGCCGACGTCGAGAATGATGCTGTCCCAGTTGGCGGCGACGACGGCGTCGGCCCACCGTTCCAGGCAGCGGCCCCGGAAGTAGGCGCGGGTGTTCTCGGGCGGCTCGGTCATGGCGCGAGTCACTGCGTCCTCGTCGAGGAGCCGCTCGACCTTGCCCGCCTGCACCAACCGCTCGTAGAGCGACCGGTGGGGACGCACGTCATGGTACTGGAGATCGAGCAGGGCCAGCTTCGGGTCGCCCCACGCGAGCTGGTCGCGCTCGCGGTAGGCGTCGATCACGCCCAGCTTGGTCACCCAGTCGAGCTGGCCGGCGAGCGTCGACGGATCGCGCTCGAGCCCAGCGAGAACCTGCTCCCAGCGCTCCAGAACCAGCATGCCGATGTCGTCGCCGCCGCAGCCCTCGAGGCCGGTCTCGTCGGCGTACTTGTTGGCGAGGCGCAGGAACTCCCACTGCAGCTCGACCGCAGTCATGCGGCCCCCGTCGACGAGCTCAACCGTCGCGCGGCACGTCGGGTCGTGGGACACCTCACGCAGTGCGGGGACACTCGCGGCCAGCGACCAGTCCTTGTCGATGAAGCCGTCCTCGATCATCGCCAGGACGATGGCGGTCGTGCCGATCTTCAGGAACGTGGCGACCTCGCACAGGTTGGCGTCGCCGACGATGACGTGGAGACGCCGGTACTGCTGCGGGTCGCCGTGGGGTTCGTCGCGCGTGTTGACGATCGGCCGCTTCAGCGTGGTCTCGAGACCGACCTCCTCCTCGAAGAAGTCGGCGCGCTGGCTGAGCTGGAACCCTTCGACCGCCGCGCCGGCTTCGCCGCCAACCTTGCCGGCTCCGGTGAACACCTGTCGGGTCACGAACCACGGCAGCAGGTGACGGACCAGGGACGCGAACGGCACCTGCCGGTCGACGAGGTAGTTCTCGTGGCAGCCGTACGAGTTGCCTTTGCCGTCGGAGTTGTTCTTGTAGACGACGACCTCCTGGCCGGGGTCGAGCATGCGCAGTGCCGCCCGCATGGAACGGGCGAGGATGCGCTCACCGGCCTTGTCGGCCAACACGAGCTCGAGCGCGTTGACGCACTCGGGTGTCGAGTACTCGGGGTGCGCGTGGTCGACGTAGTAGCGCGCACCGTTGGTGAGCACGGTGTTGACGAGATGGGTTTCGATCTCCGGCGGCTGCGAGCCCTCGCGCTGGTACCCGCGGGCGTCGCGTCCGGGCGATTCGTCGTCGAAATCCCACCCGACCTTGCGGTGCTCGACGTAGCTGTTGATGAGCACCGACGACGCCAGCACCGGGTTGGCGTCGACCGCGCCGCGCAGCACGACGCCGTACTCCGTCTCGGTTCCGCAGACCTTGGGGACCGCCATGCGGGACTCAGCCTACCCAGGGGACCTGTGCACCTTCGCCCACCCGGTGGAGCGTGGTGCCCGGGGCGGACGGCGCCTCAGAGGTACTGGCCGGTGGCGACGCGCTCGATCTGGCGGCCGCCGTGCGGCTCCTCGCCCTCGGCGAGCAAGGTGCGCACAAACACGATCCGCTCACCCTTCTTGCCCGAGATCTTCGCCCAGTCGTCGGGGTTGGTGGTGTTGGGCAGATCCTCGTGCTCGCGGTACTCCTGGCGGACCGACGCGAGCAGGTCGTCGGTGCCGATGCCGCGCTCGCCGCCGTCGATCTGGCGCTTGATCGACAGCTTCTTGGCCCGACGGACGATGTTCTCGATCATCGCCCCCGACGCGAAGTCCTTGAAGTAGAGGATCTCCTTGTCGCCGTTCTGGTAGGTGACCTCGAGGAACCGGTTGACATCGTCGACCGCGTACATGCGGTGCACCGCCTCGGTGATCATCGCCTCGACCGCGCCGGGCGCGTCGCCCGCCTGCTTCACCTCGGCATCGCCGAGCGGCAGGTCGGACGTGAGGTAGCGACGGAAGATCTGCGCGGCGGCTTCCGTGTCGGGGCGCTCGATCTTGATCTTCACGTCGAGACGCCCCGGGCGCAGGATCGCCGGGTCGATGAGATCCTCCCGGTTCGACGCACCGATCACGATCACGTTCTTCAGGCTCTCGACCCCGTCGATCTCGGCGAGAAGCTGGGGCACGATCGTGCTCTCGATGTCCGACGAGATGCCCGTACCCCGCGTGCGGAAGAGCGAGTCCATCTCGTCGAAGAACACGATGACCGGCACACCCTCCTCGGACTTCTCGCGGGCGCGCTCGAAGATCAACCGGATCTGGCGCTCGGTCTCGCCCACGTACTTGTTGAGCAACTCCGGTCCCTTGATGTTGAGGAAGTACGAGCGGGTGGTCGCGCTCCCCGTCTTCTCGGCGACGCGCTTGGCGAGGGAGTTGGCGACCGCCTTGGCGATGAGGGTCTTGCCGCAGCCGGGCGGCCCGTACAACAGGATCCCCTTGGGCGGCTGGAGCCGGTGCTCTGCGAACAGGTCGGCGTAGAGGTACGGGAGCTCGACCGCGTCCTGGATCTGGTCGATCTGGGTGTCGAGGCCGCCGACATCGACGTACGTGACGTCGGGCACCTCCTCGAGGACGAGCTCCTCCACCTCGGGTCGCGGGAGGCGCTCCACCGCCATGCCGGAGCGGCCGTCGACGAGCAGGTGGTCGCCCGCCCGCAGGCGGCTCCCGACCAACCCGCCCGAGAGCTCGCAGACCCGCTCCTCGTCGGCGCGCCCGACGACGAGGGCGCGGGTGCCGTCTTCCAACAGCTCCTTCACGGTGACGACCTCGCCCGACACGTCGGGCTTGCGGGCCAGCACGACGTTGAGCGACTCGTTGAGCACGACCTCCTGACCCCGATCGAGCTCGGCGACGTCGAGCTCGGGGTGCACCGCCACCCGCATCTTGCGCCCGGCGGAGAACACGTCGACGGTGCCGTCGTCGTTGGCGCCGAGGAACGTGCCGTAGGCCGACGGCGGCATCGTGAGCTTGTCGACCTCCTCGCGCAGCGCCGCGATGTGCTCGCGCGCCTCGCGCAGAGTGGCCGAGAGCTTCTCGTTCTGGGAGACGGCCTGGGCCAGCTGGCCCTTGGTCTCGAGGAGCCGCTCCTCCAGCGTGCGGACGCGCTTGGGCGCATCCTGGAGGCGGCGGCGCAGGACGACGACCTCTTCCTCGAGCGCCTTGAGCTGTTGCATGAGATCGGCGACGCGATGCTCGTACTCGGCGAGGCGTCGTTCGTGCTCGGCGGCCATCGGCCCTTCACCTCCTCCCCGCTGTCCACCCGGTGACTCCCCCGGTGAAAGCCGGATGACTTCGAGGCTCGGTACCAGTTGCGCGGCGACACTACACCGGGCCCCGGCCGCGATCGCGGCACTTCCGGGCGGGGTGTACCAGCCACCCCCGATGACCGATGCTCCGCGCATTGCTCAGTGCATTTGTCCATCCGCCACGTGGTAAATTGCGGGGGCACACAGATCGTCTACCCTTTCCCCCGGGTCCTTGCCCGGGCTTCCCCCATGATCCGCCTCGAGAGGAGCACTCACGATGAAGGTGTGGATCGACCAGGATCTCTGCACCGGCGACGGCCTCTGCGAGGAGATCTCGCCCGACGTGTTCACCCTCCTCGACGACGGTCTCGCCTACGTGAAGGAAGGCAGCAAGGTCTTCGAGAAGCCGGGTGGCCCCGAGGGTCTCGCCGTTGTGCCCGCCGGCCAGGAGGAGGGCGTGATCGAGTCGGCCGAGGAGTGCCCCGGTGAGTGCATCTTCATCGAGGTCGAGTGATCGAGGTCGAGTAGACCCGCGCCGTCGATCAGCCCACGACGCAGGCCCCGGTGTCGACGGGTGACGGCGCACCCGACGCGAGCACGGGACCCAGCACCGAGCCGAGCTCGTCGTTGGTGAGCGCGTAGGCGGTGTCCTCCCGGGCGGGATCGAGGGCGAACGCCACCCCCACCACCAAGCCCTCAGCATCGACGAGCGGGCCGCCGGAGTCGCCGGGAGCGAGCGCCGCCGCCAGCACGAACACCTCCCGCTCGGTGGGCTCCTCCCGGTAGATGTCGGTCCCCCGCGCCGTCACCACCTCGGCGATCCGGGCCGGCGCCGCCCGCAACGGCCCGCCCGCGGGGAAGCCGTACACGGCCCCGGCGTCGCCCTGGGCGCCCTCCCCCTCCACCAGGGCCGGCAGCTCGAGGTCGTCGACCTCGAGGACGGCGAGATCACGCGCCCCGTCGAAGGCGACCACGGTGGCGTCGAGCTCACGGCCGTCGGGCGTCTCGACCGTCGTCTCGGGCTCCCCCGCCACGACGTGCGCGTTCGTCACGACGATCCCGTCGGCGGCGACGAAGCCCGAGCCGCTCTGGATCTGGTCGCACGCCACGCCCTGGATCTGCACGACCGAGGCCGCGACCCGGTCGTCGACCTCGGAAGGCAACCCGCTCTCGGGTGCTGGGCCCACCTCCTCGGGGCCGTTGAACGGCGCGAAGACCTCGGGGAAGCGGGCATCGCCCACGAGCCGCCCGAGGGCCTGGGCCGGCTCCGGTGGCGGGGGCGCCACCTCTTGGACGAAGCGCACGATCTCCGAGTCGCGTGCGGCTCGCGACGTCCACCCGGGCGCGCTGCCGAGCGCGGGCGCGAGCAGCCACACCACGACGACTACGCCGCCCACGCCGACGGCGGCGCCGGCGATGCGGTCACCTCGCCCGAGCAACCCGTCCATGCCGAGGTGGCTCCGTACCGCGACGCCGGCGGCGAAGCCGAGCGCCTGGCCGGTGATCGCCACCGCGAACACGAACGCCAACGCCGCGAGCAGGCGGCTGCTCGCCGGCTGGTTGCCCAGCGCGTCCGCGAGGTCGTCGACGAAGAAGGTCGCCGCCGCCACTCCGAGCCCGAGGCCGGCCCATGACAGCGAGCGGGCCACGAAACCGAGGCGGTACCCCGCGGCGCCGGCGGCGAGCATCGCCAGCGCGAGGAGGACGTCGAGGGCGTTCACCCCACCGGTGCGAGCAGGCGAGCGTGGGTGAGAAACCCGGTGTGGGCGACCATCCGGTGGTCGGGCCGGACCGACTGGCCTTCGACGTGCCAGCTCCGCTGGAGCACCTCGAGCGTGTCGATCATCCCGAACGCGCTCATCGCCAACTCCTCGCGTAGTCGGGCGATCTGCCCGACGGTCGGCGTGTAGGCGAGCAGGATCCCGCCGGCGCGGAGCGCCATCTCGGCGTGCTCGACCGCGCGCCACGGCTCGGGCAGGTCGAGGAGGACCCGGTCGAGGTCGCGCTCGTCGATGCCGTCGTAGAGATCCCGCACCTCGACGCGCAGCGGCAGATCAGCACCGAGAAAGCCCTCCACGTTGCGCTGCGCTCGGTCGGCGAACTCCTCGCGCAGCTCGTAACCGGTGACGTGCCCGGTCGGGCCGACCGCCCGCATCAGCGTCATCGTGAGCGCGCCCGAGCCAACCCCCGACTCGAGCACGCGGGCGCCCGGGAACACGTCGGCGAGCATGAGGATCGGCCCGAGGTCCTTCGGGTAGATGACCTGCGCGCCTCTCGGCATCTTCAGGATGTACTCGGAGAGCGTGGGGCGCACCGCCACCAGGCGGGCGCCGAGGGTGGTGCGCACGGTGACGCCCTCGGGGGCGCCGATCAGGGCGTCATGGGCGACGGACCCGGCGTGGCTGTGGAACTCGCGCCCGGCGGCGAGCGTGACCAGGTGCCGGCGCCGCTTGGCGTCGACGAGCAGCGCCCGATCGCCCGCGGCGAGGAGCCGCGTCACCGCCCCGACCAGCCTTCCCGGGCTCAGCCGGAGGCCGGCGTCGCGGCGGAACGCAGCGTGACCGCCACCGCACCCGGTTCCGGGACCGCGACGCCATCCGGCTCCAGGATCGCCGCCCCGTCCGGCTCCGACGCCGTCTTCTCGGTGGCGCGCCCCGGCCCGGCGGCCCGTTCCCGCAGCCGGCAGAAGGCGCACACCGCGCCGGTGGTGGGCGACCCGCACTCGGCACACGCACCGAGCGCGTCGCGCTCGGTGGCGCTCGCTTCGGCAAAGCGGGGCGCGCCTCGCTCGAGGAAGCCGAAGAGGAAAGCGGCTTTGGTCCCCGGCGAGCGGTCCTCCAGGCCGTCGAGCATCGCCTTCATGCCGAGGTGACGGTTCCCCTCGGCCATCGGGCACTCCTCGACGATGTAGTCGATCCCGGTCAGGATGCAGTAGGCCGCGGTCTCGCGCTCTCCCAAGCGATAGAGCGGCTTGACCTTACGGGCGAACCCGGGAGCGGCCGGAAGCACCGGGCACTGGCGGCCCAGGTACCCCGTCTCCCAACGCAACACGTTGCCGAGCAGCACCGCCGCCTCGTCGTCGAGGTTGTGACCGGTCGCGACCACGTCGTACCTGAGTTGTCGGGCGGTGGCGTTGAACAGATGGCGCTTGGAGAGCCCGCACGCCCCGCACGGCGCCCGGCGGGTGGCGGCGGCCGCAGCGGGAACGTCGAACCCATGGTCGCCGGGCAGGTCGACCTCGTGCAGCGTGAGCCCCCGGGACCGGGCGAACTCGCGGGTGGCCGCCGCCGAGCGCTGCGAGTACCCGCCGATCCCGAGGCCGAGATAGAGGCCGTCGGCGGGCACGCCGAGGTGCCCGAGGATCTCCCACAGCGCCAGCGAGTCCTTGCCGCCCGACACCGCGACGAGGACCCGCTCCCCCGGCTCGACCATGGCGAGGTCGTCGAGGGCGCGCCGCACCTGGTCACGGCAGTGCTTCAGGAAGTGCTCTCGGCAGAAGCCAGCGTTGTGACGGCGGACGTCGATCACGGCCGGTCCCCGGCACACCCGGCACTTCACCCTGCACCGCCCGAGGTCACGGGACGGATCTCGACCGTGTCGTCGTCGGCGAGGCGGGCGTCGCGGGTGACGAGGGTGTCGCCCCGGATGACGAGCACCGACTCCGGGTTCAGCTCGAGCCGTTCGAGCAGGCGCAGGACCGTGGTCGGCCCGTCCATGTCGACCTCGCGGCGGGGGTTGCGCAAGAGCACCTTCACAACCCGCCAGGGTACCGGCCGGGGATCAGGCTCCTCCGGTGCGTTGGCGGTGCCGGCCCTTGCGCGGGGGGAGGACCCGCACCACGACCGCCTCGCCCGGCGCGAGGTCCTCGCTGTACACGGTGTCGGGGCCCTGGCGGGCGACCCGCTGGAGCAGCCGAATGCCCACGGCGACGCCGCCGGTGATGAGCCACGGGCGCGAGGCCTCGAACACACCCTTGCGGACGCCGATGCGGATGAGACGCCCGAGCGGCGTGACGCGGGCCATGGCGTCAGATCCGGCGGACCTCGACGATGGTCCGCCGCTTCTTGCCCCGGCGGTTGCCGAGCACAAAGGCGACGACGACCACGACGGCCACGACAGCGACCGCGACCGCGACGCTCGACTGCTTGGCGGTCTCGGCACCCGATTCGGTGACCGAGCGGATCTCCGAGAGCTTCTGTCGGATGTCGCCGATGGCGACGGGACGGTCTCGGGGCACTGCGTTGGCGGTCATGGCGCGCTCCTGGGGTTCAGGACGGGTTCGGGCTGGGCTCAGTCGGGGCGGCGGACGGCGCCCCGCAGCTTCCAGGTGGCGGCGGCACCGAGGATGAGCACGACGAACATGATCCCGTACGGCGCCCACGACCAGTTGCCCGTGAACGTGGTGTCGGTCTCGGCCTGGAGCAGGCGCAGCAGGCCCACGCCGAGGAACAGCACTCCGAGACCGAGGAGCAGCGAACCGACGACCCCCCAGAGCACGTAGCGCCCGAGCGACTTCAGCGGGACGACGGTCTCCTGGCGGACGTAGGCGACGACCAGGTCGCGCAGCTCCTCGACGAGCTGCGGGAGCGGCGGCCCGCTGCGGGCCGACCCGTCGACGGCCTGGTCGCTCGGCGCCGCGGGCGGGCCCGCGGGAAGGGGTTCGGTAGCGCTCATCGGCGTCACCTTACCCAGGGGGCGCGGGCGCAGGCACCAACACGTCGGCGGGAGGCACCTCGGGGTAGCGCCCGATGACGAGCGCGACCCGCTCCCGCAGCTCGGCTCCCCCCTGCTCGGAGAAACCGCCCGCGCCCAGGAACGCGAACCGCACGGGTTGGGTGACCTCGACGACCCCGGTCAGACCGGTGACGCCACGCAACGAGCCGGTCTTGGCCCGCAGGCGGCCGTCGAGCGGCGTCCCGACCAGCCGGCCGGCGAGCGTGCCCGTCGTCGCGCCCGCGACCGCGAGCCCGTCGGCGACCGGCGCCAGCTCCGGTGTGGTGACGACCGCGCCGATCGCGGCGAGGAGATGGGTGCAGCTCACCTGGTTGCCCCGGTCGAGGCCCGAGCCGTCGTGCAGGACCAGCCCCTCCGTCGGGACGCCCAGCTCGGCGAGGGTGGCGGTGACGACGGCGAGGCCGGCGGCGGTGGTGCCGCCCTCGCCGGCGCGCGTGCCCAGCTCCCGGACAAGCATCTCGCCGGTCAGGTTGTCGCTCCCCCGCTCGTACGCGCCCACGATCTCGGCGAGCGGTGGCGACACCACGGAGCCGACGGGTGCCGTCCCGCCGGGCGCGGTGCCCTGGCTCGGCGCCCCGACCGCCACGCCCCGCTCCGTGACCAGCCGCGTGAGCTCCTCGGCCGCGTAGCGCGCCGGGTCGGCTACCGGCACCCGCGGCGACGAGAACCCGTCGTTCACGGTGAGGGCGCCGATCGGGCCGATCGTCCCTTCGGTGCGGTAGTTGTCGGGCCACGTGGGGAGGTAGCGCTGGCGGTCGTAGCGGCTGTCGTCGCCGACGATGCCGCCCGGAACCTCGCGCACGCCCGCGGCGACGATGCTGTCGGCCAGCGCGACGAGCGGCGTGGTCGGCGAGCCGGCGGTGAACGGGTCGTCGGCGAGAGCCGCCGCGTACTCGGGCGTGGCGAGGAGCGGATCGCCCGCGCCGACCAGCCACAGTCTCTCCACCGATCCGGCGCGCACCCCGCCCTCGGGTGCCACCGCAGTCGTCTCGTAGCGGAAGTCGGCGCCGAGCACCATGATCGCCGCCATCCCGATGAGCACTTTGAGTGTCGACGCGGGGATCTGGGGCGCGTCGGGATTGCGCGCCGCGAGCAGCTCGCCGTCGGCGCTGCTGACGGCCACGCAGCCGTCGGTCGCGCCGAGCTCGGCGTCGAGGGCACGCTGGAGGACGGGCACGCCGGCCGCGTCGACGATCGGCTGGGGCACGCGGCGCGCCGACCACATTGGCGTCGCGAGCGCCGCCCGGGTCGGCGCCCGGTCGGGCTCGTCACCGGCTCGCAGCGCCCCGCCCGCGCAGACCAGGGCGGCCACCGCCAGCAGCGCGCCGAGCGTGCGTCGGATCACGAGCCGACGCGCCCCTCGGTGCGCCCCGCCTCGGCCCGCGCCCGGTGGCGGGCGTCGCGCCACAGGTGCTCGAGCGCCCTTACCGCCCGGTCGGCCGAGGGGTAGCAGAGACGGCCCGTCGCGCGCACCGCACGCGGCCCCGGGTTCTCCGGATCGACCACCGCCAGCTCGGTCGCGGTGAGGACCGGTTTGCCGGTGGCGTCCGAGACCGCCGCCGCCGCCCGGGCGAAGCGCTCGTCCTGGCGTTCGTGGTAGGCGACGATCCGCTTGAGGCCGTGGTCGGGGTAGAAGGGCCCGCTGCGCATGAGGCGGGCCTGGTTCGACTGGATCCCCAGCCCCAGGTAGATCACGGCGTCGACCGTGTTGTGGGCGGCAAGCAGCTCCAGCACAAGGGGGATGGTGTCACGGGTCTCGCCGCCGGCGAGGTCGACCGGGTTGTTGCGGCTCCACCGGGGCGGCAGCTTGGCATCGAGCGCCTCCCGGAGGTCGTCGGGCAGCGCCACGAGCGTGAGCTCGGAGCGGGTGATCGCGTCGGCGGTCACCACCCCCCACCCGCCGGCGGTGGTGAGCACCGCGACGCGGGGACCACGCGGGCGGGGCTGGGTGGCGAAGGTGGCGGCAGCCTCGAACGCCTCCTCGACCGTTGCGGCCCGGGTGATCCCGGCCTGGCGGCACGCCCCGTCGAAGATGCGGTCGTCGGTGGCGAGCGCACCGGTGTGCGACGCCGCCGCCCGCTGACCGCCCGCGGTGACCCCGCCCTTCAGCAGCACGACGGGCTTGCGGGCCCCTACCGCGCGTGCCCGCTCGAAGAAGCTCCGCCCGTCGGCGAGGCCCTCGACGTATGCGAGCGCCACCGCCGTCGCGTCGTCGGCCCCGCAGTACTCGAGGTAGTCGGCGACGCCGAGCGCAGCCGCGTTCCCGGCCGAGACGGCGCGGCTGACGCCGACTCCGGTCTGCACCGCGAAGTTCTGGAACGACGAAACGAAGTTGCCCGACTGGCTCACGATGCCGATGCGCCCCGACGGCGGGTACGGGGCGACGATCTGCGCGCACAGCGACGCCGGCGTCGACACCACCCCCTGGCCGTTGGGGCCGGCGAGGAGCAGGCCCAGCTCGTCGGCCAATGCCACCAGCTCGGCCTCGGCGACGCGCCCCTCCGCGCCGGCCTCGCTGTACCCGGCCGACGTCACGAAGGCGGCCCGCACGCCTCGCGCGGCGCAGGCCCGCAGCAGCTCGGCGTTGGCCGCGGCCGGGGTGCACACGAACACGAGGTCGGCGGCGCCGGCAGGGAGGTCGTCGAGCGTCGTCAGGGTGTCGATGCCCAGGATCTCGCCGCCGTCGCGGTTGGTCGCGAGGACGCGTCCCTCGTAGCCGTGCCGCAGGATGTTGTGCAGCGCGACGAACCCGAACTTCCCCGGGTGCGTCGACGCGCCCGCGACCACCACGCCCTTCGGGTCGAAGAGGGCGTCCCAGGCCTCGGGCGGCGGGGCGCGGCGGGACGACGCGGGCACGTCGGCGGGGTCGGGATCGCCGTCGGCCACCTCTACAAGCGCGTCGACCGCGACCGGTCGGCCGTCCACCACCATCAACGGGTTGACGTCGACCGACCGCACCGCCGGGTCCTCGACAGCGAGGCGCGACAGGCCGAGCAGCACGTCGACCGTCGCCGGGCGGTCGAGGGCCGGCTCGCCCCGAACCGGCCCGAGCAGTGCCGGCGCGTCGAGCGCGTCGATCATCGCCTCGGCGTCGGCGGCGGTGAGGGGTACCAGCGCGAACGCGACGGCGCCGAGCGCCTCGGTGAGCACGCCGCCGAGGCCGACCATCACCACCCGCCCGAACTGAGGGTCGGTGTGCATGCCCGCGATCAGCTCGCGGGTCGCGCGCGCGACCGGCGCGACGAGCACCTCGACGGGGCCGTCGTCGGGGCGCGCCGCGTCCAGTAGCTCCGTCGCCGCCCGGCGCACGGCGCCGGCATCGGCGAGGCCGACCCGCACCAGGCCACGCTCCGTCTTGTGGGCGATTCCGGGGCCGCACAGCTTCACCACGACGGGGAAGCCGATGGCGCGCGCCGCATCGACCGCAGCGTCGGGGTCGGGCGCGGTGCGCTCATGGAGGACCGGAACGCCGTAGGCGGCCAGGAGCCGCTTGGACTCCGCCTCCGAGCGGGTCGAGACGCTCAGGACGCGCCCGCCCGGCTGCGGAGCTCGTCGCGCAGCACCCGCTTCAGCAGCTTGCCCGACTCGGTGCGCGGCAGCGCGTCTCGCACCTCGTAAGCGCGCGGGCGCTTGTACGAGGCGACACGTTCCGCCACGAAGGCCGCCAGCTCCTCGGTGTCGAGCGTCTCGCCCGGCTTCGCCTGGACGATGGCGTACACCCGCTCGCCCCACTCGTCGTCGGCCACTCCGAGCACCGCCGCGTCGAGGATCTGCGGGTGCGCGTACAGCACCGCCTCGATCTCCGCCGGGTAGATGTTGACCCCGCCCGAGATGATCATGTCGGTCTTGCGGTCGGAGATGTGGAGGTAGCCCTCGTCATCCGCGTAGGCGACGTCGCCCACCGACTTCCAGCGGACCGGCCGCGCTGACGTCTCCGGTTCGGCGCGCTCCGATTCCTCGGCCCGCTCGGCCTTCTCGACCTCGGCCTCGGCCTTGGCGTCGAGCTGGGAGAGCTGGCGGTCGGTGGCGTGGTAGCCGTCCATCGCGAACGGCGTGCTGATGAACAGCTCGCCCGGCTCGCCCGGGGCCGCCTCGGTGCCGTCGTCCTTCACGATCCGGAAGCGCTGTCCCCCGTACGTGCGGCCGCACGAACCGGGCTTGCGGAGCTGGTCCGCGGGCTTGAGCACGGTGAGGATCCCGAGCTCGGTCGAGCCGTACACCTCGAAGAGGAACCCGTCGCCGAGCTTCTCGACGATCTCCTGCTTCAACGGGTACGGGACGGGCGCGGCGTTGGCGATCAGACAGCGCATCGACGCCAGGTCGGCGTCGGCCAGCTCGGCGGCCGGCAGGCTCACGATCCGCTTGAGCTGGGTGGGCGCCGAGAAGCTGTTGGTGACCCGGTATGCCTTCACGAGCCGCACCCACGCCGACGCGTCGAACTTGCGCAGCAGCACGATCGAGCCGCCGAGCGTGTGGGTGAGCGCGGCGAACGCCAGCGGGCCCGAGTGGTACAGCGGTCCGGTCGTGATGTGCACCTCGTCGCCAACGACGAGGCGCAGCTCGGCCACGAGCACCTTGACCAGCTCGGGGTCGGTACGAGTGCGCAGCGCGCCCTTGGGCTTGCCGGTGGTGCCCGACGTGTAGATCATCGACGAGCCGCGCGGGTCGCCGGACACCTCACCGGGCTCGGTGTCGGGCTGGCCGGCGAGCACATCGTCCCAGCGCGCGCAGCCGTCGGGCACGTCGCCGCCGAACCCGACGACGGAGCGCACCTTCGGGAGCCGGTCGCGCACCGACGCTACGAGCGGCGCCTGCTCGGCGTCGACGACCACCACAGTGGCGTCGGAGTTGTCGATGACGTACTGCATCTCCTCGGCGTTGAAGCGGTACGACAGCGGGACGGCGACGACATCGGCCTTGCGGGCCGCGTGGATGGCGACGAGCACCTCGGGCGAGTTGGGCCCGCACCAGACCACGCGCTCGCCCGGCGTCGCGCCGAGCGCGCCGAGCGCGTGGGCCGCCCGGTTCACCTGGGCGTCGAGCGCGGCAAAGGTGAGGGTGGTGGGACGCCCGCCGCTGTCGGCGTCCACGATCACCGCCGGCTTGTCGCCGCTCGCCTCGGCCCACATGCGCAGCGGATCCATGCTTACGCCGTAGCCTACCGGGGTGCCCGCAGCGGTCCCGATGCGCGGGGTCATCGAAGGCTTCTACGGGTCGCCGTGGTCGCGGGCGGCGCGGCTCGAGGTGCTCGAAGCGATCGCCGGGTTCGGCATGAACGCGTATGTCTACGCGCCCAAGAGCGATCCGCTGCACCGCGACCGCTGGCGCGACCCGTACGACGACCCGCAGCTCGCGCACTTCGCCGACCTGGCGCAGCGCGGCGACGCGCTCGGGGTGCGAGTCGGCTTCGCGATCAGCCCGGGGGTCGACATCGCCTACGACCGCGACGCCGACCGCGTCGCGGTCCTCGCCAAGCTCACGCCGCTCCTCGACCGAGGCGTCGACTGGTTCGTGCTCGCCCTCGACGACATCCCGGCCCGGCCGGGTCTGGGCCGCGAGCACGCCGCCCTCGCCGGGTGGCTCCTGGACGCACTGCGGGCGGCGCCGGGCGCCGCCTCACCCGAGCTCACGCTCGTCCCGACCGAGTACGTCGGGACGGGCTCGTCGCCGTACCTCACTGAGCTTGCCGCCGGCCTCCCCGAGTCGGTCGCGGTGATGTGGACGGGGAAGACGGTGTGCTCACCGACCATCACCGCGGCCGAGGCCCGGGCGCGCGCCGAGGCCGTGGGTGGGCGCCGGCCCCTGGTGTGGGACAACTTCCCGGTGAACGACGGGCCGATGGAGCGGGCGCTGCACCTGGGCCCGTACCGAGGGCGTGAGCCCGCGCTGGCCGGTGAGGTGAGCGGGGTGCTCTGCAACCCGATGATCCAGCCGCGCGCGTCCCTGGTGGCGCTGGCCACCGCGGCCGATTGGATGCGTGCACCGGATCGCTACGACTCCGACACCGCGTGGACGCGTGCCGTCGATGTCGTCGCCGCGCCCGACCGGAGGCCGGCACTGCGGGCGCTCGCCCACGCGTGCGAGGACGGGCCGCTGTGCCCGCCCGCCGAGACGCGCGTGCAGCGCCTCGTGGACCGGCTCGGGCTCGGCCTCGAAGGCGACCACGCCGAGGCTCGCGATCAGCTACGCGAGCTCTTCGACACGGTACGGACCGAGGGACGGGCGTGGGCGGCGGAGCCGGACGCGCTCGGCGAAGAGGTCGCTCCGTGGCTCGCGGCGGCGCGCCGCGAGGCGAAGGCAGGTCTGGCCGCGCTGGGGTTGCTCGACGCGCTCGACGTGCAGGCGAGCGCCGAGGACCTGTTGGTGCACGCGTTCGCCACGCTGCTCGCGTGGGGCACCGCGCGCGCCGGCGGCGAACACCCCGTCTTCGGTCCCCGCTTCGCCGTCTACCCGGCGGTGGTACAGCTCACAGG
>Ga0136613_10000809_pt1 | contig 15183 bp, 12 predicted proteins | sample AntDrymUQ2722106_2_FD_106649 | JGI IMG/M metagenome (GOLD analysis project Ga0136613, IMG submission 106649) | Polar desert sand microbial communities from Dry Valleys, Antarctica - metaG UQ272 (21.06) | ecosystem: Environmental > Terrestrial > Soil > Desert | place: Antarctica: Dry Valley... | reverse complement strand
TCTCGCCCGCCGCGTTCGGCTCGAGCCAGCGGAAGCCCTCGTGCGAGAAGTCCACCTCCCAGAGCGCTGGCTCGTCGCGGTAGGCCCGGTTCAGGTCGCGGATGACAGCCTGCACCCCCGCGTGGCCTGGATCTTCGAGTAGGTGCCAGTCGATCGCTCCCGCCGACTCGCTCCACTCTCGCTCCTGCCCGAGCTCCCCGCCCATGAAGAGCAGTTGCTTGCCCGGGTGCGCCCACATGTAGCCGAAGAGCGCGCGCAGGTTCGCGAAGCGCTGCCAGCGGTCGCCAGGCATGCGGGAGAGGAGGGAGCGCTTCCCGTGCACGACCTCGTCGTGCGAGAGCGGGAGCACGAAGTTCTCGTTCCAGGCGTAGACGAGGGAGAACGTCAGCTCGTGGTGGTGGAAGCGGCGGTGGATCGAATCCTTCGAGAAGTACTCGAGCGTGTCGTGCATCCAGCCCATGTTCCACTTGAAGCCGAAGCCGAGCCCACCGAGGTAGGTCGGCCGCGAGACACCCGGCCACGCCGTCGACTCCTCGGCGACCGAGAGCACGCCCGGCTCGCGCTCGTGGAGCAACTGGTTCAACTCCTTCAGAAACGAGACTGCCTCCAGATCCTCGCGGCCGCCGAACACGTTCGGCACCCACTCGCCATCACCACGCGAGTAGTCGAGGTAGAGCATGGAAGCGACCGCGTCGACGCGCAGCCCGTCCACGTGAAACTCGCGGACCCAGTAGAGAGCGTTCGCGAGCAGGAAGTTTCTCACCTCGTTGCGGCCGAGGTTGAAGACGAGCGTCCCCCAGTCGGGATGGGAGCCGCGCCGCGGGTCGGCGTGCTCGTAGAGCGCCGTGCCGTCGAACTGCGCGAGGGCGAACTCGTCCCGCGGGAAGTGCGCGGGCACCCAGTCGAGGATGACGCCGATCCCGGCCGCATGGAGCGCGTCGACGAACGCGCGGAACTCGTCCGGTGAGCCGAGGGTAGAGACGGGAGCGTAGAAGCCGGTCACCTGATAGCCCCAGGAACCGGAGAAGGGATGGTGCATCACGGGGAGCAGCTGAACATGCGTGAAGCCGAGCTCGTCGACGTAGCGCACGAGCTGATCGGCAAGCTCCGGCCAGCGGAGGCCGAGGCGCCACGACGGCGCGTGGACCTCGTAGATCGAGACTGGTCGAACGAGCGGATCCGCCCTCCGCCGCGCCGCGAGCCAGGCGGCGTCGCCCCACTCGTGGGTCGAGCGGTACACGACCGACGCCGTCTTCGGAGGCACCTCGGCCGCGAACGCGAACGGATCGGCCTTGAGGCGCAGATGGCCGTCCGCGCCGACTAGCTCGAACTTGTACCTCGCCCCCACGTCAGCCTCGGCGACGACCGCCTGCCAGACACCCGAGGAGCCCGCCGGCTCCAGCGGATGCACGTCGGCGTCCCAACCGTTCCAGTCGCCGACGACCGACACCCTGCGCGCGTTCGGAGCCCAGACGGCGAACTGCACGCCGCCCTCGACGAGATGGGCGCCCAGCTGCTCGTAGATCCGCTCATGGCGGCCCTCGCCGGCGAGATGCAGATCGAGCTCGCCGAGCCGCGCTGCGGGGTCCCGGCTCCCCGCATGAGGCATCAGAAATCCCGCTCCAGCATCCGCTGGATGCCCGCGACGGGGATGCGGACCCAGTCGGGGCGGTTGTCGAGCTCGTAGCGAAGCTCGTACACGGCCTTCTCTAGCTCGAACACCATCAGCAGCCGCTCGATCCCGTGCTCGCCTGCCGGCAGCAGCGTCGGATCAGCCGTCGCGAGATAGCCCTCGAGGAACCGCCGACGACAGTCGTCCTCCCAGGTCGGTGGGGGCTCGACGCCGCGCTGCAGCTGCGAGGCCGAGGCGGCATAGGCGAAGGAACGGAGCATCCCGGCGACGTCTCGCAGCGGCGAGCGCTTCCGGCGCCGTTCCGCCATGCTGCGGGCAGGCTCGCCCTCGAAGTCGAGCACGAGCCAGTCGTCCTCTTTCGTTCGCAGCGCCTGCCCCAGGTGGTAGTCGCCATGCGTGCGGATCACCTTGCCGACGTTGCCGATGTGCGTCAGCAGGCGCAGCCGGTCGCGCACCTCCTCAACCCGGCCCCTGATCCCGACGAGCGTCGGCGAATCGGGCAGGGTCATGAAGACCTGCTCGATCTCCTCGTCGATCGACGCGGAGAGCAGCGCCAGCGTCTCCGAGCTCGGCTCCTCGGGTGCGAAGTGCGGGTCGCTCACGTCGGAGCCGAGCGCGTTGTGGAGCAGGGCGGTCACCTCGCCGAGGCGGCGCGCCTGGTCGGGCATCCAGTTCGGGTCGTCCTGCATCGTCTCGAGCGCAAGCTGCCAGCCGTCGCCGTGCGAGGGCACGTACCGCTGGAGGATCGCAAGCGTGGTCTCGAGCGGCCGCCCCTCGTAGGCGGCGTAGCCCTCGAGACCTGCGACGTGCTCGAAGCCGCGCGCGGTAAGGAAGCGAAGCACCTCGAGCTCGGGGTTCACTCCCGCCTCGATCCGGCGGTAGAACTTGAGCGCGAGCCGCTCGTCGAGAACAACGGAACTGTTCGACTGCTCGCTGCCGATCGGACGGATCGAGGCCAGCTCGCCCGCGAGGTCGACCAGCCGCTCCGAGCCCCAGAACGTGATCCCTGCGTCCTCGAGCCGCAGCGAGGCTCGCGCGCACATCAGCCCCACATGCTCGCGGATGAGCGTCGGGTCGGCGATCGCGTCGTAGACGGTCCAGCCGTCCGTCTCGGCGATGACCGACTCGTTCCAACCCTCCTCGGCAGGCCGGAAGCCGAGCGGCAGGTGGTAAAGGTCGTGGCTCTGCAGCCCGTACCGCACCTCGACGATCGCGAAGGCGAGGATCGGGGGCCCGCCCGGGGCAACGGCAGCGTCGAGTACACGCGCGTCGAGGACGTCTCGCGACTTGCCGCCGAACCACCGCTGCGACGCGATCGTGCCGAGCAGGACGAGCCCGTCGAGGAAATGCAGGTCGCCCGCCTGGATCCGGCTGCGGAGGTCGGTGCCAGCGCTACTGCTCATCGGCTGGATCCTTAAGCCCGAACCAGAAGAAGCCGCGCGGGCCGAGCGTCAGCAGGTAGGGAAGCTCGCCGATCTTCGGGAACTCCGTATTACCGAAGAGCTCGACCGGGACGCGTCCGGAGAAGGCGGAGAGATCGAGCTCGACCGCTTGTGCCGTTCGGGCGAGGTTGTGCACGCAGAGGACGATGTCCTCCGAGAACGAGCGGATGTGGGCGAAGATCTTCAGGTTCTGGGGACGCAGGACGTGGACGTCGCCGAGCCCGAAGACCGGATGCTGCTTGCGCAGCTCGATGAACCGGCGCAGCCAGCGCAGGAGGGAGGTGGGCGTGCGCAGCTGAGCCTCGACGTTGACCGCGCTGAAGCCGTAGACCGGATCCATCAGCGGCGGGAGATACAGCTGCGCGAAGTCTGCGCGCGAGAAGCCGCCGTTGCGGTCGCCGGTCCACTGCATCGGCGTGCGCACCCCGTCTCGGTCGCCGAGGTAGACGTTGTCGCCCATCGCGATCTCGTCCCCGTAATAGAGCACCGGTGAACCCGGGAGCGAGAAGAGGATCGCGTGCATCAACTCGACCTCGTCCCGGCCGTTGTCGAGGAGCGGCGCGAGCCGGCGGCGGATGCCGAGGTTCAGCTTCATCCGGGGGTCCTTCGCGTACTCCGAGTACATGTAGTCGCGCTCCTCGTCGGTGACCATCTCGAGCGTGAGCTCGTCGTGGTTTCGCAGGAAGAGGCCCCACTGCGCGTTCGAGGGGATCCTCGGTGTGTGGTCGAGGATCTCGATCATCGGCAAGGCTTCCTCGCGACGCAGCGCCATGAACATCCGCGGCATGACGGGGAAGTGGAATGCCATGTGACACTCGTCCCCGTCACCGGAGCCGAAATACTCGACGACGTCCTCGGGCCACTGGTTCGCCTCGGCGAGAAGGACGCGGTCGGCGTAGCGGTCGTCGACCGCGGCCCGGACCCGTTTCAGGTACTCGTGCGTCTCCGCTAGGTTCTCGCAGTTCGTCCCGTGCTCCTCGAAGAGGTAAGGGACCGCGTCGAGCCGGAAACCGTCGAGGCCGAGGTCGAGCCAGAAGCGCAGGACCTCGAGCATCGCCTCCTGCACCTCGGGGTTCGCGTAGTTCAGGTCCGGCTGGTGACTGAAGAAGCGGTGCCAGAAGTACTGGCCGCGCTGCGGATCCCAGGTCCAGTTAGACGACTCCGTGTCGATGAAGATGATCCGTGCGTCGCTGTACAGGTCCTGGTCGTCCGACCACACGTACCAGTCCGCCTTGGGGTTGTCCTTGCTTTGGCGCGATTCCTGGAACCAGGGGTGGTCGGCCGAGGTGTGGTTCATGACGAGATCGACGATCACGCGGATGCCGCGCTCGTGCGCTGCCTCGACGAAGGTCCGGAGGTCCTCGACGGTGCCGTAATCCGGGTTGATCCCGTAGAAGTCGGCGATGTCGTACCCGCCGTCACGGAGCGGGGACGGGTAGAAGGGCAGCAGCCAGATGCAGTCGATTCCAAGCCACTGCAAGTAGTCGAGCTTCTGCTGCAGGCCGCGAAAGTCGCCGGAGCCGTCGTCGTTCCCGTCGAAGAACGCGCGCGTGTGGATCTCGTAGAAGACCGCCGTCTTGAACCACTGCGGGTTCGACTCGAACCAGTTGCCGGGCTCGCTCACGAGGACACGCTTCCGTCACGAGGCTGTTGCAGTCTCGCGCGCGCGGCTGTGGTAGTCCGAAGCCGAACGGTCTCTGAGACCGAGCGCGGCGCGGACAGCTGCACGGCGGTCATCCGACCTTCATCAGGTGCGCCTGGCCGGGGCCGAGACCGACGTAGTTGCGCCCCACGCGCCAACGGTAGCGCTCGCCCGTCAGGAGGTCCTGCACCGGGAACGTGTTGGGGAAGCCCGCGTCCGGCGGAACGACCACCACGTCCTCGCGTGGCAGCCGCGGGTCGAGGTTGACCGCGACCGCGATCTCGGTCCCCTTCGCGTACGCGAAGACCTGCTCGCCGTGCGTGTCCAGGAGGCGAACGTTCTCGAAGCGCTGCAGCGACGGCTGGGCTCGGCGGATCTCGTTGAGACGCTTGACGAGCGGCAGGAGCGGTCCGTCGAGGGCGCGCGCCTTGACCTCGTACTTCTCCGAATCGAGGTACTCCTCGGAGCCCGTCCGCAGTGGCACGTTCTCGCAGTGCTCGAAGCCGGAGTAGATGCCGTACGTGGGCGAGAGTGTGGCTGCCAGCACGAGCCGTGCCTCGAACGCCGGCCGGCCGCCTACCTGCAGGTACTCGTGCAGGATGTCCTGCGTGTTGGTGAAGAAGTTCGGCCTGTAGTAGGCGCTCCAGCCGACGAGCTGGCCGACGAACTCCGTCAGCTCGGCCTTCAGGTTCTTCCACGTGAAGTAGGTGTACGACTGCCCGAACCCCACCTTCGCGAGCGTCGTCATCATCGCGGGGCGGGTGAACGCCTCACTGAGGAAGATCACCTCGGGATCGTGAGCGCGAACGTCTGCGATCAGCCACTGCCAGAACGGCACCGGCTTGGTGTGCGGGTTGTCGACGCGAAAGATCCTCACGCCGCGATCGACCCAGGTCGAAACGACGTCACGCAGCGCCTGCCAGAGGCCCTGCCAGTCCTGTGAGTCGAAATTGAAGTTGTAGATGTCCTGATAGCGCTTGGGGGGGTTCTCCGCATACTTGAGCGTCCCGTCCGGACGTCGGGTGAACCACTCGGGGTGCGCCGCGAGCCACGGGTGATCCGGGGAGGCCTGGATCGCGAGATCGATGCAGATCTCGCATCCGACCTCGCGCCCTCGCGCGACCATCCGTTCGAACTCCTTGACAGTCCCGAGCTCTGGATTCACCGCCTCGTGGCCGCCGTCGGGACCTCCGATCGCCCACGGGCTCCCGGGATCGCCCTCTGCCGCGACGAGGGCGTTGTTGCGGCCCTTGCGGTTCGTCGTCCCGATCGGGTGGACCGGCGGCAGGTAGACGACGTCGAATCCGAGTTCCGCAAGCTCCGGGAGAACCTGCTCGACGCCCTTGAACCCGCCCCACGAGCGCGGGAAGAGCTCATACCAGGCGCCGAAGCGGGCACGGGCGCGCTCGACGTCCACCTCGAGCGGTCTCACCATGCCGGTCTTCCCGCGCCGGTCTTTCGCGCCGAGAGGGGGCGCCAGGACACGCCAGCTCGCGAGGTCACCGGCACCGAAGAGGGCTTCACCTTCCGCAAGCTCGCCGCTCAGGTCGGCCTCCCCGGCGGCAACCTTCCGGCCGAGCTCGTCGAGGAAGCTCGCGTAGCGGTCGCCCCAGGCCTCGATCGCGAACTGCCAGCGCCCGAGCTCCGTGACCTCGAAGTGGCCGCGCCAGCGGTCGTTGCCGAGGAACTCCAGCGGCCGCTCGAGCCACCTTCGCGTTCCGGCTGCGCGGTAGCGCACGATCGCGCGGAGCTGGTCGTGCCCGTCCTTGAAGATGCTCGCTGTGACCTCGACCCGGTCGCCGATGGTCCGCTTGTACGGGTACCGGCCACAGTCGACTTGCGGCTCGACGTTCTGGATCTGGATCCGGGGGGGTTGCTCTGTTTTCGCGGGCGGCACGCTCTCGAGACTTTCGGCGGATGGTGAGACGGTAGACAGGATGAACTTTCGTCGATCGAGCGGAGTCGTGCTGCACCCGACCTCGCTCCCGAGCGGGCGCCTCGACGCGGACGCCCGCCACTTCGTCGACTGGCTGGCCGCCGCCGGCCAGAGCTGGTGGCAGGTACTCCCGCTCGGGCCGCCGGACGAGACCGGCTCGCCCTACGCCTCCAGCTCGGCCTTCGCGGCCTGGAGCGGGTTCCTGGCCGAGCCGGAAGCGTCCGTGTCGAGCGCGGAGCTCGAGCTCTTCCGGAGCCGCCACGCCTACTGGGCACCGGCCTGGGAGGCAGAGGGCGGCGCCCTCGCCGACCAGGTGCGGTTCGAGCGCGAGTGGGCGGCGCTGCGGCGGTACGCGACCGAGCGCGGCGTTCGCCTCATCGGCGACGTGCCCATCTACGTCGCCTGGGGGAGCATCGACCACCGCTCGCACCCCGCGCTGTTCCTGCCCGGCCTCGTTGCCGGAGCGCCACCTGACGACCTCGGGCCGAAGGGCCAGCACTGGGGCAATCCCCTCTTCGACTGGGAGGCGGTCGCGCGCGAGGGCTACCGCTGGTGGATCGAGCGGCTCCGGCGGACGTTCGAGCTCTTCGACCTGACGCGGATCGACCACTTCCGCGGATTCGCCTCGTTCTGGGCGATCCCGGAGGGGGTGACAGATGCGCGCCGCGGCCGCTGGCTCCCCGGGCCGGGCGAGACCGTCTTTCGAGCCGCAGAGGCCGAGCTCGGCCCACTGCCGGTGATCGCCGAGGATCTCGGCTTGATCACACCCGACGTCGGGGAGCTACGCGATCGCCTCGGCCTTCCCGGCATGGCGGTTCTGCTCTGGGCGTTCGGGGGGTCGGCCAAGAACCCGCACCGCCTCGCGAACCACCGCGAGCGGCAGGTCGTCTACACCTCGACGCACGACACCGACACCCTCGCCGGCGCGTTTCCGCGCCACGACCGGTGGCGGCTGATCGAGCTCGCGATGGGCTCTCGCGCCGCGCTCTGCATGGTTCCCCTCCAGGATGTGCTCGGGCTCGGCAGCGAGGCGCGTATGAACCGTCCCGGTGAGAAGCTCGGCAACTGGAATTGGCGCCTTGAGCCGGGTCAGTTGACGGACGAGCTCGCCCGCCGGCTCGCTGCCGCGACGGCAGGCTCGGCCCGGAGCCCGCTTGCGACCGCGCGGCGGCCGTCGATCTCGTAAGCGACGTCGATGACGTCGTTCTGCCGGTAGGTGCCGGCGACGCCGAGGATGAGCGAGGCCCAACGCCAGAAGCCGAGCTGGCCCTCCTGCTTCAGCTCACGAGCGAAGAGGAGCGTCCGCCGCCGAACCCGAAAGTCACGTCCTTCGACCTGGGCGACGCCGTTGACGAAGACCTCGAACCGGCCCGCCACGGCAGGGGGGAGCTGTACCTCCGTTTGACTGCGCCCCGCCTCGGCCACCCTTCATAGAATGCCAGAGGCCGTGCGTCGCACCCTTGCTCCAGCACTCGTCGTCAGCGCCCTGCTCCTCGCCACCCCGGCCCTTGCCGGCAACGGCGGCTTCGCACCCGTCGAAGGCGTCTCTCCGAACGCCGACCGGATCAACGACGCCTACAACTGGGTCGTGATCTTCACCGGTGCCGTCTTCCTGCTCGTCCAAATCTCGCTCGTCTGGTTCATCATCCGCTATCGCCGGCGGCGGCGCGCCCGCACCGTGGAGGGCGCTCAGATCCACGGCAACACGAACCTCGAGCTGGCGTGGACGCTCGCGCCCGCACTCATCCTGGTAGCGATTGGCTCGTACGTCTTCTACAAGCTGCCCGGGATCGAGAACGTCCCGAGCGCGAACGCTGCCGGCGGCCGTCTCGACGTGCAGGTCGACGGCTACCGCTACTACTGGAACTACGAGTATCCGAACGGCGTCATCGCAGTGGACACCTTGCGCGCGCCGCTCGACCAGAACGTGAGGCTCCAGATCGCGGCCCCCGACTTCGAGGTGATCCACTCGTGGTGGATCCCCGCGCTCGGCGGCAAGCGTGACGCGATCCCCGGGGTCACGAACGAGCTGTGGTTCCGGGCGAGACTTCCAGGCACCTACCGAGGCCAGTGCGCCGAGTTCTGCGGGATCCAGCACGCGCGCATGGAGGCGGCGGTCGAGGTGTTGCCGCGCGAGGAGTTCGACAGGTGGCTCGAGGACGAGGACCGCGAGCAGCGCAACGGAACCTCCGATCTCGGAGAGCAGACTTACGCGGGAGCTTGCGCCAAGTGCCACGGTCTCGAGGGTGAAGGCGACATCGGGCCGACGCTACGCGGCAACGCCCTCCTCGGCGACCCCGAGGCGGTCGAGCAAGTCGTCCGCAACGGCCTGGGAGAGATGCCTCCAGTCGGGAAGGACTGGGGTGACCGACAGATGGACGCGCTGACGGAGTACCTCGAGGAGGAGGTGCAGGGTGGCAGCTGATCCAGCAGCGATCCCGCAGTGGCAGCGCGGCCGCGTCGCGAACTGGCTCGTCACGACCGACCACAAGCGCATCGGGATCCTCTACCTGGCGACCGCCGGCTTCTTCTTCGCCGCCGGCGGGATCATGGCGCTCCTGATCCGAACGCAGCTCGCACAATCCGAGGCCGGGTTCATCGAGCGCGACGGCTACAACCAGCTCTTCACGATCCACGGCACGACGATGATCTTCCTCGTCGTCGTCCCGATCCTCGCAGGCTTCGGCAACTACCTCGTGCCGCTGATGATCGGCGCCCGAGACATGGCCTTCCCGCGCCTGAACGCGCTCTCGTACTGGCTCTTCCTCTTCGGCGGGATCGTGCTGCTCCTCTCCTTCTTCGCGGAGGGTGGGGCCGCACGCGGCGGCTGGACGAGCTACCCGCCGAACTCCGTCTACATGAACGGCAACGGACAGGACCTCTGGATCCTCTCGCTGCACATCCTCACGGTCTCATCGCTCGCGGGTGCGATCAACTTCATCGTCACCATCCACAACCTGCGCACGCGCGGGATGAGTTGGACGCGAATGCCGCTCTTCGTCTGGTCGATCGAGGTCTACGCCGGCCTGCTGATCCTCGTTCTGCCGGCTCTCTCGGCGGGTCTGACGCTGCTGCTGCTCGACCGTCAGGCAGGAACGAACTTCTTCGTGCCGAGCGACGGAGGCAACGCCGTCCTCTACCAGCACGTCTTCTGGTTCTTCGGTCACCCCGAGGTGTACATCATGATCCTGCCGGTGTTCGGGATCATCTCCGAGGTGATCCCGGTGTTCGCGCGCAAGCCGATCTTCGGCTACAAGGCGATTGCCTTCTCCTCCGTGGCCATCGGCTTCTTCTCGCTGCTCGTCTGGGCCCACCACATGTTCACGGTGGGCATGCCGAGCTTCCTCAACGGCTTCTTCATGGTGTCGTCGATGGTGATCGCGGTGCCGACTGCGATCAAGATCTTCAACTGGCTGGCCACGCTCTGGCGCGGGAACATCCACTTCGACACGGCGATGCTCTTCGCCCTCGGCTTCCTCTCCGTCTTCACGATCGGCGGCCTCTCAGGGATTTTCCTCGCCGCCTTCCCGATCGATTGGCAGGTTCACGACACCTACTACGTCGTCGCCCACCTCCATTACGTGCTCTTCGGCGGCTCGATCCTCGGCATCCTCGCGGGGATCCACTACTGGTGGCCGAAGATGTTCGGGCGCCTGCTCGACGAGCGGCTCGGCAAGCTGAGCTTTTGGCTCATCTTCATCGGCTTCAACGTGACCTTCTTCCCGCAGCACATGCTCGGCCTCCTCGGGATGCCTAGGCGCGTCTACACCTACGAGGACACGGGGCTGATCGAGAATTACAACCTGGTCTCCTCGATCGGCTCCTATGTCATGGGTCTCGGCATCCTGTTCTTCCTCGCGAACGTCTGGCGCTCGCGGAAGGGCCCGCGTGCCGGGAACGACCCCTGGCTCGCGGACACGCTCGAGTGGTACACGACCTCGCCGCCGCCCGCGCACAACTTCGACGAGGTGCCGTACGTGACGAGCGCGCGGCCGCTGTACGACCTGCGCCGACGGTTGAGGGAGCGCGGTGCGCTCTAGGTACGCGCCCGGGCTCTGGCTCCGCCTCGCAGCGCTCGCTGGCGCTGCCGGGGCGGGCCTCGCCGTCGTCACGGGCACCCTCGGGTCGGCGCTTGGGCACGAGTACCTCTCGGCACTCGCCGGCCCACCGCTCGTCGCGGTGGCAGTTGCCGCGTGGGTTGCCTACCGTCGCCTGCTGCCCTCCGCGCTTGCGGCGCTCACGCTCTTCGGTGCAGCTGCGGCGATCACCGCACCTGGGATCCACACGGCCCTCGCGGCGCTCGCCTTTGCGGCCGCACTCGTTCTCTGCGCCGAGACGGTTCGCGGCGGGCGGGCAGCTTCTGCTCCGTGGCGCGACTACGTGACGCTGACGAAGCCGCGCATCATGTCCTTACTCCTCCTCACGGGCGGCGCCGGGATGTTCGTGGGGGCCCAGGGCACGCCGCCGGCCGGGACGTTCGCCGCCGCGATGGTCGGCCTCGCCCTCGCCTGCGGCGGCGCCAGCGCACTCAACCACCTGCTCGATCGGGACCTCGACCGGCTGATGGGCACACGGACGGAAAGGCGGCCGGTCGCGGCGGGACGTGTGGCTCCCGAGCGCGCACTCGAGTTTGGGCTCGTGCTCTCGGCCTTCTCGTTCGTCCTCCTCGCGAGCGCCGTCAACGTCCTCACCGCGTTACTAGCGCTCGTCGGAAACCTGTTCTACGTGGTCGTCTACACGCGTTGGTTGAAGCGTGCGACGCCGCAGAACATCGTCATCGGCGGCGCCGCCGGGGCGGTCCCGCCCCTCGTCGGCTACGCGGCTGCGACCGGAGACCTCGCACTGCCCGCCCTCTGGCTCTTCCTGATCGTCTTCCTCTGGACACCACCGCATTTCTGGGCGCTCGCGCTGCTGATCAAGGAGAACTACGCGAAGGCGGGCGTACCGATGCTGCCCGTCGTACGCGGAGAGGTGGAGACGACGCGGCAGATCAGCCTCTACTCGCTCGCTCTCGTCGCGTTCACGCTCCTCGTCGGCTTCTGGTTCGGCCCGGTCTACGTCGCCGCCGCTGTCACCCTCGGCGCCGCGTTCCTCTGGCTCGCATGGCAACTGCAGCGCGAGCCGAGCCGTCGACGGGCCGGCGTCCTCTTCCACTATTCGCTGGCCTACCTGGCGCTGCTGTTCGTCGCGGCCGCCCTCGACCCGGTGATCCTCTGATGGACGTGACTCCCGAGGTCGAGCGCAAGAACCTGATCCTCGGCTGGCTCCTGTTCGGGGTCTTCCTGCTGCTCTTTGCCGGCACGATCGGCGTCGCGTTCCTCTACCTCGCGCTCGACTGAAGCATCTCCGGAGGACTACAAGCCGCGTGGCGCGGCCCGACACCGGTGTCCATCTTCCTAGCCCGACCAGAGTCGCCCCCGAGTGGGACTCGGCTGGCCGTGAAGGATCTTTTCGACACAGCGGGACTCGAGACGACCTACGGCTCGGCCATCTTCGCCGGGCACGTTCCGAGTGAGACCGCGGAGTCCGTACGCCGGCTGGAGGCGGCCGGGTATGTCAACGTCGGCAAGACGAACCTGCACGAGTTCGCCTACGGCACGACCTCTGAGAACCCGCACTTCGGGGTCGTGCCGAACCCGGTCGCCGCGGGCCGCGTCGCCGGAGGCTCGAGCGGCGGGAACGCGGCCGCCCTCGCCGCAGGACTTGCCGACGCCGCTCTCGGCACCGACTCCGGCGGCTCGATCCGGATCCCCGCGGCCTGTTGCGGGATCGTCGGCTTCAAGCCCACCTACGGCCTCGTGCCGCTCGACGGCTGCTGGCCGCTAGCGGCGACCTATGACCATGCCGGCCCGATGGCCAGGGACGTCGAGACCTGCGTCGCAATGATGGAGGCACTCGTACCGGGCTTCGAGCGGCACGAGCTGCGCTCGCTCGAGGAGCTCCGGGTCGGAGTCGCCTGGACGGAGCACGCGCGCGCGCTCGTGCGTGAGCAGGTCGAGCTCGCGGCAAGGCACTTTCCGGATCGCCGCCCGCTCGAGCTGCCACTCCTGCAGGGACCGGCCCACATCTTCCAGCGGGAGGTCGCGGATGTGCACCGCGAGTTGTATGCCGACTCGAGCTCCGCCTACGGCGAGGACGTCGCGATCAAGGTCGAGGCCTGCCTCCGCGTCACCGACGCGCAGGTCGAGCAGGCGCGCCGGGAGCGGGACCTCTACCGGGAGCGGGTCGACGAGGCCTTTGCCGACCTCGACCTCCTCCTCGTGCCCACGATCCCTTGCGTGGCGCCGCCGATCGGCGCCGGCAGGATCGGCGACCTCGACGTGAGGGAGGCGCTGATCCGCTTCACGTTGCCCTTCAACACGGTCGGCCTCCCGGCCCTGGCACTTCCCTGTGGTGCGGCGGAGGACGGGCTTCCCGCCTCGTTGCAGCTCGTCGGCCCGGCCGGAGGCGACGCCCTCGTGCTTGCTGCCGCAGCGCTGATCGAGGCAGCGCTGGCCGGATGAGCCCGGAGCTCGCGTTCGCTCTGTCACTGGCGGACGACGCCGATGCGATCAGCCTCTCTCGCTTCCGCGCAGCCGATCTCCGAGTCGACACGAAGCCAGATCTGACCCCCGTCTCGGAGGCCGACCGGGCCGTGGAGAACGCGTTACGCAAGCGGCTCGCGCGCGATCGTCCCGGCGAGCCGGTGCTCGGCGAGGAGGAGGGTGGGGACGACACGAGCGGCTGGATCATCGACCCGATCGACGGCACTCGGAACTACACGCGCGGCATCCCGATCTGGGCGACGCTGATCGCCTTCGCCGACCGTGTTGCCGTCGTCTCTGCCCCGGCACTCGGGCGTCGCTGGTGGGCGAGCCGCGGCGGCGGCGCATACGCGAACGGCGCGCGCATCTCGGTCTCGGCAATCGACCGGCTCGAGAACGCCACCCTGCTCGTCGCGCTCGACCGCCCAGCACCTCCGCGGGCGTTCACTGCCTGGCACCTCCGCAGCTTCGGGGACTTCTGGGCGCACATGCTCGTCGCCGAGGGCGCGGCCGAGATCGCCGTCGACGCTCGAGGACTTGCTGTGTGGGACATGGCAGCGATCCGAGTGATCGTCGAGGAGGCCGGCGGCCAGTTCGAGGATCCCGTGTCTTCGAACGGCCTCTTCGGCGAGGACTTGCCCCTGCTTCGCGGCTAGCCGCTACCGCAGTCGAGCGACGAGCGCTTTTGTCACGAACGGTTGACACTCCCGTCACTCGGCCGCTGCTAGTCCCGTCGCCGCTCGTCTCTGAGACGGTTCAGCCCGCGCGCCGCTCAGGCAGCCTTGACCGCCGCCTCATAGACAGGGTCGCGGCTGAAGACGTCGAGCTGCTCCGACAGCAACTCGCTCGCCGTCGCCGGATCGCCCGCAGGCGCCTCGACCGCAACGCCGTCCACCACAAGACGGCGCAGCGTCTTCCCCGGCCGGTGCACGAGCTCCGGCTTGCGGCGCAACCGCGAACGGAGCCAACCGGCCAGCAGCAGCGCCTCCGCCCGCGGGCCAGTCACCTCGAGCTTTCCGATCCGACGAATCCCGGGCCACAGCCCCGCCAAACGAGCACGCCACGGCTCCGTCCGCGCCCAGGCTACATCCGAGACAGCGACCCGGTCGAACAGACCGCACAGCTGCCCGTACGCCTCCGGCAGCCCCTCCCACTCAGACGAATCAACAACAAACCGATCGACGACCGCGACCAACTGCTCGAGCTGGGGAGCCTGCCAGTCGGGTTCACCACGCCAGCGGCAGAACACGGGCAGGTCGGTGATCAAGAGCGGCGTCACGATCGACGCCGGTGCCTTCGCCCGCGAACCCTTCAGGGTCAGCTCGACCACCTCTGACCCGATCGCGCGCGACGACCCCTCGATGGTGAACTTCCGGACGTCGACGACCGCGTCGAGGCCGTCCTTGCGCCGCGGCGCCGGCGTCAGGAGAACGGTTCGGGACGGATGACGCTCGGAGAGACCGGCGAGGGTGCGTTCTGCCGCCTTGAGCCAGTCCGGAGGCGCCCACACGACGTGCGTCATCACGCTCGTTCGCTGCGCCCCTACTTCCCGCTCCTCGATCAGGGCGCGCTCGATCGCCGCCAGCGTCGTGTCGGTCAGTGTCTGCGCCACGCTCGCCCATCCCGCTCGATCAGCTCGTCGGAGCTCCGCGGCCCCCACGTGCCGGACTCGTAGTTCGGGAAGACGGGCCGGTCGCGCCGCCAGGCAGCGACGACCGTGTCCACGAGCGCCCACTGCTCGTCGACCTCGTCGGCGCGCGTGAAGAGGGTCGCGTCGCCCAGCATGGCGTCGAGGATCAACCGCTCGTACGCCTCCGGCAGACCGGTCCGGAACGCGCCGCCGTAGAGGAAGTCCATGTGCACCGTCCGGATCGACATCCCTTGCCCAGGCACCTTGGCGCCGATCGCCAGCGAGACGCCCTCGTCGGGCTGGACGTGGATCAGGAGGACGTTCGGACGCAGCCCGTCGCCCGCGATCTCGGCGAACGGTGGGTGGGGCGCCCGCT
>Ga0136613_10000808_pt1 | contig 15216 bp, 17 predicted proteins | sample AntDrymUQ2722106_2_FD_106649 | JGI IMG/M metagenome (GOLD analysis project Ga0136613, IMG submission 106649) | Polar desert sand microbial communities from Dry Valleys, Antarctica - metaG UQ272 (21.06) | ecosystem: Environmental > Terrestrial > Soil > Desert | place: Antarctica: Dry Valley... | reverse complement strand
TGGATGTGTGCATCGAACTCGCTGCCGACGTTGTCCCACACCTCCTCCCACGGGCGGTGGATGGCATGCGACTCGCCATACAGGCGTGCCTTGGTCTGGGCGAGGGCAAGCTCAAGCGCTCGGCACTGCCGGATGACGGCGTGCGCCCGGGCTGTCCCGTCGGGGAGATGCTTCTTGACGGCCGGCACGAGTACGGCGTTGAACGCTGCCAGGTGCCTGCTCGTGCTGGCGAGGAAGGTGTCAGTGAGCTGGTAGACGTCCCGTCTTCCGGTTGCTGTGACGAGGGCAGCGGATGCGCTGCGAAGTCGCTCCGCGAGAACGTGGTGGGTGGCGTGGACGGCGGCATCGAGACTGGTGTGCATGGTGCTCATCACCTCCGTGGCGCGAGTTCTCGGGACATCGGTCGCGAGGTCTCGGTGCCTCGAGTCTCTCCCTCGATGAGCCGACGGGCAAGGGTGAAATCGCCGTCACCTGACGGCTCACCCATGGGGTGGTGGCACTAGGATCGTCGAGACTGGTGACAGGCGGCTCACCGGGTTGGGGTGTTCGGAGGTGCGCGTGCTCGACATGCTGGTGATCGGTGCCGGGCCGGCGGGCCTGTACGCGGCGTACTACGCCGGCTTCCGAGGCCTCTCGGTGGGCATCATGGACTCGCTGCCCGAGCTCGGTGGTCAGGTCAGTGCGCTCTATCCCGAGAAGTTGATCTTCGACGTTGCCGGGCTTCCCGCCATCAAGGGCCAGGACCTCGTCGACGCGCTCGCCGAGCAGGCTGCATCGGCCGACCCCAGCTACTTCCTGGGCCATCGGGCCGAGGATCTTCACCTCGCAGACGATCACGTCACGGTCACCACGGACCACAAGCTCGTGGTACAGACCAGGACCGTCCTCATCACCGGTGGCATCGGCACCTTCAGTCCGCGTCCGCTTGCCTGCGCCGACGGCTACGAGGGCGGCGGCCTGATGTACTTCGTCCCACGCCTCGATGAGCTCGCCGGACTGGATGTGCTCATCGTCGGAGGTGGTGACTCCGCGTTCGACTGGGCGATGAGTCTGGAGCCGCTGAGTCATTCGGTGACGCTGGTGCATCGGCGTACGGCGTTTCGCGCGCACAAGCGGACGGTCCAGCAGGTGCTCGACTCGTCGGTGCGCGTGCTCACGCCGTACGAGGTGGCCAAGATCCACGGACAGCAGACGATCACCGCCGTCGACGTGGTCGACAGCAGCGACGCCGGACGCAGTGAGCGGCTCGACGTGCAGGCTGTCGTCGCGGCCCTTGGCTTCATCGCCGACCTCGGGCCGTTCACCCGGTGGGGTCTCCACCAGCGCAAGCGCCAGATCGTGGTCGATCCGGGGATGCACACGAGCCTGTCGAGGGTGTTCGCAGCCGGTGACATCGTCGACTACGACGGCAAGGTCAAGTTGATCTCGGTGGGATTCGGCGAGGCCGCTACGGCTGTGAACAACGCCGCAGTCGTCATCGACCCAGCCGCGCACGTCTTCCCTGGCCACTCGACCGACCCCGGACACGACGCCCGTCTCGCCGCTGCAGCCCGGGGTTGACGTACGGGGTCGACCTCTGCCCGGCGCCGGTCAGTCTCCGTTGCGTGCGTTGGGCTGGAGCAGGTGGTACAGCAAGATGAGCTGGGTCAGGGCCAGCGGCTCGCTCCGCTCGCCGTCGTTGATCTCGCCGATGTGCTCGGGAGGGCCGCCGGGCTCGTTGAGCTCTTCCCAGATCGACTTCTCGAGCTGTCGCGCCTCCTCGGACGAGGCATGACCGTGGACGTGCAGGCAGTCGGTAGGCGTGCCGTCCCTGTCGCGCATGATCTTCAGGTGCATGGCGGTCCGGTGGTCGTCTGTGAGGACACTGCTCAACGCCGGGTGCTGGATCGTCGGGCGCAACAACAGCTCGGCTGACAGCGGTGTACCGGGCGGATCATCCCGGCTGGGGATCGGCGCGAAACGAACGACGACGTCGGCGAAACGGCGCTGCGGCCGGATGAACTCCTCCGACTCGGGTTCGCGCTTCTCGAGGTCCTCGTGGACCTGCTCCTCCGTGTAGCCGCGCTTGGTGCAGTCGCGCTTGATCTTCCACTCGTGCCGGATCTCCTCAGGAGGGTCGAGGAAGACAGTCACGTCGAAGCAGGCTCGCGCCAGCTTGGTCGACAAGGGGTGGAGTCCCTCGACGATGACGAACTCCTTGGGCTCGACGTACTCCGGTCGGGTGAAGGTCCCCGTCGAGTGGTCGTACACAGGCTTGAGAACCGGCCGGCCCAGTGCCAACAGCTGCAGGTGCTGCTCCATGATGTCGATGTAGTTGCAGTCCGGGTGCAACGGCGTGAACGGCAGCTCCTTGCGCTCCGCCCGGTCGAACTTGTGGTAGTTGTCGACGCAGAACGACAGGCATCGGTCCGCCCCGAGGGCATCGACCAGGCCGTCGGTGAGGGTGGTCTTGCCCGAGGCCGAGTCGCCTCCGATGGCCATCATGATCGGCCGCGGCGAGCCGTTCGTCTCCGACCGCGTCATCTTGATGATCTTGTCCATCATGGTTCAGCCTCCTCGTGTCGCATCCGCCGGGCTGCGCCGGTCCTCGACGACGTCCCTCGGGATGAGATGGTGCGACCCAGTACACCCCAGGTGGCTGGCGACGGACTCACCCCCACGGGTGGACCGCGTGGTGGCTTTCAGCGCCGGGCTCTTGGTGGCGGGTCTCCTGGACATAGGCTGAAGCCATGACGACGTCGGTGATCCGTCTGGTCATGGCAGACGACCACGAGATGGTCTTGCACGGTGTGAAGGCGATGTTGTCCCACTTCACCGACGATGTCGAGGTGGTCGCGATGGCTACCAACCTGGTGGACGCGCTTGCCTTGGTGACCAAGGAGCGGCCAGATGTGCTCCTGTGCGACATCCGGCTGGGCAAGGACAGCGGGCTCGACCTCTGTCTGCAGGCGAAGTCGCTCGAACCCAGCGTTCACGTGGTGTTCCTGACTGTGTACGAGGACGAGCAGTACCTGTACCAAGCCCTGCGGGTCGACGCGTCGGGCTATGTCTTGAAGAGAGTTGACGGAGGTGAGCTCGTCGGTCATCTGAGGCGGGTCATGGACGGTGACGTCGTGATCGACCCGACTCTCGCGGGCCGGATCGCGATGTCTGCCGCCAAGCTCAACGCAGGGGAGTTCTGGCCCGGCGCTCATCTGGGCCTGACCCAGCGGGAGAGCGAGGTGCTCTCGTTGTTGGTGGCGAACCACTCGAACAAGGGGATCGCGGGAAAGCTTGTCGTCAGCGAGGACACCATCAAGACCCACATCCGAGGCCTCTACCGCAAGCTCGGCGTCTCCGAGCGCGGGGGAGCGATCGCAGCGGCTCTTCGCGAGGGCCTGTTCCATTGACCGACCTGTCGGCGCTTCACGATCTGCTGCTGGCGCCGGGGGACCTGCAGCTGGGAGAGGTCGCCCGTTTCTTCACCGGAGCATTCAAGGCCGATGGCTCGGTCGTGTTCGTCGTGGACCCGACCGGGCGAGAGCTACACGTGGGCGCAGCGGAGCCGTCCAGCGGCGCGGCCGAGCGCGGGCTGAGCATTCCGGTCGGTTACGGCGTGACGGGGCTCGTCGCGCAGAACGGACGTGCTGTCACTCTCGTCGACGACTCGCCACGCAACAGCGCTCACAGACAGCTGTTGCGACTCGGTCCGGACCAGACAGTCTCTCGGATGTGCCTGCCGGCTCGCGGCCTGGCACCAGCCATCGTGGCAGTGCTCTCCATACACCGGCACCGACCTGTCCCCTTCAGCGAGGCTGACCTCGAGGGCGCGCAACGGCTCGCCGACCTTGTCGGTCTCCGCCTCTACGCGCAGAGTCTTCTCGGTGCTGCCGAAGAACACCAGTCGGAGCGAGACCGGATGATCGCACACGCCATCTCGGCACAGGAGGCCGAACGCCGCAGGATCGCAGGGGACCTGCACGACGGTGTCACCCAGGCGCTGGTGTCGCTGACGTTTCACCTCTCTGCCGCAGAGGTGGGACTGGCAGCGACCAGAGAGGCAGACGTAGCGGCTGCCGGGGCGCTGGTCGAGATCCAGTCGGCTCGACGCCTGGCGGGTCTCGCGTACGACGAGACCCGAGCCGCGATCTCCGGCCTGCACAGCCTGACCCTCGACGACCTCGGGCTGGTCGCGGCCCTGAAGTCCCTGACCCAGACGGTGCCCCAGCTGGACATCGAGTTCCGTGGTGACGCTGCGGATCGCCTCGGCGACGTCCCCGACCACTGCGCCGCCGTGCTGTACCGAATCGCCCAGGAGGCGATCAACAACGCCGTCAAGCACGCGGAGGCGGAGCGGGCTGTCGTGTCCATCCGCCGGGCCGGCGACTCCGTGGTGCTTGGCATCACCGACGACGGCGTGGGCTTCGATGTGGCGTCGGTGCGCGAACAGGCGCCCGACTCCCGCGGGGACCACTTCGGGCTCTCGTCGATCGCCGAGCGGTGCGCCCTGATCGGTGCACGCCTGCGCATCGACTCCGTCGAGGGTCGCGGCACTGCGGTGATCGTCGAGCTGCGCCTAGTGCCCTGACCAACTCGTGATCAGTTCGTCGCCCCCGAGGCCATCGACCGGCGGCGACCGGCAGCAGACGCCCGACGGCAGTTGGCGAGCAGAGCAACTTGTGCCGCCTCTGTCTGGCCGGGGTCTCCATGCCAGGTGTGCAAGGCATCGCTCACCAGCGCCCGTCCGAACGAGTAGCTCAAGGACCAGGGCGCCGAGCCGGCGTGGTCGTTGATCGCACCGAGGTAGTCGCAGGCCGTCTCGTTCGAATGCCCACCGGAGAGGAAGGTGATGCCTGGCACGTCGGTGGAGACGGACGAGCTCAACACCTGGATCGTGGCCGATGCCACGGTCTCGGCGGGCACCTGCTCCGCTTTGAGTCCGGGTGTGACCATGTTCGGCTTGAGCACCATGCCGCTCGGGTCCACCCGCTGGCGGTCGAGCTGGTCGAAGACCGCGACCAGAGTGGCCGCTGTGACCTCGGCACACGCGTCAAGGTCGTGGCCGCCGTCGCACATGACCTCGGGTTCCACGACGGGCACGATCCCGTTGTCCTGACACAGTGCTGCGTACCTTGCCAGGGCGTGCGCGTTGGCGTCTCTCGCGTACTCGCTGGTGTTCTGTACGTCGATGACCGCCCGCCACTTGGCAAACGAGGCTCCCTTGGCCGCATAGTCCGCAAGACGGCCACCGAGTCCGTCGAGGCCCTCGGTGATGGTGGCGCCGTTGCCCTTCGGGAGTGGACTGGTGCCGGTGTCCACCTTGATTCCTGGGAGGAGGCCGCGGTCACGGCACGCCTGAGGGAACGGCTGGCCGTCAGCCAGGGAGTCGTTGAAGGTCTCGTCGCTGAGGATGACCCCGGTGATCGTCTCAGCGAGCCCAGGTGCGGTGAGGAGCAGCTCGCGGTAGTCGCGGCGGGCTTGCTTCGACACCTCGATCCCCTCCGCGGTCAGCCTTGTGGACATCGTCTTGACGCTCTCGTCGGCCGCGAGGATGCCGCGTCCGGACTCGACAAGCTGTGAGGCGACGGAGTGGAGATCGGCCATGGGTGGTCCTCCGGGGTCGGTCGGTCGGGTCGGTCGGTCGGGTCGTTTGGTGCGGGGACTCCTCCCACCTTGCCACAGACCGGCGTGACCTGGACTCACCCAGCGGGGCGGTTGCACAGGTGAAAGGCCGTGTCTCCGACCTCGTCAGGATTCGTGATGTGACCGAGGAAGAGCGATGCCGATCGCGTTGACGTGCCCGTGGCCGCGACGTGCCAAGGCCGGTTGAGTGGCGTCCTCGGGACCGTACGACGCTCCAGCGTGCCTGTCTCGAGATCGTGACTGACTGCGTCGGCATGGACGAGCGTTACGCCGAGACCCTCCTTCGCCGCGGCGAGCACCGCACCGTGCGTGCCAAGCGTCAGTGTCGGTGGCGACACATCGAGCTGGTTGAGCAAGCCAAGCATGGTGTCCCGCGTCCCCGATCCTGGGCCGCGCAACAGCCAGGTAGCCGTCAACGGGTTGCGGAACAGGCCAGGAGCACTCACCGCGATCAGCTTGTTCGAGCGGCGAGCGCGAGTGACCAGGCCGGAACCTCGCGGCGGGCGGCCCGCGAGGACCACGTCGGCCTCGTGGTGTGCCAGCTGCTCGAAAAGGTCGTCGCGAGGCAGCACCGACAGGTTGAGCTCGACCTCCGGGAAGCGTCGACGAAACGACGCGAGCAGCCGCGGGAGCACGAACTCGCTAGCGGTGGCGACGGCGCCGATGCGAAGCCGCCCCCGTTCCGCGGTCTTGACCGCCGCCTCCGCCTCGTCGACCAAGCCGAGGATCCGGCGGCTGTAGTCCGAGAACACCCGTCCGCTGTCCGTCAGTCGGATGCCTCGACCGTCCTTCCTGAACAACTCGGTGCCCAGATTTCGCTCGACCTGGGCCAGAGCGGCCGACACCGCGGGATCGGTGACGTGCAGGTGGGCAGCCGCCGCCCGGACGCTGCCGTGCTCGACGACGGCGAGGAAGGTCCGCATCCGTCCCCAGGTCACCGACGCCATGGCGGGACTCTACCAATACTTAAACATTTACTTCATCATGTCCAAGGAAGTTCTACTTGTTGTTCAGGTGTCGAGGGTGTGATGCTGGAACCTCCGAGCGGGAACCGACTCATGAAGGAGATGCGCGATGCCAGAGGCGGCCGCGAAGGATCGCTGGGATCCGGGTGTTCAGAGCTACGCAGGCATGGGCTACTGGAACCCGGACTATGAGCCGAAGGACACCGACGTGCTGGCGGTCTACCGGGTCAAGCCGCAAGAGGGCGTAGACCCGGTCGAGGCTTCGGCAGCGGTCGCAGGTGAGTCGTCGACGGCGACCTGGACGGTCGTCTGGACGGACCGTCTCACCGCCCATGACCTCTATCAGGCGAAGTGCTATCGCGTCGATGAGGTGCCTGGTCGTCCGGGGGAGTACTTCGCGTACGTCGCCTACGACATGGACCTCTTCGAGGAGGGGTCGATCACGAACCTCACGTCCTCGATCATCGGCAACGTCTTCGGTTTCAAGCCGCTCACCGCGCTCCGGCTCGAGGACATGCGGATCCCCGTCGCCTACGTGAAGACCTTCCACGGGCCGCCGCACGGCATCGTGATGGAGCGGGAGTACCTGAACAAGTACGGACGTCCGCTCCTCGGAGCCACCGTCAAGCCGAAGCTCGGACTCTCGGCACGCAACTACGGACGCGTCATCTACGAGGCCTGCCGCGGCGGCCTCGACTTCACCAAGGACGACGAGAACATCAACTCGCAGCCGTTCATGCGCTGGCGCGACCGCTACCTGTTCGGGATGGAGGGCGTCAACAAGGCGATGGCCGAGACGGGCGAGATCAAAGGTCACTACTTCAACGTCACCGCCGCGACGCTCGAGGAGATGTACGAGCGGGCGGACTTCGCGAAGGAGCTCGGCAGCGTCGTGGTGATGATGGACCTGACGGTGGGTTACACCGCGATGCAGTCGATGTCGAACTGGGCGCGCCGCAACGGCGTACTCCTGCATCTGCACCGGGCCGGGCACGCGACGTACACACGCCAGAAGACCCACGGCGTCAGCTTCCGGGTGCTCGCCAAGTGGTGCCGACTGATCGGTGTCGACCATATGCATGCCGGCACCGTCGTCGGCAAGCTCGAGGGCGATCCGGCGACCACCCGCGGCTACTACGACACCCTGCGCGACGACCACATCCCGACCAACCTGGGCAACGGCATCTTCTTCGACCAACACTGGGCGAGCATCCCCGGCGTGATGCCGGTGGCGTCAGGAGGGATCCATGCAGGTCAGATGCACCAGCTCCTCGACCTGTTCGGTGACGACGCTGTGCTGCAGTTCGGTGGCGGAACCATCGGGCACCCCCTAGGGATCGCGGCTGGGGCGGAGGCCAACAGGGTGGCCCTCGAGACCGTGGTCAAGGCCCGAAACGAGGGCCGCGACCTTCTTCGCGAGGGGCCCGACATCCTCCGCAAGACCGCGGAGAGTTGCAAGCCGCTCGAGGTCGCCCTCGAGACCTGGGGCGACGTGACCTTCGACTACACCTCGACCGACGCGCCCGACACGGTCGCCACCCCGACTGCATAGGAGACCGCCATGCGCCTACGTCACGGAACCTTCGCCTACCTGCCCGACCTGACTGACGACGAGATCGCCGCCCAGGTCAAGTACGCCCTGGAGAGGGATTGGCCGGTGTCGATCGAGTACACCGACGACCCGCATCCGCGCAACGTCTACTGGGAGATGTGGGCACTGCCCATGTTCGACCTCGACGAGCCTGACGGTGTGCTGACGGAGATCAATGACTGCCGGTCGACGTTCCCGCGCCACTACATTCGGGTCCTGGCGTACGACGCGAGCCGCGGACGGCAGACGACGGCGTTGCAGTTCCTCGTGCATCGACCGCCGAACGAGCCCGGATTCCTGCTGACTCGCACCGAGGGCTCGGACAGACGACAGAGCTACGGACTGTCCAGCTACGCCACGACGGTCGCGACCGGAGACCGGTACGGCCAGGAGTGACATCACGCGGACCAGCGAGAGGGACGAGCGATGAGTGACTCGAAGCAGCCGAAGTCCGGCTTCGGTCTCTACCGACCCGGCAAGGATGGGAAGACCACCGAGGCACAGCAGTCGGCACCTGAGGCAGCGGAGGCGGAAGAAGGGGAGCCTGTGCTGGCCGACACAGCGGAGCTGGACCTCGCCGCGGACGAGGCTCGGCAGCATGTCGAGGAGACACTGGCCGCACTCGAAACGGAGCTGGTCGGACTCACCCAGGTCAAGCGCCGTGTTCGCGAGATCGCGGCGCTGCTGCTTGTCGACCGGGCCCGCAGGCAGTTCGGGCTTGCGTCGTCGCGTCCCACGCTCCACATGAGCTTCACCGGCGGACCCGGGACCGGCAAGACCACGGTCGCGCTTCGGATGGCCCAGATGCTGCACGCCATGGGCTACATCCGCACTCCGAAGGTGCACACCGTGACCCGCGACGACCTGGTCGGCCAGTTCATCGGGCACACGGCGCCCAAGACGAAGGAGGCGATAGCCAAGGCTGCGGGTGGTGTGCTCTTCATCGACGAGGCCTACTACTTGTTCCGCCAGGAGAATGAACGCGACTACGGGCAGGAGGTGATCGAGATCCTGCTGCAGGAGATGGAGAACGAGGGAGGGAGTCTCGTGGCGATCTTCGCTGGTTACCCGGACCGGATGGACGCGTTCTTCTCAGCGAACCCAGGTCTGTCGTCCCGAGTGCCGCACCACATCGAGTTCGACGACTACAGCCATGACGAGCTGACCCAGATCGCGGAGCTGATGGTGGCAAGAGAGAGCTTCCGGTTCGATGACCCGGCGCGCAAGGCGTTCGCCGAGTATCTGGCGCTTCGGATGGAGAAGCCGCGGTTCTCCAACGCACGCAGCGTTCGCAATGCGGTCGAGCGTTCCCGGCTTCGCCAGGCGAAGCGGCTTGTGGAGCTCCAACGGCCCTTGACGAAGAACGACCTGATCACTATCACGGATCAAGACGTCTACGGCAGCAGCGTCTTCGAGGCGACGGGCAGCGGCCCTGACGACGACGAGACGGGCGCCGCTCAACCCGACGAGGAGGGGGCTTCCGGTGACGACGAGACCGCCTGACCCGCCTGCCGGCAGCTCTGAAGCAGCTCGCGCTGGGCGGCAGCTCCGTTCGCCGAGTCGCCTTGCCAGACCTCGAGCGAGCTGGTCACGAGAGCTCGGGTGAACGCGAAGGTGAGCCGCCAGGGCGCTTGACTGGCTCGGTTCAGGGTCGTGATCGCGGACAGGTTCGCGCAGGCGGTGTCGATTGTCTGGCCCCCGGACAGGAAGGCGATGCCGGGGACGTCCGTCGGCACGTTGTTCGAGATCACCTTGAGCGTTGCGTGCGCGACGTCATCAGAAGTCGTCTGCTGACTGCCCGGGTCGCCGGCAACCACCATGTTCACGCGCAGCAGGAGCGCGCTGGTGTCCACCTCGAAGCGCTGCATCTGCGTGAAGAGCTCGGCAAGGGCGTTGCCGGTCACCGCTTGGGTCACGGCGGCGCTGTGGGAGGCAAGATCTGGCATCGCAATGGTCACCAATGGCAAGACATCCTGCGACTGGGAGACCGCGGCCCCGCGCGCCAGCGCCTCTGCATCGATGTGCGCGTCGCCCTTGGCCACGTCGAGGGGGCTGAGATTCGCCCGCCACTCCGCAAACACGGCGCCGGCTGCGTGCTGGTCCGCGAGGTCTCGTCGTACGTCGTCCAAGCCCTCCATCGGACCACCTCCCGCCACGACGCGGGTCCGACCTGCGTCCATCCGCACACCGAAGGCCATCGGCTGGACGCTTTCGCTGTGACGCCGAAGCAGGCGCGACGGCTTCAGTCCGGTGAAGGTGTCACCTGTCAGCAGGATGCTGGAGATCCACGTCTCCAGACCCGGCGCGCCGAGGACGAGGTCGACGTACCGCCCGGCCGAGGGCCCTTCTCCCGTCCTGTCCGCAGGCATCAGCCGCTCGATCAGCGTGTCGACGTACTCGTCGGCAACGAGAATGCCCGTGCCGGGCTCCAGCAGCGACTGGGCGGTCTGATGTGCCTTGCCCATGGTGGTTCGACTCCCGTTCCGGTGAGCTGGTGAGATATGGCCGTGGGGCGACGCTAGCTCCCGGCGCTCCTGCAGACCTCACCCGAGGGGATGGGCGGACAGGTGAGAGGGGCGGGCTTATCACGCACCGAGGTCGTCGAGGAGTCCCTGCATCGTGGTGACCTCGGCCTGTTGGCCCTCGATGATGTCATCGGCGAGGGACTTGGCTTCGGCACTCTCGCCGTCAGAGAGCTCTGTCTCGGCCATCGAGATGGCGCCCTCGTGATGCTCGATCATCATGGTCAGCCACATCCGGTCGAACGCTGCGCCGGAGGAGTCAGCGAGGCCTTGCATGTCTGCCTCGCTCATCATCCCCGGCATCGAGTCGTCCATGCCACTCATGTCGTGGTCCATGCCGCTCATGTCGTCGCCCAGGTCCGGAACCTCTTCGCCCCACGCCTCGAGCCAGCCGCTCATCGCCTCGATCTCGGGGTCCTGGGCGGCCTTGATCTGTCCGGCGAGGTCGATCACGTCGGTGTCTTCTGCCCGGGTCAGTGCCATGTCGGCCATCTCGATGGCCTGGGTGTGGTGGGGGATCATGTCGGTGGCAAAGGCCACGTCGGCTGAGTTGTGGCTGCTCGTCGAGTCTGAGCCGGCGGAGCCGTCCTCGCTGCCGCATCCTGCGACACCGATCGCGAGGACGATTGCGATCAGAGTAAGGAGGCGTGCGCTGCTACGTCGTTGCATGGTGAGCCCTTCTCGTCGTTGAAATCTCAATATGGCTGCGGGGCGAAAGGCCCGTGGGTCCGATGACTGTGGTCGTCGGGTACCGACCGGCCCGGTCGGGCTGGGTCCGAGCGGCAAGAGTAGCCGTCAGTGGTGATACTGGTGGACGACGGCGTGGCCCTTGCCGCGGGCGATCATGGCCCGGTTGACCGGAACGGTCACGATGAACGCGATAGCCAGTGCGACCGCCAGGGCACCCCAGAACAAGCCGCTTGCAAGCCCTGCCGCCATGGCCCCGGGGATCGCCAGCAGGATGGCGTTGTCGACGATCTCCATGACCAGGATGGACAGGGTGTCCGCGGCCAACGCGGCCTTGACCGCGGCGCCGACGGCGAGTCCGGCGCGGAGCATCGGCCCCAGGGTGAGGGCGTAGCCGAACACGAACGCGAGCACGACCGCCAGCGCGATGCTCGGGCCGTCCGACCAGCCCCACCAGGTAGCGAGCACCAGGCCGAGGACCTCACCGATGGCGCAACCGGTGAGGCAGTGCAGGGTGGCGGATGCGGCGGTCCGCCAGGACCCGTCCCCTGCCCCACTCTGTCGGCGCTGGCCGGGGTTGTGGCTGTGTTGGTGGTGGTCGTGCTGTTGGGCTTCGGCTTCGTGCTGAGACATGTGGCGACTCCCTCCATAGGCTGCCAAACTTATACCCCCTAGGGGTATGAGTCAAGCAACCATGTGGCAGCCACCCGTCCCTGCGGCCAGGATGGGGACATGGTCAGCAAACCCGTGTCGATCCGTGACGAGTCGATCAGGCTCGGCCAGTTCCTCAAGCTCGCCGACGCAGTCGACCAGGGTAGCGACGTCAAGATTCTGTTGGCTGCGGGCGACGTGAGCGTCAACGGCGAGGTGGAGATCCGCCGCGGGCGCCAGCTGCGTCCGGGAGACGTGGTAGGCGTCCACGCTACGACGTACCGCGTAGCCGTCGACCAGGACGAACAGGCAGACAGCGGACGGTGACGGGACACCTGTCGACGGAGAGTCGAGCCCCGCATCGGAGGCGAGCAGCCGGTCAGTCGCCTAGGGCGAAGAAGTCCAGCGGCTCATAGCGAGGGCCTCGTTCGCCCCGAGTGCGCGGATGTGACTCCACGACCGCCAGCTCGGTCGCAGTCCAGGTCGGGCCCTGATAGCCACTGAGCTCATCCACGACGGTGGTGAGGTTGGCGCGTTCCCGTGATCGGGCCAGGGTCAGATGCGGCTCCTGGCCGTATGCCGCCAGGCGGCGCCAGGCGTCGACCTCGCCCGTGAGACCCACCCACAACACCCGGGCGTTGGCAGCCTTCGGGAAGGCGCCGGCGTTGGCGAGTCCCAGGTGGAGCGGTGTCGACCGTCTCGCCCGTCGCTCCCACCGCTGCAGCTGCCGGTCACGCTCGTGTGGCCCGCAGTCGCCGAGGAACTCGAGCGTCACGTGCCATCTCGACGGTGGCACCCACCTCAGCTCTGGGCGGGCGGTCCGAAGGCCGTCGACCCACTCGTCGAGGTGCTGCTCCACCTCTGGCGGCAGCAGTAGCGCGGTGAAGAGCCGGGACGAGGTCGGCGGCCGCTGGGAGCGGCTCAGCGGACGTCGACGAGGTCCACGAGGAAGATGAGCGTCTCGCCGGGGGCGATCGCGTTGCCGGCTCCCCGGTCGCCGTACCCCAAGTGAGGGGGGACGACGAGCTTGCGACGTCCGCCCACCTTCATGCCCTGGATGCCCTGGTCCCACCCTGAGATGACCTGGCCGACCCCAAGCCGGAACGACAGCGGCTGCCCTCGGTTGTAGGAGGCGTCGAACTCCTCACCTGTCGAGTGCGCTACTCCGACGTAGTGGGCGACGACCGTGACACCGGCGGACGCCTCGACACCGTCGCCTTCGACCAGGTCGTCGATTTCCAGGTCGTCGGGCGGAGGGGAGGTCGGGTAGTCGATCTCTGGTTTCTCAAGACTCATGTCCAACAGCCTAGTGTGTCCCGAATGTCCGAGTGCAGGGGCGCCGTCCGCGGGTCAACGCACTCGGCAGCAGGGCAGCGTCATTGAGTGTGGACGTAGGACTCGAGCTGGTCGCGCTCGAACTCGAGCTCCCCGATCCGAGACTTCACCACGTCCCCGATGGACACGATTCCCTTGAGCTGCCCGTCCACCACGACGGGGACGTGCCGGATGCGGTGCTCGGTCATGATGCGCATGAGGTCGTCGACGGAGTCGGATGGAGCAGCGGTCTTGACGGTCGTTGTCATGATGTCCGCGACGAGGCTCTCGAGGATCGTCGTACCTGACACCAGGCCGCGCACGACATCGCGCTCGGACACGATGCCCGCAACCGGGTTGGCATCGTCGCCGACGATGACGGCGCCGATGTTGTGTTCAGCGAGGAGGTCGACCAGGTCGCGTACGGTCGCGTCGGGCGACAGCGTCACCAGAGCGCTGGACTTCGACCGCAGCACATCACTGATGCGCATCGTTGGCCTCCTTGGTCGGTCGTGATGCGGAAGCCTCGACGATAGTGCCAAGCAGGCAGCCGGGAAAGATCTGGTCGCGCACGACTGCGAGGATGGCGACCGTGACGCTGACCCCGACCGTCCCGGCGACTCCTCGACGGACGTCGCGGGCTCCGGCGACGTACGTGTGGGTCGTGCTGGTCACCATCACGAGCGTGCTGGTCGTCGACGCCTCGGCCTCCCTCGCTGTCCAGCGGCTGCTGGGCATCCTGACCTGGGCAGTGCTGTTGCTCCTGCTGGCACGGGAGTCGAGCGTCGTCCGGGTCCAGACCCTGATCGTCGTGGTATTCGCGACTGCGGTCGAGTACACGTTCTCGCCACTGCTGCAGGTCTACGTCTACCGTTTCGACAACGTCCCGATGTACGTCCCGCCCGGTCACGGCCTGGTCTATCTGGCGGCCTGGTCCGTCGGGAGGCTCGCGTTCGTGAAGGCAAACGAGCGTGTCTGCACCGCGCTGGTGATACTCGCGGGAGGCGCCTGGGCGGCGTACGGCATCACCCTCGCCGATCGCCCAGACACGCTGGGCGCGTTCTGGTACCTCTGCCTCGTGGGGTTCTTGTGGTGGGGCCCGTCGCGGGGGCTCTACATCGGGGCGTTCGTGGTCGTGAGCTATCTCGAGGTCGTCGGTACGGCGCTCGGCACGTGGCAGTGGCGGCCGGTCGACCCGACGGGACTCGTCAGCATCGGCAACCCGCCTTCCGGGGCTGCAGGCGGCTACGGCTGGTTCGATCTCGCAGCACTGCTCGCGGCGCCCCCCGTGCTGGCCTGGATCTCCCGCGTCAGGCGTCCGGTCCGTCGGGATCATCCGGCAGCTCCGGCGGCTGGCCCCGCTGCCGGTAGGCGGTGAAGTCGTGCAGGCTGCCGTGTGCTGAGGTGTCTCGCCGGTCCGTCCCAGGCGGCAGCTCGCCGATGAGGGCGAGTGCCTGGTCATGCAGCTTGCCGTTCGTGGTCAGCGCGTTGCCGCCTGTCGGTCCGGGGACTCCCGTCAGGTCGGTGAGCCTCCCACCCGCCTCCGTGACGATGACGGCCAGCGCCGCCAGGTCGTGGAGCGCAAGCTCGGGCTCGGCAGCGATGTCGGCAGCTCCCTCAGCCACCAGCATGTGAGACCAGAAGTCGCCGAAGGCGCGACTGCGCCAGCATCGGCGAGTCAGCGACATGAAGTCCTCGAGGCGGCCGCGTGCCTCCCAGCCCGCGAGCGAGGAGTAGGACAACGACGCGTCCTCGATCTTGGAGACGTCGGAGACGTGGCAGGCGTGCGCGGCAGAGAGCGACTTCCCGGTCCAGGCACCCGAGCCCCTCGTCGCCCACCAGCGACGGCCCAGGGCGGGTGCGG
>Ga0136613_10000805_pt1 | contig 15242 bp, 9 predicted proteins | sample AntDrymUQ2722106_2_FD_106649 | JGI IMG/M metagenome (GOLD analysis project Ga0136613, IMG submission 106649) | Polar desert sand microbial communities from Dry Valleys, Antarctica - metaG UQ272 (21.06) | ecosystem: Environmental > Terrestrial > Soil > Desert | place: Antarctica: Dry Valley... | reverse complement strand
GTGCCGCTGGCGTTGAAGATGCCCTCGACGTTCACCCGCCCCTCGTCGGCCTTGTACTGCTCCAGCGCGGCGGGACTGGCCATCGTGAAGTTGGTCAGCGCCATGGCCGGCAGGAACGACGAGGACGGCTTGGTGAGGTTGATCGTCACCTCGGTGTCGGAGGTGGCCTCGCAGGAGTCGAACAGCGAGTCCTCGGGGGCGCCGCTGTCGGGATCGGTTTCGGCGAAGCCGCCGAACACCGTCTGCCAGTAGTAGGTCGCCGCCGGGTTCTGGAAGGAGCCCTCGAAGTTGTACCAGCGGTCGAAGTTGAAGCAGACCGCGTCGGCGTTGAATGGCTCGCCGTCGTGGAATGTCACCCCCTCTTGCAGGGTGAACGTGTATGCCTGGCCGTTGTCGGAGACCTCCCAGTCGGTGGCCAGGCCCGGAACCACGTCGGTCCCGCCCGGTGCCAGGGTCACCAGCCCTTCGAACATCTGGTCGATGGCGCGCAGCGACTCACCGTCGGACACCAACGCACCGTCGAGGATGACCGGGTCGGCCGACGTGCCGAACACCATGGTCTCGGTCGCCTCGCCACCTGCGGCCTGCTCGCTGCCGCCCGCCTCGCTGCCGCCCGCCTCGCTGCCGCCGGCTTCGCTGCCGCCGGCCTCACTGCTGGTACCGCTCGGCGAGCCGCCACAGGCCGCCGCGACCATGGCCAGCACAGCCATCACCGCCAACCAACGCAGCCGGCTGAACTTGTTGTCGGGACGCATCCGTTTCCTCCTGCTCGACCTGGCCGGTGGGTCGAGTCGCACACCGGCTGAACCCGGATGGCCACCGTTGCACAAGTACCGAAAACGCAGCGGCTGCGGCTACCCCCTGGATGGCGCGGAAGTATAGGGACCAAAGTCCGCGCGTGTGTGCACCCGCTGCGCAGGCCGGTATTGCCTGCCGCGGGGCGGTGTGCGCAGTGGCCCGGCGTGGCGCGGCGTGGCGCGGCGTGGTGCAACCTTGCGCGTGGCTACACTGGCCCGCCGCGCGCAACATCGGCGATCAGACCTTTCGACAAGGGATTCGGCCAGTGGCGACCAGGCCAGAGGACGGGGTGTCGGTGCAGGCACTGGCCGACTCGTTCGCACGGATCGCCGCCAACGTCGAGACCGTGCTGGAGGGCAAGGCCGAGGTCGTGCGCCTCGCCCTGGTCGCCCTGCTGGCCGAGGGTCACCTGCTCATCGAAGACGTTCCCGGCGTCGGCAAGACGCTGCTGGCCAAGGCCATCGGCCGGTCGATCGCCTGCAGCGTCCGGCGCGTGCAGTTCACGCCCGACCTGCTGCCCAGCGACATCACCGGGGTGACCGTCTACAACCAGGAGCACGGCGACTTCGAGTTCAAGCCGGGGGCGGTCTTCGCCAACATCGTGCTGGGTGACGAGATCAACCGTGCCGGTCCAAAGACTCAGTCCGCGCTGCTGGAGTCCATGGAGGAGCGCACGGTCAGCGTCGACGGCACCACCCACGAGCTGGGGGTGCCGTTCATGGTGATCGCGACGCAGAACCCCATCGAGCTGGAAGGGACCTATCCCCTGCCCGAGGCGCAGCGCGACCGGTTCATGATGCGCCTGAGCATTGGTTACCCCGGCGTGGAAGCCGAGATGGAGGTGCTCGAGGTGCACGGCCGCGGTGACCGTGTCGCCAGCCTGCAGCCGGTCGCCGACGCCCAGCAGATCGCGGCCCTCGTCGAGACCGTCAAGGGGTTGCACGCCGCCGGACCGCTGCGGCGGTACATCGTCGACCTGGTGCGCGCCACCCGCGTCCATCCCGCGGTGGAGCTGGGCGGCTCCCCCAGGGCCTGCCTGGCACTGCTGCGCGCGTCGCGCGCCTACGCCGCGGCACAAGGGCGCGACTTCGTCATCCCCGACGACGTCAAGGCGCTGGTGCAGCCGCTGCTGGCCCACCGTCTGATCCTCACGCCAGAGGCTCAGATGTCCGACCACAGCCCAGCCGACGTGCTCGACGAGCTGCTGGGATTTGTGCCCATCCCCGCGGAATCCGGGCCGCAGCCGCGAGCGGGGGCGTAGTCGATGCTGACTCGCCGTGGCGCCGGGCTGCTGGCTGGAGCGGTGCTGCTGTGGGCGATCGGCCGCTTCCTGGGCGTGCCGGAGCTGTACGTGGTCGCCGCCGCCACGGGGTTGCTGGTCGTGGTCGGGGCCGTGGCGGTGCGCCTGTCCACCGCCACCATCGCCGTACGCCGCAGCGTCACGCAGGATCGCATCCTGCAGGGCGGCACCGGCAAGGCAGTCATCGAGCTACGCAACGACGCCCACTTCCCGGCGTCGTTGCTGCTGGTGGAGGACAGCTCTCACCGTGCGCTGGCCGACCAGCCCCGGTTCGTCATCCCTGGGCTAGGCGCCGGGCGGACCGCCTCGCTGCGCTACGGCCTGCACGGCCGCGCGCGTGGCCGCTACCCCGTCGGTCCGCTGCGCGTGCGTGTCCGTGACCCGTTCGGACTGACGCAGCGGGTCCGTCGCTACAAGGGGATCGACGAGGTGGTGGTCTACCCGCGCATCGAACCGCTCGGCGAGGGCGTCGGCCTGGGGGCGCAGCTGGGCTCGGGAGCCAGCGATCTGCGCCGGCTGTTCACCACCGGCGACGAGTTCTACACCATGCGCGAGTACGTCACGGGCGACGACCTGCGGCAGGTGCACTGGCCGTCCACCGCTCACCGCCAGACGCTGATGGTCCGCCAGCAAGAGCAGCCCTGGCAGGTCGAGGCGACGGTGCTGTGCGACACACGCCACGGCGCCCACCGCGATATCGGGCCCGACTCGCCGCTGGAGAAAGCGATCTCGGTCGCGGCCAGCCTGGTGTGGCATCTCGCCGACGACGGCTACCAGTTGCGGCTGGTGACCGAGGCAGACCAGCGCATGCCGCCCGTCGCCGGATGGCAGGCACACCTCGACCGGCTCGCCGAGCTCGCCCCGACCCGCGTGGCTGGGCTCTCCCCGACGCTGCGGGGGCTTCGCGGCACCGCCAGCGAGGGGTTGCTGATGGCCGTCGTCGCGCCGCCGCCCGGCGACGAGCCCGTGGCCCGCTCGGCCGACACCAGGGCGCTGTTGCAAGCGGGGCGTGCCTTCAGCGCCCGCGCCGCGTTCGTCGTCCACAGCGGCACCGGCTACGGCGGCCGCGATCGCGCCGAGTCGATGGCGGGGCTGCTGCGCGCCGGTGGCTGGAAGGCCACGACGATCACACCGTCGCAGGCGCTGGGCGACCGCTGGCGACTGCTGACCGGCGGGCGTCCTCGCGCCAGCGCCTACCAGCCACAAGCCAGCGGAAGGTAATCCCATCAGCACGACCCTCCAGCCCGCGCCCGCTCGCCGCGACAGTCAGTCGGCGCCGTCACAGCCCCCCGCCCGCGGGCCGGCGCCCGCGCCGGACTCCGGCTCCTCGGCTGACGCGCAACTGCTGACGTTCCTCGCGACGCTGGCGCTGCTGGTGACGGCTTGCCTGCCGCTGACACGGGTGTTCGTGGGGCTGGCCTTCTTGGGGCCCGTGCTGGCGGCGGCGCTGCTGTCCGCCGGGCTGTCCTATGGCGCCCGGCGCTATGGGCTGGATCCGATCAGCGGCCTGAGTGTCAGCATCCTCGGCTGGGTGGTGTTCTGCTCGTTCGCCTTCTTCGCCGACACCCTGGCGCTGGGGTTGCTGCCGACCCTGGCCACTCTGGAGGAAGCGGTGGCGCTGTGGCAGCGAGGGCTGGAGCTGATGCGCCTGCGACCGGCGCCGGCCTTCGCCGAGCCGAGTCTGGTCTTCATCACCATCACCGGGGTCTGGGCGGTCGCGCACGCCGTCGAGGGGATGGTGGGCCGGCTGGCGGCGCCCCTCAAGGCGACGGTCATGGCGCTGGTGCTGTGGGTGGTGCCGCTGACGCTGGCGCCGGAATCGTCGGCCGCCTGGCGGTGGACGGTGCCCTTCCTGGCGGCTGCGGCCGCGCTGCTGCTGGCTTTCGCCGGCAACGACCTGGGGCGCTGGGGCACCTGGGTTGGCGGTCGCAGCCGGCGCGGCGCGGCCACATTGCTGCCGGGCGGCAGCGCCATCGCCCTGGTCGCCATCGTCGCGGGGGCTGCGCTGGCCGGCTTCCTGCCCGGCTTCGGGCAGCCCCCTTGGTACGAGCTGCGTGGCGGCAGCGGGACCACCCTGACCTCCAACCCCATCGTGGACATCCGCACGCGCCTGGTGGCCCAAGACACCGGGCCGGTGCTGCGGGTGAGCAGCGACCGGCCGGTGTACCTGCGGGTGACGTCGCTGGATGTCTACGGCGAGAACGAGGAGTGGACCAACGAGGGCATCGACGGGGCGCCGCTGAACAGCGACGTGCCATTCGAGGTCGGTATCGGGCCCGCCGCGCAGGTCAACGTGGATGTGGAGGTGGTCGACCTGCCGCAGGCGGTCCTGGTGCCGGCGCCCTATCAGGCGCTGTCGGTCAGCGGACAGGCGGCGGACGCCTTCCAGTACGACCAGTCACTGTCCACGATCACCTTGGACCAGGGGACAACGCTGGAGGCCGGCGACAGCTACACCGTATCGGCGGCCTTGCCCTCGCCCGATGCCCAACAGCTGGACGCGGCGCGGTCGTTCTCGCCCGACGGCGCGTTGACCCAGCTGCCCGCCAACGTCCCGCCGGCGGTGCCGGCCCTGGCCCGCCAGATCGTCGACGAGGCCGGCGCCGACACGCCCTTCCGCCAGGCGCTGGCGATCCAGAACGAGCTGCGCTCCTGGGAGTACTCGACCCAGCCGCCGCAGGGCCACAGCGGTCAGGCAATGGAGGCGTTCATCAGCAACCGGGTCGGCTACTGCGAGCAGTACGCCGGGACGATGGCGGTCATGTTGCGCTCGCTGAACATTCCCGCCCGGGTCGCGGTCGGCTACACCCCGGGGGAACTGGTCAATCCCGAGGAGCGCACCTACGCCGTCACCAACGCCAACGCCCACGCCTGGGTCGAGGTGTTGTTCCCCGGCTTGGGATGGGTGACGTTCGAGCCGACGCCGCGCAGCGACGGCAACGTGCTGGTGCCCTCGGTGGCGAACCTGGCACCCAGCATCACCGCCGCGCAGGGCGGCGCCGGTGACGTCGAGCGCCTGATTCCCGGCGAGGAGCGAGCCGACCTCGTTCCCGAGGAGCCACTGGACCGCAACACCACCGCCGCGACTCCTCCCGCCGAAGCCGCGGGCAGTGGCGGCAGCGGCAGGCCAGGGCGGACGCTGGTGCTCATCGGGCTGGGACTGCTAGGCGTCGCCGTCCTGGCCGCCAGCACGGTCGCCGCGCGCGGGCGGGGCCAGACACTGCCGCCAGCACAGCGGGTGCTGCGTGCCCGCAGCCACGCGGAGCGCGCCGGTCGCGGCCTTGGGCTGGCGCCGGCGCAGTCAGAGACCGACCATGAGTACCTCGAACGCCTCGCGCGACGGACACCCGGCGACTCGGCGTCGCAGGCAGTCAAGGTCCTGGCCGCCGCGACGGTCCGGGCGCGCTACGCCACGGCACTGCCACCCGAATCGGTGGCAGCCTCCGAGGACGCCGCCGAGCGGTTGGACAAGGGGTTGTTGGCGTCCGTGCCGGCCTGGCGGCGGCCGCTGGTCCGCGTCCGCGGCGCCGTCGGGATGGCGGCCGCTGCCGCCCTGTCGCGGCGGCGCGCCCGCCCGGCCGGCGGCGCGTCCCGCGGCGCGGATCCTCAGGCGTCGCGCTCCTCGTCGTCCCGGGGTCGCCGGTCGTTGAGGTAGCTGCGAAGGCCGCTGTGTGCCTGACCGCTGGAGTCGCTGGCCTGGTCGGCACCGAGTCGCTTGAACATGTTGGCGCCGTGCACCGCACTTGCCAGCATCAACGCGAAGCCCGCCAGCCCCCACAGCAAGTGCAGCAATCCCAGCATCAGCAGGCAGGAGCCGACCGCAAAGCCCAGCACCGCCAGCTTGAGCTGCCGGCGGGCATGGGCTGTGACTGTCGTGGTGCCGACGGCCTTGGCGAACCTGGGATCGTCCGCGCGCAGCCGGGCTTCGATGTCCGCCAGGATCTGCGACTCGCGGTCTGACAGCGGCATCATCGGTCTCCGACGATCATGGCCCTTGAGTTGTGGGCCTCCCTTGATTGTGCGACAGATTCCTCCCCCGCGCAGCCGCCAATCTGTTCTACGTGCCACGGACCCCACCCTTGGACAGCCTGTTGTACGCCGAGCGCGGCGTGCGACACGCTTCCTGATCCGGCGCGTCCGGGACACCTCGTGGCCGTGCCCAAGGTCAGAGGTCTCGACGAAATCGGTGCCTGGCAGGACCAGGACGTCGGTGAGGGCGCCGCCGCGGACAGCGGCGAGCACCCGGACAGCGACGATGTAGCCCGCGTCGTTCGGTTGGCCCTCGACGATCCGCAGCAGCCTCCCGCCGCAGGTTTCGGTAGCCGCGTCGAAGTCGAACTCCGCCGCACAGAACCGACCCCCGTCGGGGCCGAACACGGCGACGCCATCCAGCACGACCCGACCACGGGTGCCCGTGGCCTGCCCCAGGGATACACCCGGCGCGTCATTGGCGACGTGATACCGGCCCCACGTCGCCCGATTCGCGTGGTCGTCGCCGCTGCAGACCTCGCCCAACGGGCCGGTCCCCACGAAGGTACGGCGCGGCGCGACCACGCGGTCGCCCACCGCCACGGACCCGCCGTCGATGTCGACGACCTCGTAGGCCGTCAGGTCGCTGGGCGCCGGCCCGCCAACATACCGCCCCCGCCGATCCCAGCGCGAGGCGCCCCAGTAGTCGATGAATGCCTCCGTCTGCGGACACCAACCCACCGCCCAATCCAAGCCCTCGGCCCGGTGAGTCGAGATTGCCTCGAAGACGGCGGCCGTGCCGTCGTCGTACGCGGCGACCCACACCGGCTGCCGCCAGGAAGCTCAGCGGCAACGACCGAGCCGGGTGGCGGCAGGGCAACGCGGGGAAACGACGGGTGGACGGTCTGCCACGCGGCAAGCCCGACCAATCCCAGGACCCACGCCGCTATCGCGACGAACCTCATCCACCTGTCCACTGGTGCCCGCAGAACCGTCACTTGCCTTCGAAGGCGGCGTCGCGTCGCTGGCCGCCGGCGCGGACCGCCTCGACAAAGTCCGCGGACGCCAGGCAACGCTGCTGGGCTTGGCGCTCCGCCAGCAGCGCTTGCTCGCGCCCGGCCGCGAAGCTGCCGCGCATGAGACCGGCGACGGCGCCCGTGGCCACGGTAGGGCTTCGAGCTAGCCGCACGGCGAAGGTTCGCGCCGCCGTGGCGAACTCACCGGGCTCGCCTGCGTCGCCGAGAACGGCGTCCAGCAGGCCCCACGACAGTGCCGTGGGCGCAGCGATCCGGCGGGCGGTCATCGCCATGTCGGTGGCGCGGCTCAGGCCCACGATTCTCGGCAGTCGCCAGGTCGCGCCCAGGTCGGGGATCAGCCCCCAGCGTGCCTCCAGCAGCCCGAAGTCGGCATCGGTGGCGCCGACCCGCAGATGACAGGCCAGCGCCAGCTGGCAGCCGGCTCCCAGCGCCACCCCCCGTACTGCGGCGAGGGTCGGGACGGCAAGATCCTCGAAGGCCGTGAACGCCTGTTGCATCCCGGCGATGGCCTCGTCGTCGGGTGCGTGCCCCGCCGCCTGCCCGGCGAACAGCGAGACATCCAACCCCGCGCTGAACGCCCGTCCCGCACCCGTGACCACGACCGCCCGGCACTGCCGGTCGGCGATCGCGGCAGCGGCCTGCCCGGCCGCGGCGGTAAGGCCATCGAACATGGCGGCGTCCATGGCATTGAGCTTGGCGGGCCGGTTCAGCGTCACCACGCCGACATGGTCCTCGCCGACCTCAAAGGTGACCGTCATGGTCAACGTCCTTTCGTAAGGTCCAGCCGCTTCCGCGCGGCTAAGCAGTGCAACCGGCGCGTCATCGGTCGTCGTCGAGCAGCGCCCCGCGGGTCACGGCAGCCTCGCCGAAGCGGCTGCGCGCGTCGTCGGCGGCACTGTCCAGCAGCGCCCAGCGATCGTCGTCGAGCAACCCCAGCTGGCGTGACGCGCTTTGCGGCACGAGGTTGGCGGTGCCAAGGCCGACCAGCCGCACGCGTACCCGCTGCAGGCGCAGCGCGTCCAGCATCGCCGAGACCTCGTGGTGCAGCTCGGTGGCCTGGTCGGTGGGCACGGCCAACGTCTTGGACCGCGTGATCGTGACAAAGTTCGCGTAGCGCAACTTCAAGGTGATCGTGCGAGCGGCGACCTGCCCGCGGCGCAGGCGGCGGGCCACCTTCTCCGCCAGGCGCAGCAGCTCGCGGCGCAACACTGCGGGGTCGTCGACGTCACGGTCGAACGTCTCTTCGGCGCTCATGCCCTTGGCCGCTTCAAGGGGCACGACCGGTCGGTCGTCGGCGCCGCGCGCCAGGTGTCCCAGCTGCTTGGCGCTGACTTGACCGACCAACCGGGCCAGCGTCGCCGGGGGAAGGTCGGCGACCTCACCGACGGTGCGCACACCGAAACGCTCCAGGCGGGCGGCGGTCTGCTCGCCCACTCCCCAAAGGTCGCGCACGCCGAGCGGGCGGAGGAAGTCCGCGACGTCGGCGGCCGGCAGGTGCAGCAGGCCGTCGGGCTTGGCCTTGGTGGAGCACAGCTTGGCCAGGAACTTGTTGGGTGCCACCCCGACGCTGGCTGGCAGCCCCAGTTCGTCGGCGATCCGCCGGCGCAGCGCCGCGCCAAGGGCTGCGGGCGACCCGAACAGCCGGACACTGCCGCCGACGTCGAGGAACGCCTCATCCAATGACAGCGGCTCTACCAGCGGCGTCACCGACAGGAAGATCTCGTTCAGTTGGGCCGAGACCTGCTGGTAGCGACCAAAGTCGGGGCTCACCACCACCGCGTCAGGGCACAGCCGCAGCGCCCTGGCCATGGGCATCGCCGACCCGACGCCCATCGCCCGCGCCTCGTAGGACGCGCTGGCGACGACACCGCGGCCGCCCTGGCCGCCGACGAGCACGGGACGGCCGGCCAGCGACGGATCCGCGAGCACCTCGACGGACGCGTAAAAGGCGTCCATGTCGATATGGAGGATCGGTTCTGCAGGTCGGGGACCGCGCATGGCGTCACCACGATAAGGCGACGACTCGATGCGCCTCTCCCTGCATGAGCGCGGGGTCGCCGTCCGGTCGCCGGGGAGTAGTCACTTCAGGCCAGACTCGCAGCCGCCGACAACTGTCCCGTGGAAGCGGAAGGACGCCAGTTGGCCCGTACTGCCGGACTGCGCGACATCGACGCGCCACGGCTGGAGGACGTCCACCGTCGCAGGTCGCAGTTGTGGCTGCTGTCGCTGCTCGTCGGGCTGGCGATCCCTTCGTTCATCGTGGCGCTGGGCTACGACGTGCTGCCCGCCTGGGTCTGGACGGCGCTGGACCTGCACACCGTCCGCCTTACCCTGCTGGCGCTGCTGGTGGTGGTCTTCGGCTACGTCGCCGAGCGGGAGCGGGTGCTGCGCCGGTTGACGGGGTTGCTCATCGAGGAGCGGGTGCTGACCGCGTCGCTGGTGTCGCGCGTCGACGAGCTCGACCTGTTGCTGGAAGCGACCAGGGCGATGAACTCCACCCTGGACATCGCCACGGTGCTCGACGTCATCCTGCGCTCCGCCTATGACCTGCTGGAAGCCGGCGAGGGCTCGATCCAGCTGGTCGACCTGCAGCACCCGGAGATGCTGGAGGTGGCCGTGGCGCGTGGCGCCTCGCCGGCACGGGTCGGCCAGCGCCAACCCATCGGTGGGGGGATCGCCGGCGCCGTCGCGGCGCACCGCGACGCCCTGCTGGTCGGGACCCAGACCACTGCGGCGTCGAACCGTTCGATCGGCACCGCCTTAGTGGTGCCCCTGGAGGTCCGCGGTCGGCTGATGGGGGTGTTGAACCTGTCCGCCGGTGCGCAGCGGCCGGCGTTCACCGCCTTCGAGCTGCGCTCGGTGGCCGTCTTCGCCGAGGCGGCCGCCGCCGCCATCGCCAACGCCCGGCGGCATGCGATGACCGAGGAGCGTGTGGCCGACCTCACCGAGCTCGACCAGCTCAAAGACGAGTTCCTCGCCCTGATCGCCCATGAGCTGCGCACGCCGTTGACGTCCATGATCGGCATGCTGCAGACCATCGAGCGCGGTGCCGAGCGACTGCAGCCTGGTCGCATCCAGGATATGGCGGGCACCGCCCGCCACGAGGGCTGGCGGCTCAACCGGCTGGTGGACGACCTGCTCAACGCCTCGCAGGCCAGAGACGGCACCCTGCCGTTGCAGGGCTGCCACATCGACGTGCCCATCGCGTTGTCGCGCACCATCGACGCCCTGCGCGCCACCGCAGGAGCGCACGACCTGCAGGTCGTCGTGCCGGCGGACCCACTCGAGCGCTGGGTGGACAGTGACGCCCTGAGCCGGATCGTGACCAATCTGGTCGCCAACGCCGTCAAGTACACGCCAGACGGGTCGCGCGTCGTGGTGAACGCCGCGCCGTGGGGTAACGGGCTGGTACTGACGGTGACCGACGACGGCCCGGGGATCCCCGAGCACCAGCGGGACGCGGTGTTCGCCAAGTTCCAGCGCGGTGAGGACCGGCGCCGCGCCGGGGGGCTGGGGCTGGGGCTGTTCATCGTGCGAGCGCTGGCCGAGGCCCATGGCGGTCGTGCCGAGGCCGGCGAAAGTGCGGCCGGCGGTGCCCAGTTCGTCGTCCATCTGCCTAGCCTTCAACCGCCGGCCGAGCCGGGCGAGGAGTGCCACAGCTTGCGTGGCGGGTCGGTAGCCTCCGCCTCCTGATCCCGCTTCTGCCACGGCCGCTCTTGCTGCTCCTGTTTCCCCCGCTGCTCCCGTTGCCAAGCGTCGTGCTTGGGGTGCGCCGGATGACTGCGCGGCAGTCGGGCGAGGTCGCCCTGATCCACACCCGGATGGCGGCTGGCCGGGTCGGCCCACGTCGCGCCGTTGGGTCCCGTGCGCGACGGCGCACCAACCTGTCCCGTGCGCGACGGCGCACCCGCGCCTGGTTGCAACTTCAGGCCCGAGCGGCCGGGCGCACCGTGGATGCCCGACGGTGACTGGTCGGAGAAGTCGCGCGCGGCCTGGCTGCCCTGCGGTCCCTGCTGGGCCAGCGCCTCGTCGAGCCATCCATCGCGCCATGCGTGCATCAGCCGGCGCAGGTCCCACACCACCTCGGCGTTCAGCGACACCCCCCGGCGCCCCGTGCGATGCACGGTCCCCTCGACGACCAACAGCCAGGAGTGGAACACCGTCCACGCGCAGCGATCGTGCACCGACTCGAAGAACGTCGCGTCGCTCACGCCGGTCGCGTCGTCCAGCGACAGGAAGATGATCCGCTGGCCGGACTTCACCGGCGGGGTCTGCGTGGCGACCTTCACCCCCGCAACGCGCAGCCGCTGGCCGTTGCGGTAGGACAGCAGATCGGCTGCCCGCGCGACACCGAGCCTGTCGAGCAGGCCGTCGTAGAAGCGGATGACGTGGGTCGAGGCGTCGATGCCGAGCACCTCCAACTCGGCGCGGACCTTCTCGCTGAGCGCGTACTCGGTCAGCCCCGGCGATGCTGGTGACCCCAGCAGCTCGAGCTGTTCGGGCGCGGCTGGATCGGTCGGTTGGTGGCGGCGAAGGCCGGACCAGCGCTCGCTGACCTCCAGCAGCAGGTCGCGCCGCGTGCGTACCTGATCGGATCCCGGTTCGGTCAGTCCGACACCGCCGAGGGTGTCCAGCGCCCCGGCGTGTGTCAGCGCCTCGGCGACGGGGGCGGACAGCGCCCCTCGCCGGCGCAGGTTGCCCACCGACGTGAAGGGCCGCGCCAGCAGCAGGCTGTCGATCATCCGGTCGTCGATCCCCGCCACGTCCTGTAACGCCAGCCGCACCCCGAACCGCCATCCCGGTTCAAGCGGATCGAACCCTTTGTCGAACCCACTCGCCGGCACCAACACCGCTTGGTCTTGACCTTTCGCAACCCACCTCCATCCCCTGGGAAGCGAACCGGTGGCGGGGGGTACACCGAGGAGAAGAAGGGCCTCATCCGCAGGCAACCGTTCCACCCGGTAGTCGCGGGCTGAGCGGTTGATGTCCAGAGGCAGGACCGCCACCCCGAACTGGCGAGCGTCGTCGAGCAGGAGCCGCCGGGGGTACATGCCGGGATCGTGGGTCAGCAACCCGGCCACGAACTCGGGCAAGTAGTGCGCCTTGAGCCACGCCGAGCGGTAGGTCGGCACGCTGAACGCCGCTGCGTGCGCCTTGCAGAACCCGAACGACGCAAACTGCGCCAAGGCGTGCCACAGCGACTCGGCGACCCCCTCGGGCACGCCCCGTTCGAGGGCTCCAGCGATCAACCAGGCATGCAGGTCGTCCAGCTCCTCGGGATCGTTGAGGCGCCGGCGGACCAGGTCGGCGGTAGCCAGGTCACAGCCGGTGAGCGCGGCCACCGACCGCATCACCTGCTCGTGGTAGACGATCACCCCGAACGTTTCGCCCAGCGCCTCTTCCAGCAGCGGATGCGGGTAGACGACCTTGGACTGCCCGAGTCTTCGTTGCAGGAACGGGCCGACCATGTCGCCCTTGACCGGCCCGGGCCGGAACAGTGAGATGTCCACGACCAGGTCGGACAGGTGCTCGGGCTGGAACTTGCCGACCAGCTCGCGCTGGCCGGGTGACTCGATCTGGAACATGCCCAGCGTCCGGGTGGAGCGGATCAGCTCGTAGGTGTCGGGGTCGTCCCACGCCACCCGCTCGAAGTCGATGTCTTCGCCGCGGGTGCGGTGCACCTCCTCGACGCAGTGGGTCATGCTCGACAGCATCCGCACCGCAAGGATGTCGAGCTTGCACAGCCCCAGCGACTCGACGTCGTCCTTGTCGAACTGCGCCATGGCGAACCCGTTGGCGCTGCGCTCCAGCGGCACGCGGTCGCGCAGGGTGCGGTCGGATAGCAGCACCCCGCACGGGTGCAGGGCGATGTGGCGAGGGAAGCCGTCGAGGCGTTCGACCACGTCGAACAGCAGCGCGAGGTGGGTGCGGTCCAGGTTCAGCCCACGCATCTCGGGCAGGTGCGCCAGGGCGGAGCGCACGTCACCGGCGCGCACGTGCGGGAACGACTTGGCGATGTAGTCGATCTCGTTGGCCGGCATGCCCAGGGCCTTGCCGACCTCACGGATGGCCATGCGCGCCTTGAAGGTGTCGACCATGGCCACGCACGCGACCCGGTCCTCGCCGTAGCGCTCGAGCAGCTCGCGGTAGATGTCCTCGCGGCGGGCGGATTCAACGTCGATGTCGATGTCAGGCAGGTCGTCGCGGTAGGGGTTCATGAACCGCTCGAACACCAGGTTGTGGGCGACGGGATCGACGTCGCTGATGCGCAAGGCGTAGGTGATCACGCTGCCAGCGGCCGAACCGCGGCAGGCGGCCATGATCTGCTTGCCGCGGATGAGGTCCATGACCTCAGCCACGGTCAGGAAGTACGGCGCCAGGCCGAGCTTGGCGACCATCGCCAGCTCGCGGTCGAGCAGGTCACGGTGCCGGTCGCCGATGTCGGCGTAGCGCTCGGCCAAGCCGGCCTCGCAGCGGGCGCGCAGCTCGGCCAGCGGGTCGTCGCCGCAGGCCACGAAGTCGGGGACGCGCAGCTGGCCGAGTTCGAGGTCGACCCGGCAGGCGTCAGCGACCCAGGTGGCGTTGTCCAGCGCGTCGGGCCGCTCGGCGAACACCCTGGCCATCTCGGCGGCGGTTTTGAGATAGCCCTCGGCGTTGCGGCGGCTGGCATGGCGAGGGTCCAGCGGCACCTGCTGGCGCACCGCGTCCATCACGTCGGCGACCCGCGCGTCGGCGGGCGTCAGGTAGCGGGGGGCTTGGTGCGCCACGGCCCGCAGTCCCAGCCGGTCGGCGAGGGTGAAGCGGGCTCGCGCCCGCGTGTCGTCACCCGGCGCCAGATGGTGAGTCACCCCGACCAGCACCGACGACGGTCCCACCAGTTCCATCCACCGCCGCGCCTCGGCCTCCGCCGCCCCAGGCCGGTCCACATCCAGCAGCCGCGCCACGGGACTGTCATCCCCGAGCAGCACGAACCACCCATCAGGGCGTCGAGAAAACTGCTCCCAGGTGGTGTGGGGACTACCCCGCTCCGACTCCAGATGGTGATCACTCACCACACGGCAGAGGTTGGCGTAGCCGTGCTGCGTCCGCGCGATCAACGTCACCCGAGCGGCGTCGTCGGTCAGCCACGCCGCCCCAGACCCCGGCCCTTTGAACGGCCGCGCGAAGGGGGCCCGGCCATCAGCCCCACGATCGGCGAAGGGGACCCGGCTACCAGTCCGGAGAGGGCTCCTTGCGAGCGCAGCGTCCCTCGGAGGGCTGGTAGCCGGGTCCCCGCCTGAGGCATCGACGCGAGCAGCCGACCAGCCGGGGCGGCGTGAGTCGTGGGCCAGGGCGAGATCGGCGCCGAAGATCGGGCGGACGCCGACGACGTTGCAGGCTTCGGCGACGCGGACGGCGCCGTACAGCCCGTCGCGGTCGGCCACGCCGATGGTGTCCATGCCGCGCTCGTAGGCGGCCACCGCCAGCTCACGGGGGCGGATGACTCCGTCACGCAACGAGTACGACGTCCGCGCAGCGAGATGCGTGAATTCGAGCACGGCGACCTTCCCTCGGCGTCGGGAAGGCGTTTTCGCCGAATCGAACAGGTGTTCGAGTAATCATCGTACCTCTATCGTCTTGGCCGTGAAAGACGACAGCTTGCGCGCGGCCTGGGAACGCCACGCCGAGGAGTGGATCGCCTGGGCCCGCACACCAGCCCTTGATGAGTCCTTCTGGCAACTGAACCTGTCCACGCTGTCGGAGCTGCTGCCGGGGCCGGGCCGGCTAACTCTGGATGTCGGTTGCGGCGAGGGACGGCTGCTGCGTGTGCTGGCTGCCCGCGGCCACCGCGTCCTCGGCATTGACGCCTCCCCCACACTGGCGCGAGCCGTGCGCACTCACCCGCAGCCGCAACCGGTGGTGATCGCCGACGCCATCAGGCTGCCACTGGCCGACGGCGCCGCGGACCTGGCGGTGGCGCACATGTCCTTGCAGGACGTCGACGACCTGGAAGGCGCCGTCGCCGAGATCGCCCGGGTCCTGCGGCCACGTGGTCGACTGTGCGCGGCCGTGGTGGCACGCCGAGACCGTCGACAAGGTGGGGCAGTCGATGACCTTCCACAGTCAGCACCGCACCGTTGAGGCGTACTCGCTAGCCT
>Ga0136613_10000803_pt1 | contig 15257 bp, 16 predicted proteins | sample AntDrymUQ2722106_2_FD_106649 | JGI IMG/M metagenome (GOLD analysis project Ga0136613, IMG submission 106649) | Polar desert sand microbial communities from Dry Valleys, Antarctica - metaG UQ272 (21.06) | ecosystem: Environmental > Terrestrial > Soil > Desert | place: Antarctica: Dry Valley... | reverse complement strand
GCTACCGGGCCAGCAGGTCCGGCTCACGCACCTCGACGCCGGGAATGCGTACATCCAGCTCGTCGAGCCGCTCCAGCTCGACTCGCCGCTCCAGACCTGGCTCGACGAGCACGGCGAGGGGCTGCACCACCTGTGTTTCGGCGTCGACGACGTCGAGGCCGCCGTCTCTGACCTGAGCGACGACGGGAACCCGGTCGCCCTTGGCTCGGGCCGGGGCCGCGTCTCGGGCTTCGTCACGACGGCCGAGAGCCACGGTGTGTCGATCGAGTTCGCCGAGTTTGTCAAGGCCGACGACGTCGACGCGACGGCGGGCTGGCTCGACGGCCGGGGCTAGGAGCCTCGACGCTCGTCGACATGAGGGTCTTCCTTCCAGACTCGCGCACCGTGTGGAGCGCAGGTCATCACTAGCGCGCGCAGCCGGCGGCAACCCCTTGACGTACGAAGGCGCCGAGCTCTCGACGGATCTCCGGAGAGCGGTACGTCATGAACGAAGCCGAGAAGATCTGGATGAACGGCGAGCTCGTGGACTGGGCCGACGCGAAGGTGCACGTCGGGGTTCATGCGCTTCACTACGGCACCGGCGTGTTCGAGGGGATCCGCTGCTACGAGACGCCGAAGGGGCCCGCGATCTTCCGGCTCGGGGACCACATGCGGCGCCTCCACGACTCGGCCAGGCTCCTGTACATGGAGATCCCCTATTCGATCGAGACGCTGTGCGAGGGGACGTGCGACCTGGTCCGCGCGAACGGGCTTCCGTCCTGCTACATCCGCCCGATCGCGTTCTACGGCCATGACGAGCTGAGCGTCTCCCCGTCCGCGAACCCGGTGGACACGGCGATCATGAGCTGGCCATGGGGCGCATACCTCGGGGAGGGCAGCCAGGAGAACGGGATCACGGCGAAGATCTCCTCCTGGAGACGAGTCGGCGCGAACGTGATCCCACACGCTGCGAAGGCGACCGGCGTCTATCTCAACTCGATGCTCGCGACGATGGAGGCCCACCGCGACGGCTACGAGGAGGCGATCATGCTCACTGACGATGGCACCATCGCCGACGGGCCTGGAGAGACCATCTTCGTCGTCAAGGACGGTGTCATCCGTACGCCGCCGCTCTCGACCTCGATCCTGCCCGGCATCACCCGCGCCTCGGTGATCACGCTCGCGCACGATCTCGGCCACGTAGTCGAGGAGACGAGCCTCATCCGGTCCGACCTCCTGCTCGCAGACGAAGTGTTCATGACCGGCACCGCCGTGGAGGTGACGCCGGTGCGCGCCGTCGACGGGGTCGAGGTCGGAGTCGGCCCCGTCACACGCGAGCTGCATGAGGCCTACGGCGCGGCGGTCAACGGACTCGACGAGCGCCGCGCGGAGTGGTTGCACATGGTCGCGTAGCCGGACGCAGCTCGCACTACTCAGGAAGGTTGTCTGAGCGTCTCGAGAAGATCGAAGAAGCCCGGGAAGCTCACCGCCACCGCGCCGGAGCCGCCGATCTCGACGCCCTCTCTGGAACCCAGGCCCGCGACCGCTGCGACCATGGCGATCCGGTGGTCGCCGCGACTCTCCATCAGGCCCCCTCGCAGGCGACCCGAGACGCCGCGCACGAAAAAGCCGTCGAGCGTCGCTCGGATGTCGGCGCCGAGGGCGCGCAGGCCGGTGGCGACACCGTCGATGCGGTCGCTCTCCTTCGCTCGTAGCTCCTCCGCCCCGCGAAGCGCGCTCTCGCCCGAGGCGCACGCAGCCGCGAGCGCGAAGAGCGGCAGCTCGTCGATCGCGCCTGGCACCTCGTCGGGGCCGACATCCGTGCCGACGAGGAGCGCATGCCGGACCTCGAGATCTCCGGCAGTCTCGCCGCAGATACGGCGCGGGTTGCGAACAGTGACGCGGGCGCCCATCCGCTCGAGGATCCGAAGCAGCCCCGTTCGCCGTGAATTGAGGTTGACCCCTCGCAGGTGCAGCTCGGAGCCCTCCAGCAGCGTCGCCGCGAGGAGCAGGGAAGCCGCCGAGGAGAAGTCGCCAGGAATCTCGAGGGCGCCGAGCTGGAGTCGCTCGCACGACCACACCGCCACACCGTTCGGACGCCGCTCGACTCGCGCGCCCGCCAGCTCGAGAAGCGACTCCGTGTGGTCTCGCGTAGCCACCGGCTCGACGATCGTCGTCTCGCCGTTGGCGTAGAGCCCGGCGAGGAGAACGGCGGACTTGACCTGTGCCGACGCGACGGGCAGCGTGTACGCGATCGGCGAGAGCGCGCCGCCTTCGATCCTGAGCGGCGCGCGCCCGTCGGTCGTCTCGATTCGTGCGCCCATGCGCCGCAGCGGCTCGGCGATCCGCTCCATCGGCCGCGTGGAGAGCGAGGCGTCCCCCACGAGCTCGAACGATCCCTTCTGGCCGGCGAGGATCCCGGCGAGGAGACGCATCAACGTCCCCGCATTCGCACAGTCGATGGGCTCATCGGGCTCGACGAGCCCGCGGAGCCCGACGCCGTGAACGATAAGCGTGTCCGCGTCGAGCTCGTCCACGCCGACTCCCAGCGCGCGCACGGCGCGCACCGTCGCCTCGGTGTCCTCCGAGCGGCCGAGGCCGTCGATTCGCGTGTCGCCCTCGCAGAGAGCGGCGACGAGGACGGCGCGGTGGGAGATCGACTTGTCGCCCGGAACGGTTACGTGGCCGGCAAGCCGGCCGGCAGGCTCGATCCTCACTCCTCGAGCACAGGTGCGACGACGACCCCGTACCCCTGCGCCTCGAGCAGGTTTGCCGCCAGCGACGCGTCGTTCTCTCCGGTGACGAGGATCGTCAGGGTGCCGCCGCGCTCGGGCGATAGGTGCTCCAGGTCGAAGTCGGCGACATTGACCCGCTCGGCGCCGAGCGCCTGGAAGATGCCGGCGAGAACCCCCGGACGGTCCGGGATGTGCACGCGAAGCCGATGAAGCGCGCCCGCGTCCTCGTACGCCGTGTCGAGCATCCGGCGGCGGTTGCCGCTCGCCTCGCCGATCCACCGTGCGAGGAGCCCCGCATCCCCGTCGGCGAGGGCGACCTCGAGCTGCTCGACGCGACGGCGGTGCTCGACGAGGGCGGCGGCGAGCGCAACGCGGTTCTCGAGGAAGATATCGACCCAGATGCGCGGATTTGCGCCCGCGATCCGGGTCATGTCCCGCAGCGAGCCCCCTGCCGTCGCGAGCGGATCGTGCCCATCGACCCGGGCGGCCCCCGCCTGGTTCAGCAGGACGTTCGCCAGCGCATGCGGCAGATGGCTCGTGACGGCGACGAGGCGATCGTGCGCGGCCGGGTCGATGGCGACGGGTCGTGCCCCGAGCGCGGCGACGAGCGCGTGGGCGGAGCGGTAGCGTTCAGGCTCGGTCGCCGCGAGCGGCGTGAGGAACCATGTGGCGCTCTCGAAGAGTCCCGCGTCCGCCCGCTCGGGACCGCGCGTCTCGGCCCCGCAGATCGGATGGCCACCCACGAAGCGCGGGTCACCCGAGGCCGCCGCGCAGACGGACTCCTTGGTCGAGCCGGCGTCTGTGACAGTGCACCCGGCCGGGGCAGATTGCAGGACGTCGCGAACGACGGCAGGCAGCACGGCCACCGGGACCGCGACGAGAGCGATCTCCGCCTCGTCCAGCGCCTCGGCGAGCGAGCCGGCGGGCTCGACCGCGCCACGCTCGGCGGCCACCTCCAGCGCGGCCCAGTCCTCGTCCCAGCCCAGGACTTCCGGGAAGCCCGCCCGCCGGGCAGCGAGGCCCGCCGAGGCGCCGATGAGCCCGGTCCCGACGACCGCTAGCCGCATAACGCGCACGCCGGGCCCTCATCCACTTTCTGGACAGACCCGGGGGTCAAGCGGTCCGCATGAGCTCGGCGACGCGGAATGCGAGATCCAGCGACTGCCGGCCGTTCAGGCGCGGGTCGCAGAGCGTCTCGTAGCGGTGGTCGAGCTGTTTCTCGAGCACGGCTTCGGCGCCGCCGAGGCACTCCGTCACGTCCTCGCCGGTGAACTCGAGGTGCACACCGCCCGGCCAGGTTCCGACCTCGCGATGCGCGGCGAAGAACCCCTTCAGCTCCCCCATGATCGAGTCGAACTCGCGCGTCTTCGTGCCGGACGGCGTGCGGACCGTGTTGGCATGCATCGGATCGCACACCCAGACAACCGGCACCTCGGCCTCGCGCACCGCCCGGAGCAGCGGCGGCAGCGCCTCGCGCACCAGCTCGGCCCCCATGCGCGCGATCATGGTCAGCCGGCCCGGCACGCGACCGGGATTCAGCCGCTCCGCGAGCGCCACCGCCTCCCCGGGTGTCGCAGCGGGACCGAGCTTGACGCCGATCGGGTTCAAGACACCGGAGAAGAACTCGACGTGCGCTCCGGCCAGGTCGCGTGTGCGCTCGCCGATCCAGAGCATGTGCGCCGAGCAGTCGTACGGCTGACCGGTGAGCGAGTCGGTGCGGGTGAGCGCCTCCTCGTACTCGAGCAGGAGTCCCTCGTGGCTCGTCCACACGTCCACCTCGTGGAGCGTGCGCTCCCTGGCGAGATCGATCCCGATCGCCTGCATGAAGCGAAGCGCGCGCCCGATCTCGCCGGCGAGCGCCTCGTACCGCTGGCCGGCCGGTGAGCTCGCGACGAACTCGCGATTCCAGGTGTGCACGAGCGTCAGGTCGGCGAAGCCGCCCTTCGTGAACGCCCGCAGGAGGTTGAGGGTCGACGCTGCCTGGTAGTAGCCCTGGACGAGCCGTTCCGGGTCGGGGACGCGCGCCTCCGGCGTCGGCTCGTCGGAGTGGACGACGTGGCCCCGGAAGGACGGAAGCTCGACTCCGTCGACGAACTCCGTGGGCCTGCTGCGCGGCTTGGCGAACTGGCCCGCAATGCGTCCCACCTTGACGACCGGGAGCGTGGCGCCGTAGGTCAGGACGGCAGACATCTGGAGCAGCACCTTCAGCTTCTCGCGGAGGGCGGGAGCGGAGACATCGCGGAACGACTCGACGCAGTCTCCGGCCTGGAGGAGAAACGCCCGCCCTTCGCAGACCTCGCCGAGCGCGCTCTGAAGGGCACGTGCCTCGCCCGCGAAGACAAGGGGCGGCAGCCCGCGCAGCCGCTCTCGCACTGCGGCGAGCGCTTCGGGATCCGGCCACTCCGGCTGTTGGCCCGCATGGAGCTCGCGCCATGACGACGGTGTCCAGGTCGACTCGGTGATGGTCACTGGCCGCTGAGTGTAGAGATGACTTTCCTGCGGGCCCTGCCTCGGGAGCCGTATCGCGCCAAACGAAGCGTCGCGCGAGGTGGAGGCGCAGCCGCCGCGAAGCGGCGGCCTTCAGGGATTCACGCGCGACCGGAGTCCGCGAGAGCGGATTCCGGTCTTAGCGCCAAGGATGCCGAGAGGAAGGCGCCCTTCGAGCAACGCCCGCCCGACGATCGCCCCTTCGCAGCCCAGCTGCTCGACCGCGGCGAGATCGGCTCTCGAGCGAATGCCTCCCGCGGCGAGCACGGGAAGGCCCGATCGCGCCCGCACGCTGGCGAGCAAATCGAAATCGGGACCCGCGAGCGTGCCGTCGCGGTCGGCCGCGGTGCAGAGGAGGCGAGACACTCCCGCGGCCGCGCAGCGCTCGACTGCCTCCTCGGCCGTCACCTCCGTCTCCCGGTTCCACCCACCGGCAAGGACACGTCCCGCGCGAACGTCGACGGCCACCACGAGCCTACCGTCGAGCGCAGCCTGGTAGCTCTCGAGCGCGCGCGGGCTGGCGAAAGCAGCGGTCCCGACGACAACCCGGTCGGCGCCCGCGTCGAGCAGCCGCTCCGCGTCTCGAGGCGAGCGCACGCCACCGGAGGCCTGGATGCGTGCAGGCGAGGCGGCCGCTGCGAGCCGGCGGACGAGCTTGGGGCGCGTTCGGCCAGAGCGTGCACCGTCCAGATCCACGACGTGGAGCATTCGTGCCCCGGCTTCCACGAGCCGCTCGACGAGCGCCACCGGATCGGCTTCGCGCGCGACGACGCGGTCGAACCTGCCGCGCTCCAGTCTGACGGCTTCCTCTCCGAGAACGTCGACCGCGGGTATCACCTCGAACGCTCGCCTTGCCATGTTTCATGTTAGCATGCTAATACGCTAGTATCCGCTGGGAGAAACCCTGACATGACGGAAGAGCCTTCACACCCGTGGCGAACGAACGAGACAAACGAGCTCCTCGAGACGATCCTCGCGCTGCGGACGCTGGAGGAGGCGGAGCACTTCTTCAGGGATCTGTGCACGCTGGCGGAGATCGAAGCGATGGCCCATCGCTGGCACGCCGTCCGGCTGCTCGACCAGGGCCTGCCCTACCACGAGGTGGCGAGAAGAACGGGCGCTTCGACGACGACGGTGACGCGGGTGGCGCATTGGCTGCGACACGGCGAGGACGGCTATCGGCTCGCTCTCGACCGCCGGAGACGCAAGCTCGCGCGGAGCGCCTGAGGATCGCGATCCCCGCGAAGGGGCGTCTCCGGGAGCCGGCGGTCGCCCTCATCGAGGACGCTGGTCTCGGTCCCGAGCGGCCCGGCGATCGGGCGCTCGCGTTCCCGTGCCGGAACGCCCCCGTCGACGTCTTGCTCGTGCGCGCAGCGGACGTGCCGGAGTATGTCCAGGACGGCGTCGTCGACTGCGGCATCACTGGACTCGACCTCGTGCACGAGCGCGAGGCTGAGGTCGAGGAGCTGCTGCGCCTGGGCTTCGGCAGCTGCACACTCGAGGCTGCGGTGCCGGAAGAGTCGCCGGCGCAGGCGCTCGACGACCTTGACGGCTTGTGCGCCGCGACCGTGTATCCGCGCCTGGCCGGACGACTGCTCGCCGAGCTAAGAATCGCAGTCAAGCTGATCGAGATCACGGGAGCCGTCGAGGTCGCACCTCGGCTCGGCCTCGCGGACGCGATCGTCGATCTCGTCTCGAGCGGCAGCACGCTCCGGACGAATGGCCTTCGCTCGGTGGGTGTGCTCTTCTCGTCAGAGGCGGTGCTCGTGGGCCGGCGCGGGGGCGACGAGCGTCCGCCCCGGCTCGCGCAGATCCTCCGGAGCGTCGTCGACGCGCGCAAGACCCGCTACCTCATGCTGAACGCGCCGGAAAGCGCCCTCGAGCTCATCTGCGAGCTCGTCCCCGGCTCGCGGGCGCCGAGCATCGTGTCCCTCGCCGAGCCCGGGATGGTCGCCGTGCACGCGCTCGTCCCGGCAGCCGACGTCTGGAGCCTCCTCCCCAAGCTCGAGGCCGCCGGCGGCTCCTCGATCCTGCTCTTGCCCGTCGAGCGCATGCTTGCATGAGACGCATGTGTCGACCTGCACGGCGCGCGCGTTCCTCGGACGCCGCTCGCGGCACCGGGCCGGAGGGCACAGTATGAGTAATACGGGCCCGGAGAGCACGGTGCCGCGAGCGGCGTCAGGCGGCGGCGGAGCCGGGCTTCGCCCGGCGGGAGCCGACGCCGGCGAGGGACGCGCGAGCGACGTCGCGCGCATCCTCGACGACATTCGCGCGCGGGGCGATGCGGCGCTTCGCGAGTGGGCGCTGCGCCTCGACGGCGCGGAGCCCCGGTGGGCCGAGCCGGAGGGCGGTATCCCGGAGAAGGCGGTGCTCGCGCTCGCCGCCGCCGTGCAGCGCTGGCATGCGCTCCAGCGGCCGACCGACCTCAGGCTCGAGATCGCACCCGGTGTGGAGCTCGAGCGGCGGTGGGTTCCGCTCCGGTCGGTCGGAATCTACGTTCCCCGCGGCCTCGTCTCGACGCTCGTCATGTGCGCCGTCCCGGCTCAGGTCGCCGGCGTCGAGCGCATCGTCATCGCGACGCCTCCGGCCGGGGCGGGCGCCGTCGCCGCGGCGGCGCGGCTGCTCGGGCTCGAAGAGGTGTGGGCGCTGGGCGGCCCGCCGGCAATCGCTGCCTTCGCCTTCGGCACCGAGTCGATCCCGCGGGTCGACAAGATCGTCGGGCCGGGAAACGCCTACGTGAACGAGGCCAAGCTCCTCGTCTCGCGTGAGGTGGCGATCGACCTGCCCGGCGGCCCCTCCGAGGTGGTCGTGCTGGCGGGAGACGGCGCGGACGAGCGCATCGCCGGGCTCGAGCTCGCCGCCCAGGCCGAGCACGGTCCCGACTCAGTCTGCCGTGCGGTCGAGGCGAACGGGGACCTCGAGCGCGCACTCGCCGAGGTCGAGGCGTTGGCGCCGGAGCACGTCGTGCTCCTCGGCGAAGACGCAGAAGCGCTCGCGGACCGCGTTCAGAACGCGGGCGCAGTCTTCGTCGGCCCGTGGTCGGCGGTCGCCGCCGGCGACTACGCAACGGGAGCGAACCACGTCCTGCCGACGGGAGGCTGGGCCCGCGCCGTCGGCGGGCTCGGGCTGGAGACGTTCCTGAAGCCCGTGACAGTCCAGCGCCTCACCGCGGACGGGCTCGCGCACCTCCGCCCCACCGTCGAGGCGCTCGCCGCCTTGGAGGGAATGCCTGCCCACGCCGAGGCCGTGCGACGATGAGAGCGCTGCCGCAGACCTTCGTGTCCTACACGTGGGCGCCGTCGACCGAGGACCTGGCTCGGGGAGTCGGCCTCGACCCGTTCGAGATCGTGCGCTTCGACGGCAACGTCCCGGCGCAGCCGCCCCGCTCGGCACGGCCTGGGGCGATAGCGGGCGCGCTGGCGGAGGTGAACGAATACGCGCACGGAGGTCACTCCCGTCTCCTCGCTGCCGTCGCGGACTACGCCGGGGTCGAGCCCGAGAACGTCGTGCTCGGGGCGGGAGCCGACGACCTGATCCTGCTCTGCGCGAGGACGTTCGCGGGTCCCGGCGACCGGGTCTCGGTTGCGGGGGAGCCGACATACCCGCTCTTTCGCATCGCCGCCGGCCTCGCTGGAGCGGAGGTGAGCGACGAGGACCCGGCGGTCATCTTCTGCTGCCGCCCGAACAATCCGACGGGCGAGCTCGGCGGTCTGCCGGATGCGCGGCCGCTCATCGTCGACGAGGCCTACTTCGAGTACGCCGGCGAGACGGCCTTGCCTCTCATCGACGATGGAGTGGTCGTCCTGCGCACGTTTTCCAAGGCGTTCGGGCTCGCGGGCGCCCGGGTCGGGTACGCGCTCGCCGGCCGCAACACGGCGGCCGAGCTGAACCGGCGCCAGGCGCCGCTTCCGGTCTCCACCCTCTCTGCGGCACTCGCGCTCGCCGCGCTCGCGGACCCGCCCGATGTCGGCCCCGAGGTCGAGGAACGGGAGCGGCTGGCGCGCGGGCTTCGCGCGCTCGGGCTCGAGCCCCTTGCTTCCCGCGCCAACTTCCTGTTCGTGCCGATCTCCGAGCCCGATGCCCTCGGCGAGGCGCTGCTCCGGTCGGGCATCGTGGTACGCGTCTTCGCCGACGGTCTCCGCATCACCGTCCGCGACCGCGAGGACGACGACCTCTTGCTGGAGGCGCTGGCCGGAGCGCTCGACCGATCGGCTTCGGTCGCCGCCTCGGGCGGGCGTCGCGTTCGCCATATCCGTGCGACCGCCGAGACCCGGATCCGCGTGCGGCTCGCGCTCGACGGGGCGGGGCGGGTGCGCGTCGCGACGGGCGCGGGCCTCTACGACCACCTCCTCGAGCAGCTCGCTTTCCACGGCGGGCTCGACCTCGTGCTCGAAGGCGTGGGCGACCTAGAGACGGGGCCCCACCACACCGCCGAGGACGCCGCGCTCGCGCTCGGACAGGCGCTCGACCGCGCGCTCGGCGACAGGCGAGGGATCGCCCGCTACGGCGACGCCGTTGCGCCGATGGACGAGGCGCTCGCCCGCGCGGCGGTCGACCTCGGTGGCCGGCCCTGGGCCGAGCTCCAACTCGAACGCGAGCCCGGCCTCGCGGGGCACGTCCTCCAGAGCATTGCCCAGGCGGCGCGTTTGTCACTTCATGTCGAAGCGACCGGCCGCGACGAGCACCACGTCGCTGAGGCCGCGTTCAAGGCTGTCGGCCGTGCGCTCCGCGCCGCGGTCCGCCGCGAGGACGGAGGCGTCCCTTCGACGAAGGGGGTCCTATGAGAGTCGCCGTCTGCGACTATGGGGCGGGCAACGTGCGCTCCGTTCTTGCGGCCTTGGCCCGGCTCGGCGCCGATGCCCGCTCGACGCGCGATCCAGACGATGTCATCGCGGCCGATCTCGTCGTGCTGCCGGGGGTCGGATCGGCGGCAAGCGCAATGAGCGGGCTGCGCGAGTGCGGGCTCGACGCGGCGCTCCGCTCCCGCGTGGGTGCGGGCGGGCTGACGCTCGGGATCTGTCTCGGACTCCAGCTCGCGCTCGAGGAGAGCGAGGAAGATGGAGGCACCCCCGCGCTCGGGCTCCTCCCCGGACGGGCCAAGCGCCTGCGGAAAGGCCGTGTCCCCCGGATCGGCTGGGCACGAGTGGAGCCCGGCGGCGAGTCCTTCTACTTCGCGCACTCCTACACTGCGGAGACCCCCACGGCGAGCGCCCGCTCCGAGGGGATCGTCGCCGCCGCCCAGGCTGGGAGCTTCCTCGGCGTCCAATTCCACCCGGAAAAGAGCGGCGCGGCGGGAGCGCGCTTCCTCGCCCGATGCCTCTCCCGCGCCTGATCCCCTGCCTCGACGTCGCGAGCGGGCGCGTCGTCAAGGGCGTTCGCTTTCAGGGGTTGCGCGACGCTGGCGATCCGGTCGAGCTCGGTGCGGCCTACTCCGACGCCGGCGCCGACGAGCTCGTCTTCCTCGACGTGACCGCAACCGTGGAGGAGCGGACGTTGCTACCGGAGCTCGTCTCGCGCGTGGCTGACGAGCTCGCAGTCCCGTTCACGGTCGGAGGTGGCGTGCGCAGCGCTGCGGATGGCGAAGCCCTGCTGCGCGCAGGAGCCGACAGGGTCGCCGTCAACAGCGCCGCGCTCGAGCGTCCCGGGCTGATCGGGGAGCTTGCGGCGCTCCTCGGCTCGCAGGCCGTCGTCGTCGCGATCGACGCCTCGGCGAGCGAGGTGTACGCGCGGGCGGGGACGGTCCCGACCGGCCGCGACGCCCTCACCTGGGCGGCCGAGGCCGAGGCGCGCGGCGCCGGCGAGATCCTGCTGACCTCGATCGACGCCGATGGCACGAGAGCGGGTTACGACCTCGGGCTCACCCGCGCAGTTGCGGACGCGGTCTCCATTCCGGTGATCGCCTCGGGCGGAGCCGGCGAGGCCCGGCACGTGGCCGAGGCGCTCGAAGTCGCCCAGGCGGCGCTCCTCGCATCGATCCTCCACGAGAGCCCGGCACGGCTGGGCGCGCTCCGAGACGAGCTCCGCGGCCTGGGCGTGCCGCTCCGCGATGCAGCCTGAGCTTTACCCGGCGATCGTCCAGGACGCCGCCACTGGCCGTGTCCTCATGCTCGCTTGGATGGACGACGAGGCGCTCGGTCGGACGCGCGAGACGGGCGAAGCGCACTTTTTCAGCCGCTCGCGCGGCCGGCTCTGGCGCAAGGGCGAGACCTCGGGGAACGTGCTCATCGTCGAAGAGCTGCGCGAGGACTGCGACGGCGACGCGCTGCTGTTGCGCGTAAACCCGGCTGGCCCCGCCTGCCATACCGGCTCGCTCTCCTGCTTCGCGCCCTGGCTCTGGCGACGGGTCGCCGAGCGCGCGGCAACGCGGCCGGAAGGGTCGTACGTTGCGGGCCTCGTCGCCGCCGGGCCCGTCGCGGCGGCAAGGAAGCTCGGGGAGGAGGGCCTCGAGACGGCGCTCGCAGGCGCGTGCGAGAGCGACGAGCGTCTCGTCTCGGAGCTCGCCGACCTCTGGTTCCACAGTTACGTGCTGCTCGCGGCGAGAGGCCTCGACCCCGCAGCCGTGGAGGACGAGCTCGCGAGGCGAGCAAACGGGGAAGCCGACGCCGCTGCGTGAAGATACCGCGGTCGTGTCTTGACAAGCACGGCCGTCGCCAGCAGACTGTGCCCTTCGATGCCGAACCGGTCTGTACTCACGCCCGGCAACACCACAGCCTTGGACGTACCTGGCTGCGGTTCCGGCATCGAGCTTCTCCTGATTCTCCCCCTCTAGGGGGAGATTGCGTTCACGCGCCGCGAGGCGCAGACGTCGACCTAGTGACACCAGAGGTGCGCCCTCGGGCGACCGCACAGGAGGAGAGAGCAGTGGCACATCGCCGCAGGATCACGGTTTTCGACACGACGCTCAGAGACGGCGAGCAGTCCCCCGGCATCGCCCTCTCGCCAGACGAGAAGGTGGAGATCGCGTGCGCGCTGGAGCGCCTGGGCGTCGACGTGATCGAAGCGGGGTTCGCTGCCTCCTCGCCGGGCGACTTCGAGGGGATTCGCGCGGTGGGAGCCGCCGTGAGCCGACCCACGGTCGCTTCGCTGGCACGGACGCGCACGGAAGATCTCGACGCAGCTGTCGAAGCACTCGCCGCTGCACGAGGACGCACGCGTCTCCACATCGTCCTGGCGACGAGCCCGATCCACATGGAGCGAAAGCTCGGCCTCGAGCCGCAAGAGGTCGTCGAGCACACTCGCTTCGCGGTCGCATACGTCGTTGGGCGCGTCGACGAAGTCGAGTTCTCGTGCGAGGACGCGACCCGATCCGAGCCAGCATTCGTCGCGGACGTGTGCCGAGCGGCGATCGAGGCGGGCGCGACGACGATCAACCTTCCCGACACGGTCGGCTACGCGCTCCCGGAGGAACACGCCCGCTTCCTTCGAGAGGTCCGGCGACTCTGCCCGGAGCTCGAGCGGGTGACGCTCTCGGTCCACTGCCATAACGACCTCGGGCTCGCCGTCGCGAACACGCTCGCAGGCGTGAGCGCAGGCGCCACACAGGTCGAGTGCACGATCAACGGCATCGGTGAACGTGCCGGCAACGCCGCCCTCGAGGAAGTCGTCATGGCTCTTCGGGTGCGCGCGGATGCATTCGGCTACGAGACGGGAGTCGACGTCCGTGAAATCGGCCGCATCTCGCAGCTCGTATCGCAGTTGACGGGTTACGCCGTCCAGCGCAACAAGGCGGTCGTAGGGGCCAATGCGTTCGCGCACGAGGCCGGCATCCACCAGGACGGAATGCTCAAGGACGCCTCGACCTATCAGATCATGGATCCCGAGGAGCTCGGTCTGACGATGACGCTGCCGCTCGGCAAGCACTCCGGCCGGCACGCCTTCCGCCGAGCGTGCGAGGACGCGGGCATGCGCCTGGCCGACCGCGAGCTCGCGGCCGCCTTCCGGCGCTTCAAGGAACTGGCGGACACGCGCAAGGCGGTCACGCTGTACGACGTCTTCGAGGAGGTGGCGGCATGACCAACGCTCGCCTCCGGCTCGCGTTCGCGGAGGAAACCATGTTTCCCCCGCGTGCCCCCTTCTTCTTGAGAGCGTGGGGAACCTCCCGGTTCCCCACACCCCTCCCCGCTCATTGGCCAACGGAGGTTGACCAATGAGCCAGCGCACGACATACGCCGTCGCGTGCCTCTCCGGACACGGGATCGGCCCAGAGGTGATGATGGAGGCGAGCCGCGCGCTCGCTCGCGTCTCGCGCATGCACGGATTCAGAGTCGAGGAGGCGCACCCGTTCTTCGCCGGCGGAGCCGTTGCAGGGACCGGCAATGCCCTGCCCGTGGCGACGTGGCAGGCGACGCTCTCAGCACACGCGATCCTCGTCGCCGCTCACGCGGAGCCGGCGCTAGCGGGCGTCGAGTCAGAGCTCGACCTCCGCGCCCGGATCGATCGCGTCGTCTTCCCGCGGCGGGCCGGGATCACCATCCTCAGCCCGCTCGGCGAGACGGCCCTGGAATGGACCCTCGGGCGCGCCTTCGACATCGCCCGATCGAGCAGAGCCCGAGTCTCCTCCGTCGGCGGCGATGCCCGCTGGGCAAGGGTGCTCGGAGCCGAGGCGGCGAGACACGACGGCGTGCTCGTCGAGGAGTTGTCGGTCCGCGCCGCGGTCCAGGGGCTCGCGTTCGACCCGGAGCGCTTCGACATCGTCGTGACCCCGGCGCCGCTCGCCGAGGCGCTCGTCGGGGTCACGGCGCACGGTCGCGGCCCGCGAGTCGTCGCTTCGGGCCGGCTCGCGGGCAGCGGCCCCGGCGTGTTCGCCCCGGCGCATGGGACGGTGGACGAGATCGCCGGGCAGGGCGTGGCCAACCCTGCATCGATGCTGCTTGCGACCGCGCTCATGCTGGGTGAAGGGCTCTGGGAGCGCGGCGCGGCGGAGACGCTGGCCGGGGCGGTGCTCGAGGCGTGCTGCAACGGCGCCCGCACTCCGGACATGGTTTCGACCGGCATGGGTGCGACCACGCGTGAGTTCGCCGACGTCGTCCTCTCGAAGCTTCCCTCTGCGTTGACGAATGCCGAGTTCTACCGCGAGGCGTTCGCATGAGAATGCTCGGGTCGGACGCGATCCTTCGCTCCCTGGAGGCCGAGGGCGTCGACGTCGCTTTCGGCATTCCGGGCGGTGCTGTCCTGCCTACGTACGACGCCTTCGCGCGGGGCACGAGCGTCCGCCACGTCCTGGCCCGGCACGAGCAGGGCGCCGGGCACATGGCCGAGGGCTATGCCCGTGCGACGGGCAGGGCGGGGGTCGCGATCGCCACGTCCGGTCCCGGCGCGACGAACCTCGTGACGCCGATCGCGGACGCGTGGATGGACTCGACTCCCCTCGTCTGCATAACCGGCCAGGTGCGCAGACACCTGATCGGCACGGACGCGTTCCAGGAGTGCGACATCACCGGCATCACGATCCCGATCGTCAAGCACTCGTGGCTCGTCCAGGAGGTCGAGGAGCTGCCGCACGCGCTCAAGGCCGCCTTCCACGTCGCCCGAACGGGTCGTTGCGGGCCCGTGCTCGTGGATGTCCCGCGCGACGTCCAGGAGGCGGCGTTCGACTTCGAATATCCGGAAACGGTCGATCTGCCGGGCTGGAAACCTCCCGTGCGCGGCCATGCGCAGCAGATCAAGCGCGTGGCTCAGGCGCTTATCGCCGCGGAGAAGCCCGTGCTCTACGTCGGCGGGGGAACGCTGAACGCGGACGCATGCGCCGAGCTACTCGAACTCGCCGGCGTCGGACGATTGCCCGTCGTGACGACGTTGATGGGCAAGAGCGCATTCCCGGAGACGCACGAGCTCCACTTCGGATGGCCCGGGATGCACGGGCCGAAGTGGTCGAACTGGGCAATCAACAAGTGCGACCTGCTCGTCGCCGTCGGCGCGCGCTTCGACGACAGGGTCACCGGCAAGCTCTCGGCGTTCGCGCCCGGCGCGACCGTCGTCCACCTCGACATCGACTCAGCTGAGATCGGAAAGCTCCGCCAGGCGGATCTCCCCGTGGTCGGGCCCTTGAAGCAGGTG
>Ga0136613_10000802_pt1 | contig 15258 bp, 19 predicted proteins | sample AntDrymUQ2722106_2_FD_106649 | JGI IMG/M metagenome (GOLD analysis project Ga0136613, IMG submission 106649) | Polar desert sand microbial communities from Dry Valleys, Antarctica - metaG UQ272 (21.06) | ecosystem: Environmental > Terrestrial > Soil > Desert | place: Antarctica: Dry Valley... | reverse complement strand
TGGAGGTCGTGACCTCCGTTCCGCCCGCTCGCCTGCGGGTTGGCGCCCAGCCGGGCGAGCGGGCTGGGGAGATTCGTCAGGGTTGTCTCCAGGAATGGCGTTTCCGTGATCCACGCAACCGTGTCCCGATCTCCGAGCCTTCGGGGAAACCAGGGCGCGCGTCCACAGGCGAGGTAGACGTCTCGTCCGGCCGGGGAGAGGTCCTCGGCCAGCTGGCAGCCCGTCTGCCCGCTGCCGATCACCAGCACCTTCCCTGGTGGCAACGCCCCTTCGTTGGTGTAGTTCTCGGCGTCGATGACGTGGAGCGATGCCGGGAGCTGATCGGCCCCGGGCGGCCGATGCGGCTTCTGGTACGCACCTGATGCGAGAACCACTCGCCGGGCACGAATGTCGCCGGAAGAGGTGGACAGGAGAAAGCCGCCATCGTCACTCGGGCCCAGCGCGGGCACCTCGACACCTTCGCGTACCGGCGCCTGGAAGCCATGGGCGTAGTCGGCGAGATGGCGCACGATGTCGTCTCGGGGCATGAACCCGTCCGGGTCACCCCCGGCGTAATGGCCGCCGGGGAGCTGAAGGGTCCAGTTCGGTATGACCAGGCAGAAGCTGTCCCAGCGTCCCCGCCAGGTCTCGCCCACCCGGCCCCGCTCGAGTACGAGGTGCTCGACCCCGGCGTGCGAGAGCTCGTGGCTCAGGGAGAGTCCCGCTTGGCCGGCACCGACGACGGCGACCTCGACGACTTCCGGCATGGATACGCATGCTAAATCACCGATGAGTTCGGAGCCCGGCCTCCGTCTCACTCCTAGAGGCGGCATCTCACAAGGAGCACACCATGGGCAAGATCGTGTCCAACTTCTTCATCTCGCTCGACGGCGTCGTCGAGGCCCCGGACCAGTGGCACTTCCCCTACTTCAACGACGAGATGGGCGCCGCCGTCGACGAGGGAACCTCGACAGCCGAGGCTTTCCTCATGGGGCGGGTGCTGTACGAGGAATGGGCCGACTACTGGCCGAAGCACGACTCGGAACCGGGCGTGCCCGGCGAGCCCGCCGAAACTGCGGACGATTTCGGCTCGTTCATCAACAACGTGCCCAAGTACGTCGTCTCGAACACGCTCGACCAGGCGACCTGGAACAACACCACCGTCGTGTCCGGCGACGTCGCCGACCGGCTGCGGGAGATCAAGGAGCGGACCGACGGCGACATCGCCATGTCGGGGAGCGCCACCCTCGTGCGGTGGTTGCTCGGCAATGGCCTGCTCGACGAGCTCCATCTCCTCGTCCATCCGATCGCGGTCGGCCACGGCCAGCGACTCTTCGAGGGCACGCCCACGCACCCGCTGGAGCTCGTCAAGAACGAGACGTTCAAGACCGGCGTGGTGCACCTGACGTACACACCCGCGGCCGGCTGAGGGTCAACCCCTTCCCTCCACGCGACCCGCCGACGCTTTGGTCGTTCTCCGATGAGGTTCGGTGCTCCTCGGCGTCGGTAGAGCGGCAACAGTCGATCGAGCAGGGTGAGGAGCGAACCGATGATCATCGTGTCCGGGAGCATCTCCGTGACGCCGTCCCGCCGGGACGCCTTCGTCGCCGCTTCGCTCGAGGCAGTGGTCGCCGCTCGCAGCGCCCCGGGATGCCTCGACTTCGTGGTGGCGGCGGATCCGGTCAATCCCGATCGCGTCAACGTCTACGAGCGGTGGGAGACCGACGCCGCCGTCGAGGCGTTCCGGGGCGAAGGGCCCGGGCCCCACCTCACGGCCGACATCGTGCGAGCCGACGTGACGAGGTACGAGATCTCGTCGACCGGGCCGGCGTAGGACGCCTCGGTACCGTAGGCCCATGTCGGTGCGCAAGGAGGTCGTCGAGAGGTACATCGACGGCTTTCGGCGCGTCGACCACACCCAGATCCTGTCGTGCCTGACCGACGACGTCGTCTGGGCGCTCCTCGGCTACACGACCGTGACCGCCAAGGAATCGTTCGACAAGGAGATACGAGCTCACCGAAGAAGCATCCGATCCAAACGTGCGGCCCGCGTGCGAGGGCGTCCCGCGTGACGACGCCGATAGAGCACCCGCCTCCCCGCGCCCCAACGACCCCGATCGCCCGATGAGCGGAGAACTTGTCAACCTGGCACGGCCGGGATGCGTCGTACGAGTATGAAGGCTTTCGGCGCCCGCTGCCTTTGGGCGATCGCGCTCGTCGTGCTGGCCGTCGGTCTGTGGGACCGACCCGCCCAGGCCGGTGGTTCCGTGTGGAAGTTCGACGCCGAGCGGTACCGACCGGGCGAGCGCGCGTTCGCGTGGGCCGCCGTGGCCTGGGAGCATTCACCGGCGCTGGGCACGCCCGAGGACGGGCCCTACTTCGTGTACCTCGCCCCGTCCGAGCCAGGCACACCCAACCTGCCATGGCCGCCCATACCCAGCGGTGCGGTGCGCGTCGCCGAGGTGGTGGTCGACCTCGAGCCCTACGACGCGGGCGGCGTGAAGTACGGGCCGCACCACGCGACGATCGAGTTCACCGTGCCCGACCTCCCGGCCGGTCAGTACACGGTGATGCACTGCAATTCGCCGTGCACGACGACCTTCGGCGACGTGACGTTCGGACTCCTGATCGTCGACCCGATCTCTCCGCCGGCCGAGAATGCGCCTCCCGAGACGTCGCCTCCCGAGACGTCGCCTCCCGAAACGTCGCCTCCCGAAACGTCGCCTCCAGAAACGTCGCCTCCAGAAACGTCGCCTCCAGAAACGTCGCCTCCAGAAACGTCGCCTCCATCGACCTCCGACGCACTCACCGAGGGTCGACAGCCGGCGAACCGGAGCGACCTCCAACCGTCCCTGATCGGCGGCGCCTCGCTCGGCCTCATCGGCGGCGCGGTAGGTTCCGCCGTCGCCTGGCACCGCCTCTCGGGGACGCCAGCCACGGTCGATGACCGTGAGATAGCCCCGAACCGGTGATGCCGACCAGCGCCGCATACTCCCGCGCATCACGGCGTGGCAACCCCGACGTCATTCGCCGACCGCGTCGGCCAGGCCGTCCTGATCGACGGTACGTGGAAGTTGACCCGCGAAACCATCTGCAACGACCTCAGCGCGACCACGGGACCGTCGTCCTCGCAGGTCGCGGACATTCCGGCGCCACCGTGTTGCAGGCATCAACGAGGAAAACGGCAGCAGCGCATAGCAACGACAGCAAGCGACGAGCCGGCGTCACCACTTCCGATTGCCTGACGGCAGACCACCGGGACGGTCAGACCGTCAAATCGCTCAGGCCAATGGGCGCACACAACGCCCGAAGGAGCGGACACTGGCCGGATCTGGACGTCGGCGTCGCGCGCCGCCGCCAGCTCGCCCACGTAGGCCTGGGCCGAGAACGCGTGGACAACGACGCCCTTGACCGAAGTCCGTCAGGCTGCCATGAGCGGTTGCCGGGCGCGGCGTGCTCGACCCGAGTACGGTCGCAGCCGCGGTGAACGGCCCGAGGAAGGCGAGCATGGGGGCACTGGGCAGGCCGGGGCGCGGATCGAGGATCGGGTTGGCGGCGGTGTTCGCGCTGTCGCTGGTGCTGGCGTCGCCCGCCGTCGGGCAGGAGCATCATCCGCCCGGGATCTTGCCCCCTGGCGACTGGACGCACGAGCAGATCACGTACGCCGAAGACCTGGTCGAGCGGACCGAGGCAGCGCTTCCGGCGTTCGGCGACATTCCCACGATCCAAGCGCTGGGGTTCGAGAACCTGGGCGTCACCGCTCCTGGCGGGTATGACCACTGGATCAACTGGGGCTGGATCGATGACGGGCACCTCATTGACCCCGAGTTCCCGGAGTCCCTGGTGTTTCGCAACACGTTCGATGGCGGGTATGTCCTCGAAGCCGCGATGTTCCTCGCCGACAGCCACCATGACATGTCCAACCTCCCCGAGGAAATGGCCTGGCTGCCGGGCTGGCACAACCATGCCGACGTTTGCATCGACGACGACGGCCACTTCACCGGGCTCGCCGGCAGCAACGGCGAGTGCTTCAGCGGGCACCCGTTCGACAAGCCCCCGATGATGCATGTCTGGATCGTCGACAACGAGTGTGGGCACCGCTTCGGGGAGATCGGCGTGAGCGGGCTGATCTGCGACGTGGACCACGCCCACCAACCTGGCCCGGGCCACGATCCGGACCTGGCCCACGATCCGGACCTGGGCCACGATCCGGCCCCGGGCCACGATCCGGGAAGGGACAGCGCGCCGCCCGCGCCCCCGGCGCCGCGGGTTGCCGGCGAACCGAACTTCACGGGCTGACGAACGGTGTACTCCGGTACCCGGGGGTCGGTCGTGACGATTACTCCCAACGATGACCTGAGCCACGATGCCGCTGCGAACGGCGGCTCATCCCTGATGCAGTGATCGTTATTCTGTCGCGTCGTTCGGTGCGCGCCTCGCGTTGGCGGTGAGAACGCGGGCGCCGAATCTGGCACGGCCTCGTGCCACCCCACTCGCGCAGTTGCTGCGCCCGGTACGGCACTCGTCAGCGACACCGAGCGCGAGAGCCGGGGTGGCACCGCCAGCGACGTCGAGGATCCCGCGGCCGAGGCGCTGAACAGCGCGACCAAGTACGTGGCGTCCCGGATGCTCGACAAGGTCGAGTGGACAACTCCCACCTCCTCGAGGGCGACGTCGCCGACGCGGTCGCCACGCTCAAGAGCGACTCCGGGCCCGAGATCCAGGTGCACGGGAGCGCGAACTTGCTCCAGACCCTCATCGAGCACGACCTGATCGACGAGTACCAGCTGATGATCTTTCCCGTGCTCCTCGGGAACGGGAAGCGCCTCTTCGACGACGGAACGATCCCTTCCGGACGGAAGCTCGTCGACAGCAAGGCGTCCGGCACCGGGGTCGTGATCGCGACCTATGAGGGGGCGGGCGACGTCGAGCAGGGGGAGTTCGCGTTCGAGCAGCCCGCCGACGAGGAGATCGAACGGCGCCGCAATCTCTGAGGCTGAAGGGTGACAAACTCACACCCGTGACCGCACCCCGCCGCGAGGTCGACGCCGTCGTCGTCGGCGCCGGCCTCGCCGGGCTCTACGCCCACCACCGCCTGCGCCAACTCGATCTGACCCTCCAGGGCTTCGAAGCGGCCGGCGATGTCGGCGGGACGTGGTGGTGGAACCGCTATCCCGGGGCGCGCTGCGACGTCGAGTCGATGGACTACTGCTACTCGTTCTCACCCGAGGTCGAGCAGGAGTGGACCTGGACGGAGCGCTACGCCACCCAGCCCGAGATCCTGCGCTACGTCGACCACGTAGCCGACCGGTTCGACCTGCGCCGCGACATCCAGTTCGAGACCCGGGTCACGGCGGCGACGTGGGACGAGGCGGCGCAGCGGTGGCACATCGACACCGACCGTGGCAATCGGGTGTCGGCCCAGTTCGTGATCATGGCCACCGGCTGTCTGTCGGCGGCGAAGCAACCCGAGATCGACGGGATCGACACCTTCAGGGGCGAGACCTTCCACACCGGTCGGTGGCCCCACGAGGGGTTCGACTTCGCCGGCCAGCGCGTCGGGGTCATCGGCACCGGCTCGTCGGGCATCCAATCGATCCCGGTCATCGCCCAGCAGGCCGCGCACCTCACGGTGTTCCAGCGCACACCGAACTTCTCGATGCCGGCCAAGAACTTCCCGCTCGACCCCGAGTCGGTCGAGGCGCGCAAGGCCGTCTACCGCAAGCACCGTCAGCGAATGCGCGAGTCACGCGCCGGTGTCGTGGTGCCGATGCCCGAGCACTCCGCGCTCGAGCTCGACGCCGATGCCCGGCAGGCGACCTACGAGCGGGCATGGGCAACCGGGACCCTGTACGGCATGGTGGCCGCGTTCAACGACCTGCTCGTCGACCGGGACGCCAACGAGACCGCGGCCGAGTTCGTGCGCGCCCGCATCCACGAGATCGTCGATGACCCCGAGGTCGCCGAGCGGCTGAGCCCTCGCAAGCACCCGTTCGGGACCAAGCGGCCCTGCCTCGACAGCGACTACTACGCCACCTACAACCGCGACGACGTGTCGCTCGTGGATGTCCGGGCGACGCCCATCGTCGAGATCACGCCGACGGGTGTCCGCACCACGACCGACGAGTACGAGCTCGATGCGATCGTGTTCGCCACCGGGTTCGACGCCATGACCGGCCCGCTGCTCGGCCCCGACATCACCGGCGTCGGGGGTGTGGCGCTGCGGAACAAGTGGGCCGCTGGGCCCCGCACGTACCTCGGCCTCGCCACCGCCGGCTTCCCCAACCTCTTCACGATCACCGGCCCGGGAAGCCCGTCGGTGCTGGTCAACATGGCGGTGGCGATCGAGCAGCACGTCGACTGGGTCGCCGACTGCATCGCCTACCTGCGCGAGCGAGATCTGGCGTCGATCGACGCCACGGTGGACGCGGAGGACGACTGGGTCGACCACGTCAACGAGGTCGCCGACCTGACGCTGTTCCCGCACGCCAACTCCTGGTACATGGGCGCCAACGTGCCCGGCAAGCCGCGTGTGTTCATGCCCTACATCGGTGGCCTCCCCCACTACACCGAGGTCGTCAACGACGTCGCCGCCGACGACTACCGAGGCTTCACGCTCACCCCGGTGATCACACCGGAGCCCGAGCGGTCGGCGAGCTCAGCGCATTAGCGGACTCGCCTGGGCGAACGTCCAGCGATTGCCCTCGAGGTCGGCAGCGTCATAGGCACGCGCCCCGTGCTGCCAGATGTCCTGGAGGATGGATGCCCCGCTCTCCTTCGCGTGGGCGTAATGCGCGTCGAGATCGTCGACGAACACCCACGGCGTGTGGGTGGCCGGGGCGTCTTCGCCGAGGTCACCTTCTCGCTTGAACACCATCAGGGAGCAGTTCCCGATGTGGAACTCGATCCAGGTGTGGTCGTCGTCGGGCTCGACATCGGGGATGTTGCCGGCGGGCGCGAACCCGAAGACGTCGCGCAGCCAGCGCGCCGCCGTGGCTGGCTTGGCGTAGTGGACGCCGACGGCGAGCCGGGCCAGGCGCAGCGGCTCGTGCGGTGACCGGATATGGTCGGCACTCACGCGAGCGCCTTGGTCCACTGCAACCAGTGTGGTCGCGTCGGCAGCGGAACGCTAACGGGCGACTGCAGCCCGCTACCCTGATTTCGTGCGCGAGGCGGCATTTCAAGATCTCATTCTCGGCAACGTCATCGTTACCTTCGACGGCCGAGTCGTGGAGTTCTTCGGCGAGAACATGCCCGGACGTTTCCATCTGTTGATGCTCAGCATGCAGGTCTCGGGCCCGACGAACAACGGAAACTACGTCGTGGACTTCTCGAACAAGTTCAGCGGTCGAGGTGGTGTCAAGTTGAGCATCGCGGGGAATGACTGGCCCGACGTCGAGCCTCTGGTGGCCGAGATATCGGCGGCACTTCAGCAGCCAGGGAGCTAACGCGCCGCGCTCACGCGAGCGCTTTGCGGAGCGGAACGAGCATGTCGTCGCCGAGCCGGACGATCTCGCATGACGCCGTCGAAGCCGTGGTCGGCGGCGAGCGCGGCCTGGGCCCGCTCGTCGACGATCGCCGGCGCCGCCAGGTCGTTGTGGGGGTAAAGCCGCAGCGAGACCGAACCGCGCCCGAACCGCGTCACGCTCAGCGCCGGGTGTCCTCGTAGCCGTGGGGCAGCTTGATCGGCGGGTTCGGGAGCTGCACGACGCCTCGCTCGGCGAGGAAGCGCTCGTAGCCCTCGGGGTCTGCCGGGAACGAGCGGGGGTCGCCCATCATCACCTCGAACAGCACGACGCCGTCGGGCCCGGCGACGAAGGGCCCGAACGTGTCGCCCTGGTCGAGAGCGATGTGGGTACCGGGCGGGCAGTGCACATCGCCGCAGGTCATGTCGCCCTCGATCACGAACACCACGTGGTCGCTGTTGTGGCCGTGGGGCTGCACGATCATGCCCGGATCCCAGCGGGCGTAGAGGGAGAGGTAGTGGTCCGAGAACTCGACCCACTTCTCGTGGACGGAGGCCGTGTGGTCGCCGTGCTGCTGGCGCCGCACCTCGTTCCACTCGAAATCGTCGAGATGCGTGATCCGCGGGCCACCCGCCATGTGACCTCCCCTCAGCTACTTCCTGGCGCTGAAACGTTACCGGGACGGCGCGCGCTATCCGTGGCCTGACTACGCGTCGAAGGCAGGTCGGCGCTTCGTGACCGTCTCGGATCCCGAACGGTCAGTGCGCATCGGGTTTACCGATATCTCTCCCCCACTGTGAGAACGAAAAGCCGGTCGACCTCATCGAGCCGCGCAGGCGGTTCTGTCTGCGATACCTGGCTAACGTCGCCTATGCCTCAAGACAGGTCCGTTTCGGCCGAGTGGCCCGGGCATATGCGCGTCGGATCGCTTCGGATCGTGCGTTCGAGCGCCGATTACGACGCGGCGGTAAGTTTCTACCGAGATCTGGTGGGACTCCCGGTCATCGACGGGTTCCATGGCAGCTACGGGGAGGACGGAACCATCTTCGGGCTGCCCGACTCCCCCACCCACCTCGAGATCGTTCGCTCGACGCAGACCAGCTCGCCGATCGACCCATTCGATCAACTGGTCTTCTACCTGCAGGACCAGGCCTCGGTGGACGACGCCACGAAGAAGCTGCTCGACAATGGCGTCCGCCCGGTACGCGACCAACATCCGTATTGGGAGGCCAACGGCGGCATCACGTTTCTCGACCCCGACGGTCGTGGGCTCATCTACGCGTCCTGGGTCTACGGGCGGGATCGACAACCGTCGGAGTCACCGCCGTAGCTCGGACGGGCCTGACCTGTTGTCCTTCGGACCAGATGACATGCGACACTCGCCGGATGGAGATTTCACTCGAGGGTTGGGACATCGGGGCGTTCGACGAGATCGACTGGGTGCCGTGGGGCTCGGGCGGGAACGCGCGGGCCAAGGTGCTCGGCGTGGCCGACGGGTTCCACATCGTGCTCATCGAGGCCGAGGCCGGCTACAAGGGCGACCCACACGAGCACGGCAACCCCGAGCTCGTCTACGTGGTCGACGGCACGGTGCGCACCCAGGGCAAGGAGCTTGGTCGCGGTGACGCGTACGCGGCCGCGGCCGGCTCGACGCATGCCGACTTCGAGAGCGAGTCGGGTGTGACCTACCTCTGGGTCTCCAAGATCTAGTTCCGGGCGTGGATTCTGACGAGCTGCGGGCGAGCTACGACCAGGTCGCCGAGACGTACGCCGACACGTTCTTCGACGAGCTCGACCGCAAGCTGTTCGACCGCGAGCTCCTCGACGCGTACGCGGAGCGCACCCAGGACCGTGGTCTCGTGCTCGACATCGGCTGCGGGCCCGGCCACATCGCCCGGTACCTGCACGAACGGGGAGTCGAGGTCGCGGGCGTCGACCTGTCGCCCGAGATGGTCGAGGTCGCCCGCCGCCTGAACCCCGGCCTCCGCTTCGACGTGGGCGACATGGGGGCACTGGACGTCGAGGACGCCGCCCTGGCCGGAATCGTCGCGTTCTACTCGGTCATCCACATCCCCCGCGAGGGCGTACCGGGTGTGATGCGCGAGTTCTGGCGGGTGATTCGGACCGGCGGCGAGCTCGTAGTCGCCGTCCACGCCGGCACGGGGTCGGTGCGCCGCGACGACTTCCTCGGGAAGCCGGTGCCGTTCGAGGCCACGTTCTTCGAACGCGACGAGCTCGTCTCGCTCGTCGAGGGAGCGGGCTTCCGGGTCGAGGAGGCCATCCAGCGGGCGCCCTACGACACCGAGGCACCAACCCAACGCCTGTACGTGAGAGCGTTGGTGCCGTGAGCCCGCGCCGTCACGTCGTCGTCGACGGCTCCAACCTCGCGACCGAGGGTCGCACCCTTCCGAGCCTGGCCCAGCTCAACGAGGCTGTCGACGCGCTCCGGGCCGAGCATCCGGGAGCGACGGTCACGGTCGTCGTCGATGCCTCGTTCCCGCACCGCATCGACCCGTCGGAGCGCGACGCCTACGAGGCCGCGGCCGCCGCCGGCGACCTCGTCTCGCCACCCGCGGGGGCCATCGGGCGAGGCGACGGGTTTCTCCTCCAGATCGCCGACCGCACCGACGGCATCGTGGTCTCCAACGACTCGTTTCAGGAGTTTCACGGCGCGTACGACTGGCTCTTCGACACCGGGCGGCTGATCGGGGCGAAGCCGGTCCCGGGCGTCGGCTGGATCTTCTCGCTCCGCACCCCGGTGCGAGGCGAGAGGAGCAAGCAGGCGGTGCGCGAGGCTGCCCGCCCGTCGAAGACGCCGAAGGTGGTTGCGGACGCGATCAAGGAGGCGTCCGCTGACTCCCTCGAGCCCGACAAGCCCAAGCGCCGCCGGCGGGTGAAACGGGCCAAGGGCGAGACGGCGCCGTCGGGGACGGTCAACGATCCCGATCCGTTCCTGCGGTTCATCGACCGACACCCACCCGGGAGCGAGGTCGAAGGGCGTGTCGACGAGTACGCGTCGAACGGCGCGTTCGTCGAGGTCGACGGCGTCCGCGGGTACGTTCCGCTGGCCGCGATGGGCGATCCGCCGCCGGCCAGTGCGCGCGAGGCGGTGCGCAAGGGCGAGACGCGGCGGTTCGTCGTGCAGGCGATGGACCCGCCGCGTCGGGGTGTCGAGCTGGCGCTTCCGGGGTTTGCGCACGTGTCGGGCACCCCGACCGAGGAGACGGTGGCGGCGGGCATCGCCGAAGGCTCGGCGCGAACGAAGCGACGGCGCCGGCAGCGGCAGAAGGCGAAGGAACGCACCGAGAAGACCAAGGGCAAGGCGCTGGCCAAGAAGAAGGCCAAGCCTCGCAAGCAAACGGCGAAGAAGGCGAAAAAGGCGAAGGCCACCCGCACCAAGACCGCGAAGAAACGATCGAGGCGATCGCGCTAGTCGCCGTCGAGCTCGGCCACCAGCTTCTTGGGCGCGATCATCCGGTAGGCGTCCTCGACGATGTCGGCGATCTCGTCCCAGTCGACCGTCACGTCGAGGTACACGCCGAGCCAGCCCCGGCCTCCCACGTAGGGCGGGACGAAGAACCGCTCGGGTTCGGAGCGGACCATGGCGTGCTGAGCGCCGGGCGGCGCCGCGCACGAGAAGCTGACCCGGTCGTCGTGGTGGTGGTCGGCGTACATCACGAACACCTTCTTGCCTCGCACGAACCAGGTGGGCTCGCCGTGGCTGAGCCGCTCGGTCACCTCGGGCAACGCCAGGCAGAGCTTGCGCAGCTTCGGCAACGGGTCTCGGGCCACGACGTGATTCTGGCGCGCTACCGTCGGCGCGCGTGACCGCCCAGCTCAACCACACGATCGTCTGGTGCCGCGACAAGCAGCGGTCGGCGGGTTTCCTCACCGAGATGCTCGGGCTTCCGGACGCCACCCCGTTCGGGCCGTTCCTCGTCGCCGAGCTCGGCAACGGCGTGTCGCTCGACTACCACGACCCGACGGCGAGATCCCGTCACAGCACTACGCGTTCCTGATCAGCGAAGAGGAGTTCGACGGGGTCTTCGGCCGGATCCAGGAGCGAGGGCTCCAGTACTGGGCCGATCCGTTCCAGCACCGCGCCGGGGAGATCAACACCAACGACGGCGGGCGCGGCGTCTACTGGGAGGACCCCGACGGTCATCTCCTCGAGGTCATCACCCGCCCGTACGGCAGCGGCAGTTAGCTCCCTACAGCGTCATGAAGCGGCCGCCGTCCACCACGAGCGTCTGGCCGGTGATGTAGCCGGCGCCTTCGCTGGCGAGGAACACCACCGCCGGACCGATATCCACTTCCGGATCACCGACGCGGCCCATTGGGATGCGCCGGGCGAGGCGCTCCTCGAGCTCCGGGTCCTGCTCGTACGCGTCCTCCAGCGCACGCGTGTGCGCCAGCGGCGACACCGTGTTGACGGTCACTCCGAACGGCGCCCACTCCCGGGCCAGGCTCTTGGCCAGCCCACGCAGCGCGCCCTTCACCACGCCGTACACCGGGAGCGTCGCGCTCCCCTCCATCCCCGCCGGCGACGTCATGAGGATGAAGCTCCCGCCGCCGTCCCGGAGTGCAGGCAGCGCGGCGTGGGCGCAGTAGTACGCACCTCGCAGCGACACCGATGCGTGCTCCTCCCAGAGCGCGTCGTCGACGTCCTCGAGGCGGACGGGCTCGCTCGAACGCCGGCTGGTGGCGTTGTGGATCATCACGTCGAGGCGGCCGGTGCGGGCGATAGTCGTCGCGACCGCGGCCTCGACGTTGCCCCGGTCGGTCACGTCGCAGCGCACCCACATGGCGGTGCCGCCGCGCTTCTCGATCGCGGCGACCGTCTTCGCGCCGTTCTCCCGGCGGGCGGCGACGACGACATGTGCGCCCGCCGCCCCGCACGCCAGCGCGATGCCCTTCCCCACGCCGTCGCCGGCGCCGGTCACGACGACGCTGCGACCCGCGAGAACATCCTTCACGGCGCCATCACCAGGCCGCCGTCGACGACCAGGGTCGCACCCGTGACGATGCGGGCCGAATCGGCGAGCAGGGTCGCGATGACCGGCGCGACCTCGGTGCGGACGTCGGAGCTCCCGTCGATCCTCGGAGCGACGCAGTTGACGGTGATGCCACGGTCCCCCCACTGGCGAGCGGCCGACTTCGCCAGCGACCGCATCCCCTCGATCGCGGTGGCGTAGGGAGCGAGCCCGGCCGAGCCGGTCAGGCCGACCGTCGGCGTGACCAGCACGATCCGCCCACCCCAGTCGCCGAAGGCGTCGAAGGCGGCCTGGCAGCAGCGCAGCGCCGTGCGCAGCACCGCTTCGCACCGTCGGTCCCACGAGTCCTCGTCGGTGTCGGCGACCTCGGCGGAGACGAGCGCGTCAGGATCCACGAGGGCGTGGACCACCGCGTCGGCGCGACCGCCGGCGACAAATGCACGCCCCGTCTCCTCGCGAGACTCGAGTGGGCCGTCGACCGCCACAACGGTCGCGCTCGCGTCGTTGAGCCCGAGCGCGATGTCGCGCCCGATGCCACTTCCGCCGCCGGTCACGACAACGACTCGCCCTGCCAGCATTCGGGCATGCTATGTACAGCTGGTCCCCCGCCGAAGGAGCCTGCATGCAGCTCAGCGACATCGACCTGCTGGACCGCGACCGGTTCACCGAGGGCATTCCCCACGACTGGTTCACGTTCCTGCGCCGCGAGGCGCCCGTGTACCACCACCCCGAGCCCGACGGCCCCGGCTTCTGGGTGATCACCAAGTACGACGACGTGGTGGCGGTCGGTCGGGACGGCAAGACGTTCTCCTCCGACCAGGAGCGGGGCGGCGTCGTGATGCTCGAGGGCCCGACCGCCGACCTGGGCGAGATGCCGCCCGGCAACCTCATGCTCACCATGGACGCGCCCGACCACACCCGCTACCGCAAGCTGGTGAACCACGGGTTCACCCCCCGGCGCATCAACCAGCTCGAGACCCACATCCACCAACTCACCACCGCGATCCTCGACGAGGTCACCGAGGCGGGTGAGTGCGACTTCGTCGTCGACATCGCCGCCGAGCTCCCGCTCCAGGTGATCGCCGAGATGCTCGGCGTCCCGATGGAGGACCGCCACAAGCTCTTCGAGTGGAGCAACCGGATGGTCGGAAGCGAGGACCCCGAGTACATCGTCGCCGACGCCGAGGTCGAGGCCGCCCAGGCCGAGATGTTCATGTACGCCAACGAGCTCGCCCGCGAGCGGCGGGAGAACCCCCGCGACGACATCGTCAGCGCGCTCCTCGAGGCCGAGGTCGACGGCGACCGGCTCTCGGAGATGGACTTCAACCTCTTCTTCCTGCTGCTGTCGGTCGCGGGCAACGAGACCACCCGCAACTCGATGGCGCACGGGATGCTGGCGTTCCTCGAGAACCCCGACCAGTACGAGCTGCTGGTGAAGGACCCGTCGCTGGCGCCGTCGGCGACCGAGGAGATCGTGCGGTGGGCGTCGCCGGTCATGTACTTCCGGCGCAACGTCACCCAGGACACCGAGATCCGGGGCGAGCAGATCAAGGCGGGCGAGAAGGTTGCGATCTACTACGTCTCGGCCAACCGCGACGAGGACGTCTTCGAGCATCCGTTCACCTTCGACATCCGCCGCGACCCGAACGAGCACGTCGGCTTCGGCGGCGGCGGGCCCCACCACTGCCTGGGCGCCAACCTCGCCCGCATGGAGATCCGGGTGCTGTTCGAAGAGATGGCGCGGCGGATCCCACGGGTCGAGGCCACCGGCGACGCCCAGCACCTGCGCTCCAACTTCATCGGCGGCATCAAGCACCTGCCGGTTCGATTCGAAGCGGGTGAGCGCGAAGCCGGCTGAACCGGGCTGGGCTCGCCTTACCCGAGGCGCGGCTACCGCAACGGCGCGATCGCGCCCGGCGCCGGTTCCGCCACCGCGTCGGGGTGCAGCGCCCACGCCAGCGCCTCGACCCCCTCGACCAGTCGAGGCCCCGGCCGCGAGAACAGCGCGCTGGCGTCGGTTGCCCAGACGCGCGCTGCGGTCGCGAGCTCGGGAACATTCAGGAGGCCTGCGCCCTCGGTCACGGCGTCTTGGAGGCCGTACCCGCACGGCATGAAGACGACGACCTCGGGCCCGGCTTCGCCGATCTCGGGCCAACCGAGGCGGCGCGAAGGCTCGCCCGAGACGGCGAGGACCGGGTCGCCGCCGGCGGCGTCGATCATGTCCGGGACCCAGTGGCCGCCGTTGAACGGCGGGTCGGACCACTCGAGCGCGAACGTCCGCGGCCGGGGCCGACCGGCGACGGCTTCACGCACGGCGTCGAGGCGCCGGCGCAGATCGGCCATGACCGCGGCGGCACGAGCGTCAGTACCGGTGACTTCGCCGACCTGCCCGATGCACTGGATGACCTCGTCGAGACCAGCCGGGTCGAGCGAGAGCACCTCGGCCCGACAGCCGAGCACGCCGAGCGCCTCGTCGACCGCGCCCGATGGCACCGCGCACACCCGGCACAGGTCCTGGGCGAGGATCAGGTCGGGCTGGATGGCGCCGATGCGCGCCGCGTCGAGCGTGTAGATCGGCTCGCCCCGGGCGATCGTCGCCGAGACAGCTGCATCGATTCCCTGCGGGCTCAGCGGCGGATCGGTCGGCAGCGCGGTGCCGGACACGATCGCCTTGGAACGGGCCTGGGGCGGAAAGTCGCACTCGAAGCTCACGCCCTCGAGCGAGTCGCCGAGCCCGAGCGCGAACACGATCTCGGTCGCCGACGGCAGCAACGAGACAATCTTCACCGGGCCATCGTAGGATCGGACCTCATGGCGGT
>Ga0136613_10000801_pt1 | contig 15262 bp, 16 predicted proteins | sample AntDrymUQ2722106_2_FD_106649 | JGI IMG/M metagenome (GOLD analysis project Ga0136613, IMG submission 106649) | Polar desert sand microbial communities from Dry Valleys, Antarctica - metaG UQ272 (21.06) | ecosystem: Environmental > Terrestrial > Soil > Desert | place: Antarctica: Dry Valley... | reverse complement strand
TGGCTGCCGAGAAAGTCGGTAGCCGAGATCGGAGACACAACATGGAGTACACCGCAGCGATCAGGCACCGCGACATGTTGTGCTCGCTCACACGCGTCAGCACTTTTTCTCCAGCCACCTAGACGTCCCGGCCTGAGAGAGATGGCGACGCCGGGGAGGGTGCCCCCCGCCCTCCCCGGCGTCGTCGCGTCTGCACCGATACGTTCCGAACAATGACCACCGACGCCTGGAAGGCCCACTTCGAGAGCCTGGGCGAGTTCATCCGCTCGCAGCGGCGACTCGCCAACCTCTCGCTGCGCGAGCTGGCCGACCGCACCCACGTCTCCAACCCGTACCTCAGCCAGATCGAGCGGGGCCTGCACGAGCCCTCGGTGCGGGTGCTGAAGGCCATCGCCGACGCCCTCAACGTCTCGGCCGAGACCCTCCTCGCCCAGGCCGGCCTGCTCGACGACACCGCCGAGGCCGACAACGCCGCGGGTGCCTCGACCGAGGCCGCCATCCGCGGCGACGCCGACCTCACCGACGAGCAGAAGACCGCGCTCCTCGCCGTCTACCGCAGCTACGTGGCCGCCAACCGCTGAGTGCCCGTTCGCCCCGGTTTGCCCCTCTCGCTGAGCGGGCCTGACCGCAAGCGGGGCCCGATCGGGCACGAGGGCCTCAACCGCATGCGCGTCTACAACGGCCTCGCGCGTCTAGCTCTCTAGGTCGCACTCGCTCGGCGGCCGGGCCATCCAGATAGGGCTGGCCGGCTGCCGCCCTTCGGGACGCTCGCCGCTCCCGCACGATCGCGGCGGCAGAGCCGCCGGATGGCACCTCTGCCTTCTACTCGAACCTCAGCGTCACCCGGACGGGGCGGTGGTCAGAACCGACGTCCGGCAGCACCTCGCCGCTGTGCGCCTCGATGTCGTCGCGGATGAGAACGTGGTCGATCTGGCTGTGGGGTCGGTGAGCCGGCCAGGTGCGACCCCGGACCGCGCGCTGCCACCCGGGGAGCAGTGCGGTCGCGGACGGGCCCCAGAAGTTCAGGTCGCCGACGATCACGGCGCGGCGATCGGGCGGCGGGAGTTGCCGACGGAGACGGGCGAGCTGGATGGGCGGGCCGTGCGGCAGGCGGGACGTCAGGTGCACGACGATCAGCTCGAGCGGCTCGCCGCCGACGTCGAGCTCCAGGTGCAGCGCGCACCGGCTCCGCGCCGGATCGCCCGGAACGCGGGGGATTGGGATGTCGGGGAGCCGCCGGGCGGGGAGTCGGGTGAGTACGGCCAGGCCCTTCTCCCCGGTGCCCGAGCCCACCAGATGGGGCCATGGCCGGATCACGGCCCGGCCGAACGGCGCCTCGTGGAACTCCATCTGCCCGGCCCGTGCCGCCATTTCCGCCGCACACTTGCCCGCGTCGGGCCGGTACGACTCCTGCACCACGATCACGTCGGCGTCGAAGCCGCACAGCGTGCCCACGAGGTCGTAGGGGCCGCGCGGAGGCTTCTTGGTCTTGACCCAGTTGCCTGGCACCGAGATTGGGCGCGGCCGAACGCCCGCGTGCGCGTTGAAGGTGACGATCGTGAGCTCGGGGATAGCGGGGAGGCTAGGTGGCCGCCGGAAGGAGCACGACGAAGCGGGCGCCGCCGTCATTCCCGGAGGCGTCCTCTGCCCTCACGGTCCCGGCCCGGGGCGGGAACGCCCGGAGGCTCCCGCCGCGTAGTGCTTACGTGCGTTTGCGCGCGTCTTCGAAGCTCTGGAGGACCTCGGCGTCGACGAGGGGGGCTTCGGGCCCGTAGGTGAGCACGGCCGTGCCCCGCGCGCCGCAATGCGGGCACTCCAACCCGACCACCGCGACCATGTCGTCGGGGTCCGACGCCCCTTCGAGTCGCTCCAAGCTCCGCAGCACGGTCTCGTCGGCGGGGGAGAGCTTGTGGCAGGCGATGCACTCCACTTGCGCGCCGTCCCGCGGCGCGAACTGGCCGGTGAAGCCCTGTTCCTCGAGCTCGCCGAGGACCTCGAGGATCGTGCGATCGCTGCCGTTACCCATAACGGTCATCGTTGCCAGTGTCGCACGGTCCGCAAACCCTTCTGCGCTGGACTACGATGGCCAAAGCGAGCCAGCACAACGCTCGCGGGTCGATCTCACGCTCCTTCGTCCGGTTCTCGTGCACGGAGTCGCCCCGAGGCTCGACCCACCGCCGCCAGCAACGGCGCCGGGCACGACAACGACAACCTGACGAAAGCGAGCACCACCACATGAGCACCACCTTCGCCGCGCTGGGCGTCTCGCCCGATCTCGTCGCGGCTCTCGAACGCGACGGCATCACGGACCCGTTCCCCATCCAGGCCCTCACCATCGCCGACGCCCACGCCGGGCGCGATCTCTGCGGCAAGGCCAAGACCGGCTCGGGCAAGACGCTGGCCTTCGGGCTGCCCCTGCTCGAGCGGGTCGGCAAGGCCGAGCCCCGCCGGCCCCGCGCGCTGGTCCTCACCCCCACCCGCGAGCTGGCCAACCAGGTCAAGACCGTTCTCGCCCCGCTGGGCAAGGTCCGCGAGCGGCGGGTCGTCGCGGTCTACGGCGGCGTGTCGATGGAGCCCCAGATCAAGGCGCTCCGCAAGGGCACCGACGTCGTCATCGGTACCCCCGGGCGGTTGATCGACCTGATGGAGCGCAAGGAGCTGTCGGTCGCGGCGGTCGAGGTGCTGGTCCTCGACGAGGCCGACCGCATGGCCGACATGGGTTTCATGCCCCAGGTCCAGAAGCTGCTCCACCGCATCGAGTCGGAGCACCAGACGATGCTGTTCTCGGCCACCCTCGACGGCGCGGTCAAGCGACTCGTCGACCGCTACATGCACGACCCCGTCTTCCACGAAGTCGAGTCCGACGAGCCGACGGTCGAGGAGATGGAGCACCGCTTCCTCAACGTCCACCAGATGGACCGCGTGAAGGTTGCGGCCGCGATCACCGAGAACGTCGAGCGCACGCTCCTGTTCGTGCGGACGAAGCGGGGCGCCGACCGCCTCGTGACCCAGCTGCGCAAGGAGGGTGTCCGCGCCGGCGCCATCCACGGCGACCTGCGCCAGAGCGCGCGCGAGAAGGCGCTCGCCGACTTCTCGAACGGCAAGCTGCCGGTCCTCGTCGCCACCGACGTCGCCGCTCGCGGCCTGCACATCGACGCCGTCGACGTGGTCATCCACTACGACCCGGCCGAGGACGAGAAGGCCTACCTGCACCGCTCGGGTCGTACCGCCCGCGCCGGCGAGGTCGGCGTGGCGGTCACATTGATGCTCTGGAACCAGGAGAACTTCGTGCACCTGGTCCAGAAGCGCCTCGGGATCGACGAGCCCATCGTCGAGGTGTTCTCGAACGACCCCCGTCTCGCCGACCTCCACGCCTTTGGCCGCCAGGCCGAGGTCGCGTCGGCCTAGTTCCAGTCTGGAGTTACCGGCGCACGATCCGCACGTCGGCGGGGTCGGCGGCGACCTCGGGGTCGACCACGTCGATGGTGCCCCGACGCCGGGCCTGGGCGAGGTAGCGCTCCCGAGCCCGACGGTGTAGCCGCTCGCGCTGGACGTTTCGCCCACGGAGCACCGCCGCGATCACCAGCCCGGCGGCAATGAACATCGCGAGCACGAGCAGGTACGGGAATCCGCCGCCCCCGCCGCCTTCGTCGTCCACCGTCGGGCGCGGCGGTTGGGGCGGTGGACCTTCTGCCACGGGTGCGTTCGGTCCCTTCGCCCCGGTGGTCGGGATCGCGGGGGAACCGAGTGGGCGGGGAAGCCCGGCCAGCGCGACGAGCCGCCCCTGAAGAGTCGTGATGCGCGTCGCGGGGAGGAAGTCGCCGGTGCCCTTGGGGTTCTTGGCCCCGAAGCCGGCGTCGAGCAGCCCGGACGCGGACGCGATCGCGTTCTCGGCGCTGATGACGACCGCGACGAGGTGGCGACCGTCGCGCTTGGCTGACGCCACCTGCACCGCCCCCGCCGTGGCGGTGAATCCCGCCATCAGGCCGGTGGCGCCGGGGTAGAACTGCACGAAGTCGTTGACGTTTTCCCGTAGATCGCTCTCCTCGCCGTCAGGGGTTTTCACCCGGTAGGCCTCGAACTGGGCGATCTCGGCGAGCTCGGTCGAGGCGAGCACGTTGACGCCGACCACGGCGAGGTCGTACGCGCTCATCACGCTCCCGCCCCGGTAGGCGCTGGCATCGTCGATGCCGGCGGGGTCGAGGAACGTGCTGTCCTCGAGCCCCATCATCTTGCCGACGCGCTCCATCTCGGCGATGAACTCGTCGAGTGAGCCGGCCGAGCCCTCGGCCAAGGTGTAGGCGGCGTCGTTGGCCGACGAGAGCAGCATCGCCTGGACGAGGTCCTCCAACGCCCAGGTCGTGTTCTCGCGCATGCCGAGGGTCGGTTCGGGGGCGTCGACGGCGTTGGGCGTGGTGAGCACCCGGTCCTCGAGGGGGATGCGCTGGAGCGCGGTAAGGGCGGTCATGAGCTTGACCGCGCCCGCCACCGGCAGCGCCTCGTGCGCGTTCTTCGCCTCCAGGATGGCGCCGGTGTCGGCGTCGACGAGGATGGATGCACGGGGCTCGCCAGCCTCCTGGGCCAGGGCACCAGAAGCTGTCGCCGGCACCATGACAGCGACCAGTGCGCTACTGACGAGAGCCCCCAGCACCCGCTTCACGGCGACCAGGGTAGGGGACCGATATCCGAATTGGTGCCCCCGGCACCGGGTGACATGCGACGATGGCCGGAGATGGAGCGCGTCTCGCGGCGGATCTCCGCCATCGCCGAATCGGCCACCCTGGCGGTCGACGCCCGGGCCAAGGCGCTCAAGGCGAGCGGTAAGGACGTCATCGGCTTCGGGGCCGGCGAGCCCGACTTCCCGACGCCCGACCACATCGTCGAGGCGGCGGTCGCGGCCTGCCGCGACCCGGCCAACCACGACTACACGCCCACCGCCGGCCTCCCCGAGCTCCGAGAGGCGATCGCGGCCAAGACGGAGCGCGACTCGGGCTACGAGTGCGCGCCGTCGCAGGTGCTGGTCACCAACGGCGGCAAGCACGCGGTGTACAACGCGTTCCAGGCGTTGCTCGACCCGGGCGACGAGGTGATCGTCCCCGCCCCGTACTGGACCACCTATCCCGAGGCGATCAAGGTCACCGGCGGCGAGACGGTGGCCATCTCCACCGACGACTCATCCGGGTTCCGGGTGACGCTCGAGCAACTCGACGCCGCCCTGACCCCGCGCACCAAGGCGTTGCTGTTCGTCTCGCCCAACAACCCCACCGGTGCGGTGTACCCGCCCGAGGAGGTCGAGGCGATCGGCCGCTGGGCGGTCGAGCACGGCGTGTGGGTGGTGACTGACGAGATCTACGAACATCTCACGTACGGGGAGCACCGGTTCTCGTCGATGCCGACGCTCGTCCCCGAGCTCGCCGACACCTGCGTCGTGCTCAACGGCGTGGCCAAGACCTACGCGATGACGGGCTGGCGCGTCGGCTGGATGATCGGCCCACCCGACGTCGTGGCCGCCGCCACCAACCTGCAGTCCCACTCGACGTCGAACGTCGCCAACGTGTCGCAGCGGGCCACCATCGCCGCCGTCACCGGTGACCTCGAGGCCGTGGCGATGATGCGGGCGGCATTCGACCGGCGGGGGTCGGTCATGCACGAACTTCTGAACGCGATCCCCGGAGTTACCTGCATGGCGCCGCAGGGCGCGTTCTACTGCTTCCCGTCGTTCGCGGGCGTGCTCGGGCGCGAGTTCGCGGGCATGACGCCGCACACGTCGCTGGAGCTCGCCGGGCTCGTGCTCGACGAGGCCCGGGTCGCGATCGTGCCCGGCGAGGCGTTCGGCGCCCCCGGCTACGCCCGGCTCTCGTTCGCCCTGAGTGACGACGACTTGGTAGAAGGCGTGCAACGGATCGCGAAACTACTGAGTTGATGCCGCGGGTCCTTGTCACCGAGCAGCTCGCCGCGTCCGGAATCGACGCCCTCCGGGCCGCGGGGCTCGACGTCGACGAACGGGTCGGGCTCTCGCGTGAGGAGCTGTTCGAGGCGGCCAGGGATGCCGCCGCGCTGATCGTCCGCAGCGCCACCGAGGTCGACGCCGAGGTTCTCGAGGCCGGCGCCGATCTCGTCGTCGTCGGGCGCGCCGGCATCGGGCTCGACAACGTCGACGTCGAGGCGGCCACTCGCCGGGGCGTGATGGTGGTGAACGCGCCGCAGTCGAACGTGCTGTCGGCGGCCGAGCACACGATCGCGCTCATGCTGGCCCAGGCCCGCAACGTCCCCCAGGCCGACCGCGACCTGAGGGCGGGCGCGTGGAACCGCGCCCGGTGGGAGGGGGTCGAGCTCTACGGCAAGACCCTCGGAGTGGTGGGGCTGGGTCGGGTCGGTGTGCTGGTGGCGCAGCGTGCTCACGCGTTCGGGATGCGCCTCGCCGCCCACGATCCCTACGTCAGCGCCGAGCGGGCCCGGCAGCTGGGCGTCCAGCTCGTGCCGACGCTCGAGGAGCTGGTCGGCATGGCCGACTTCCTCACCGTCCACCTCCCGAAGACCCCCGAGACCCTGGGGCTCATCGGTCGTGACCTTCTCGCCAAGGCGAAGCCGACGCTGCGCATCGTCAATACCGCCCGCGGCGGCATCGTCGACGAGGCCGCGCTCACCGATGCCCTGCGCGACGGCCGCATCGCGGGCGCGTCGCTCGACGTGTTCGAGTCTGAGCCGACGACGGAGTCACCCCTCTTCGAGCTCGAGCAGGTCGTGGTGACGCCCCACCTCGGGGCGTCGACGGCCGAGGCCCAGGACAAGGCGGGCCAGACCATCGCCGAGCAGGTCGTGCTCGCGCTGAAGGGCGACTTCGTGCCCTTCGCGGTGAACGTGGCCGCCAGCGAGGCGAACGAGACGGTGCGTCCGTTCCTCCCGCTGGCCGAGCGGCTGGGCGCGCTGTTCAGCGCGCTCGCCGACGGCATCGCCGACGAGCTCGACGTCAGCTACGAGGGCGAGATCGCCGACTACGACTGCCGGGTCCTCACCCTGGCAATCCTGCGGGGTGTGCTCGCTTCGGTCGTCGACGAGCCCGTGTCGTTCGTGAATGCCCCCCAGCTGGCCGACGAGCGCGGCCTGACCTATCGGGAGACCACGTCGACGTCCGCGCGCGATTATGTGAACTTGGTGACGCTCCGGGGTCGGGTCGGCGGGCGCGACGTGCACGTGGCCGGGACCCTCGCCGGGCAGCGGGGCGAGCCCCGCATCGTGGGGATCGACGACCACGCCATCGAGGTGCCCCCGGCGCGCCACATGCTCGTGGTACGTAATGAGGACGTCCCGGGGATGATCGGGCGGGTGGGCAAGATCCTGGGCGACGCCGACGTGAACATCGAGGACATGCGGGTGGGCAAGAGCCCGAGCGGCGAAGCCGCCCTCATGGCCCTCACGACCAGCGTCGCCGTGCCGGCGGCGGTGCTCGAGGACCTACGGGGCGAGCCGGGCATCGTCGACGCCCGCGCCATCGAGCTCGAGTGAACGGCGGTTAGCGGGCCGCCTTTCGCAGGCCGTCGGACTCCGCCGCGGCCTCGTCGCGGTAGCAGCGGTCGGGCTTGGTGCGCTCGTAGTTCGTGCCGCCGCGGACGTGGAAGATCTTGCTCGACATCTTCGCCTTGACCGGGTGCGTTGCCGGGCAGGTGTCGCCGTTCGGCTCGACCCACGCCGTCGCGCCAGCCGGCTGGGCGTCGCCGGCGAGCGGACGTGAGGGCGGCGCTTTCCCTTCGGCCCCTTCGGCGCTGTCGCGCGGCTGGGGTGGGTAGGGGAACGGCTGGGCCTCCCAGCCGACACCCGACGCGCTGCGCTGTTTCTCGAAGTAGCGCCAGACGGCGTACCCGATGCCGGCCAGCAACCCGAGCCTGAACACTCGCCTAACGAACTTGCGCACGGTGGACCCCCTTCCCGGCAGTCTCGCGCGCTCCGCCGCTCATGAGTTGACTTCTCCCCGCTCTCCTGCGACGATAATCATCCTTATGACGAAGGAACCGCGCATTCAGAGCCTGCTCCTTACGTAGCTGCGAGCGCCTTTGGGTGCTCGCGGACGCCTCCTCGGCCAACGGGTCGGGGAGGTTTTTCGTTGGCCAAATGCTGACAACAGGAAACGAGAATCGGGAGACCGGGATGAACGAGGTACGGATCTTCGACACGACGCTGAGGGACGGCGAGCAGTCGCCCGGCATCTCGCTGGACGTCGCCGAGAAGCTCGAGATCGCCGAGCAGCTCGCCCGCCTGGGCGTCGACATCATCGAGGCCGGCTTCCCGATCGCCAGCCAGGGCGACTTCGAGGCGGTCGAGGCGATCGCCAAGAGCATCACCGGCTCGACCATCGCCGGCCTCTCGCGCACCGGCTTCGCCGATATCGACCGGGCCTGGGAGGCGGTCCAGCACGCCGAGCGGCCCCGCATCCACGTGTTCATCGCGACCTCGCCCATCCACATGAAGAAGAAGCTCCGTATGACCGAGGACGAGGTCAAGGAGGAGGCGGCGGCCGGGGTGAAGCGGGCCCGGGGCTACTGCGAGGACGTCGAGTTCTCCCCCGAAGACGGCAGCCGCTCCGATCCCGACTTCATGACCGAGGTGTGCCAGATCGCGGTCGACAACGGCGCGACCACGATCAACATCCCCGACACGGTCGGCTTCGGCGTGCCCGAGGAGTTTGCCGAGCTCATCGCCTTCGTGCTCGACCGGGTGCGGGGCGACTACGTGGTCTCCACCCACTGCCACAACGACCTCGGGCTGGCGGTCGCCAACTCGCTGGCGGGGGTGAAGGCGGGCGCCGGCCAGGTCGAGTGCGCCATCAACGGCCTCGGCGAGCGGGCGGGGAACGCCGCCCTCGAGGAGGTCGTCATGGCGATCACGACCCGCAGCGACTACTTCGGCCACGTCGAGACGAACGTGCGCACCGAGGAGCTGTCGCGCACGTCGCGGATCGTGTCCCGCCTGACCGGCTACCCGGTCCAGTACAACAAGGCGGTCGTCGGCCGCAACGCGTTCGCGCACGAGGCCGGCATCCACCAGCACGGGGTGCTCGAGGACCCGGAGACCTACGAGATCATGGACGCCAACACGGTCGGCCAGGAGGCGGCCCAGATCGTGCTGGGTAAGCACTCCGGGCGCCATGCCTTCTCCGACTCGCTGGCGAAGATGGGGATCCGGATCCAGGGCGACGCGCTGAACTCGGCGTTCACCCGGTTCAAGGAGCTGGCCGACCGCAAGGTGCAGATCACCGAGGCCGACCTCGAGGCGATCGTGGCCGAGGAGCTCGGCGCGGGGTACGTGCACCGCTACGACATCGTCAGCCTCGACTTCCACGGCGGGACGAGCTCGACGCCCACGGCGAAGGTGGTCCTCAGCGACGAGAGCACCAAGGTGGACGCGGAGGCGTCGGGGAACGGGATGATCGACGCCGCCATGGCTGCCATCGCCGAGGCGACCGGCGTCAAGGGGCGCCTCACCGACTTCGTGGTCGCGGCGGTCACGGGTGGCGGGGACGCGTTGGGCGACGTCGTGATCCAGCTCGATGCCGACGGCATCAAGGTGTCCGGCCGGGGCGTGTCGACCGACGTCGTCGAGGCCTCGGCGCGCGCCTACCTCAACGCCGTGAACAAGGTCCTGCGCCTGCGCGAGCGGCCCGACACCCGCGAAGTCGAGATCGGGCCCTGATGCCTCGCTCGCTCCGCCGCGTCTCATGAACGCCGTGAACCGGTGGGTCGAGCCCGACTGGGCCAAGCGCTACCTGTCGGAGCGGGACGGGATCCCGCACCGCATGGAGGGGTTCGCGGTGATGATGGAGGTGCTGCCGCCCTCGCCCCGCCGGGTGCTCGACCTCGGTACCGGCGACGGCTACACCCTCGGCCTGCTGCGGGGCGTGTACCCCGGCGTCGAGGGTGTGGGGCTCGACTTCTCGGCCGAGATGCTGGGGCGCGCTCGGGAACGCTTCGAGGGCGAGGATGGCGTCGAGATCGTCGAGCACAACCTCGATGACGACCTACCCGCGCGGCTCGGTCGATTCGACGTCGTGGTCTCCAGCTTCGCCATCCACCACTGCGTGCACGAGCGCAAACGATCGCTCTATGCCGAGGTGTTCGGGCTCCTCGAGCCCGGCGGGATGTTCGCCAACCTCGAGCACGTCGACTCGGCCACGCCCGAGCTGCACCGCGAGTTCCTGACGGCAATCAACTACACACCCGAGCAGGACGACCCGTCGAACAAGCTGCTCGATGTCGAGACCCAGCTGGAGTGGCTGCGCGCGATCGGCTTCGAGAACGTCGACTGTCTTTGGAAGTGGCGCGAACTCGCGCTGCTCTGCGGGGTGAAGCCCCGCTAACCGCGCGGTGTTAGTTGAAGCCTCTCGCGACCCGCCCCCGGGTCGTGGCCGTTGCCATTGCCATTGCCGGCGGCGTCGCCGTTCGTGCCGCCCGAGATGTCGTCGTCAGCCGGGGGCCGCCACGAGATGAACGGCGGGGCCGCGGGCTCGTAGGTCTCGGGCTCGTACGCCTCGACCTCGTACCCGGCCACCGGCGCGGGCCCCTCGAACCGGTACTCGATCGGCTCGGACGCGGACGGTTCCACCGGCTGCTCGGTCAGGCGGTACTCGATCTCGGCGGGGCGGTACTCGATCGGTTGGGCTACGGGCTCGGGGACCTCGAAGCGGTACTCGACCGGCGCGGGCACGGCCGCGGCCTCGACCACGTCGACGGGTCCGACGGGCACGCGCACGGGGAGCGGCTCCGGCTCCGGCACCGGCTCGAGGCCGGCGGACTGGAAGTCAGGCTCGGGCGGGAACGCGACGGCATCCGGGTCGCTGCCCATGAACGCCTCCTCGAGCGCGGAGCGCTCGAGCTCGGCCGCGGCCCACTCACGCAGCTCCTTGGCCCTGCGGGACTCCTTGGGCTTCGGCGGCGCCTGGACGACGGCCCCGGCGACGGCGGCCAGGACCCGGTTGTCGAACTCGTTGGCCGCGTGGTCGAGCAGGAGCTCGGCACAGCGGGTGAGGCCGAGCTCGACCAGCTGCTGGCCGGCCTGGGCGCGTTCGGCCGGGTCGAACGACTGGAGCAACTCGAGCTGCTCCTTCATCGTGAACCGGCTGGCGCCAGTGCGCCACCCGAGGCGGGACTTGGTCTCCGTGAACACCGGAGCCTCCTTCTCATGCCCGGTGACCTCCCTTCTCTGACCCTACTCTCTGGGTATCGGGCGGGGGAGGGCCCGGATTGAGCGATTTCAGGCCCGGGGCGGGGTCCGATCGCCGTTGGCGTGCCACTGGATCCCGACCCCCGGGTCGACCCAGGCCACGGGCGCCGGGGCGGACGCGGGCGTGACCGCCGCAGGCGCGACGGGGGCGGGCGCGACCGGCGCGGGTTGTGCTGGCGGCAGAGGTGTGAGGGGCGGTGTCGGCGGCGAGGGGGGGCGCGGACGCCGGTGCGACAGTGCCCACCCGGGCCGCTCACGACGGCGGCGGCGCTGACGGGCCCGATCTCGGCGCCGGCGTTGCCGGTCATCGGCGCGGGCGCCATCGCGCCCCGGCGGGTGCGGTTCAACTCGGCGAGCGCCCATGCCCGCAGCTGTGCCTCGTCCCGCGCCGGTTGAGGCTCAGGGGGCACGTCGAGCACCGCCCTCGCGATGGTGGCCAACACGAGCTCGCTGTCCTCCTCGGTGATGTGCTCGAGGAGCACTTCGGAGCTGCCGCTGAGGCCCCGCTCACCAGGTCGGTGGCGGCGCGGGCGCGAGCCTCGGCGTCGGGGACGCGGGCGGGGGGCGTGCCGTCGGCCAGGGGCCTTCGCCCGGGCGCGCTTGCTCCCGCCTCCCCACCCGGCACGCTTCCGCGACCCGAAGAACTCGGTCCGCGTGTCGTCGAAACCCATGCGTCCTCCACGAGCCCAAGCCGTACTCGTGGATATCGGGCGTTTCGGGGGCAACCCTGGGCCCCGGGACCGTCAGGCGCTCGGCGTCACCTCCGGCGCCCACGACGGCCGGCCGCCCTCGTAGGCGGTGATCTCCTCCTCGTGCTGGAGGGTCAGACCGATGTCGTCGAGGCCGTGCAGCAGCCGGTGGTGATGGTGATCGTCGAGGGCGAAGGGCTCGTCGAGGTCGATGGCCGGCACCGCCACCCGCCGGTCGACGACGTCGACGACGACTTCGATCGTGGGGTCGTCCTCGACCGCTCGCATGATCCGCTCGACCACGGGCTCCGGCAGCTCGACCGGGACCAGGCCCGTCTTCAGCGAGTTGTTGCGGAAGATGTCGGCGAAGCGGGATGAGATCACTGCTCGGAAGCCGTGGTCCTGGAGCGCCCACACTGCATGCTCCCGAGACGAGCCGGTTCCGAAGTTCGGCCCCGCCACAAGGACCTCGGCGCCCTCGTAGTGCTCCTGGTTGAGCACGAAGTCGGAGCTCTCCCGCCACTCCGAGAACAGGCCCTCGCCGAAGCCGGTGCGCTCGACCCGCTTGAGCCAGTCGCTGGGGATGATCTGGTCGGTGTCGACGTCAGACCGATCCAGCGGTACCGCCCGGGCGACAATCTCTCGGACAGCCTCCATCCCTATTGCCTCGCTCGCTGCGGCGCAGGGTACCTGCGCCGCGGACGCTCGCTCGGACGCCAAGTCGTCCCCGCGCACACCGGAGCTGCCGCGTTCATTGGTCGAGGTCCGCGGGAGTCGTGAAGCGGCCGGCGATCGCAGTGGCGGCGGCGACGGCGGGAGACACCAGGTGGGTTCGGCCGCCCTTACCCTGGCGGCCCTCGAAGTTGCGGTTCGAGGTCGACGCGCACCGCTCGCCCGGCGCCAGCTTGTCGGGGTTCATCGCCAGGCACATGGAGCAGCCGGACTCGCGCCACTCGAAGCCGGCGGCGGTGAAGACCCGGTCGAGGCCCTCGGCCTCGGCGTCGGCCTTCACCTTCATCGAGCCGGGCACGACGAGCGCCCGCAAGCCTTCGCGGACCCGGCGACCCCTGACCACATTGGCCGCGTCGCGGAGGTCCTCGACGCGCGCGTTGGTGCACGAGCCGATGAACACGGTGTCGACCTCGATGGCGCGCATCGGCGTGCCCGGCTTCAGGCCCATGTAGCCCAGGGCCCGGCGGGCCGACTCCTGCTGCGACCGCTCGGCGAAGCTCCCCGGGTCGGGCACCGTGTCGTCGATCGTGACGGTGTGGCTCGGGTTCGTGCCCCAGCTCACCGCCGGGCGCAGGTCGGCGGCGGCGAGCGCCACCTCCTCGTCGAAGTCGGCGTCGGGGTCGGTGACCAGAGAGCGCCAGTCGTCGAGCGCCCGCTCCCAGTCCTTCCCCTTGGGGGCGAAGGGGCGACGCTCGAGGTAGGTGAAGGTCGTGTCGTCGGGCGCCACCAACCCGGCGCGGGCGCCGGCCTCGATCGACATGTTGCACACCGTCATCCGGCCCTCCATCGACAGGGCGCGGATGGCCGAGCCCCGGTACTCGATGACGGAGCCGACCCCGCCGCCGGTGCCGATGCGGGCGATGATCGCGAGCACGACGTCTTTGGCCGTGACCCCGGCCGGGAGATCTCCCTCGACCGTCACCGCCATGGTCCCCGGCCTGGCCTGGGCGAGGGTCTGGGTCGCGAGCACGTGCTCGACCTCGCTGGTGCCGATCCCGAACGCGAGCGCCCCGAATGCGCCGTGGGTCGAGGTGTGGCTGTCGCCGCACACGATCGTCATGCCCGGCTGGCTGAGGCCCTGCTCGGGGCCGATCACGTGCACGATGCCGCGGCCCGGGTCGCCCATGCCATAGAGCCGGATCCCGAACTCCTCGCAGTTGCGGGCCAGCGCCGCCATCTGCTTCGCCGAGACCGGGTCGGGCGCCGGCCCGTCGGCCCCGGTGGTGGGGTTGTTGTGGTCGATCGTCGAGACGGTGAGGTCGGGTCGGCGTACCCCCCGCCCGTTGAGTCGCAACCCGTCGAACGCCTGGGGCGAGGTGACCTCGTGGACCAGGTGCAGGTCGACATAGAGGAGGTCGGGCTCGCCGTCGCCGCGGCGGACCACGTGGCGCCCCCAGACCTTCTCCGACAGAACGGGCATGGGGCCATTCTCGCGGGCGCCGGGCGGTCCCGGCGCACCCAATACCAGGCTGGTGACGAATCGCTCAGCCGAGAGCGAGCTCGACGATCGCCCGGGCCGCGTCCTCGTTGGCGGGGGTGACGAACGCGGTGGCGACCCGCTTCCCGTCGCGTGCGCCGAGCTCGCCGAAGGTGAGCTGCTCGTTGCTGATCGTGCGCTCGAAGTTGTTGGATGCCGGCAGGTAGTACGCCTCGTCGCCGATGTCGTCGATCTGCTGGACCTCGAGCCCGTCGAACTGCGCATCGGCGCGGGCCTTGAGGAGAGCCTTCTCGGCGGCGTCGGTCGTCTCGAGATCACCGACTCCGAGGCCGAGCACCCGCGTGGGGTCGTCGGCGGCGACGTAGCTGCACGAGGTCGCTTCGGTCCCGCCGAGGTCGGTCTCCTTCTCGACCGGCGCGCCCAGCACCTCTTCGGCGTCGTCGTCCGAGAACAGTTCGCAGGCCTCGTTGCCGGCGGCGGTGGTGGAGTCGTCGCCATTGGATTCGCCGTCGTCTCCATCGTCATCACTGCACGCGGCGGCAGCCACCAGGAGCATCAGCATGATCACGAGGAGTCGTCGCACGGGGCGGAGAGTAACTAACCGGCGGGACGGACGCTGATCACCTCGACCGCGAACGTCCGGCGCGGTCCCTCGTAGCTCACGACCTCACCGGGGCCGTGGCCGAGCAGCGCCTGGCCCAGGGGCGATCCGGTCGAGAGCACCTCGTAGGTGTCGTGACGCTCCTCGATCGAGCCCACCAGGTACGACGTCGTCTCGTCGTCGCCGTCCATCCGAACCTCGACGATGGTGCCGGGCGCGACCACGTCGCCGGCCGAGCCCTCGACCACGACCGCGTTCTTGAGCATGGACTGGAGCTGGCGAACCCGCGCCTCGTTGTGGCCCTGCTCGTTCTTGGCCGCGTCGTAGTCGGCGTTCTCGCGGATGTCGCCGTGCTCGCGGGCGCGCTCCAGCCAAGCCGAGATCTCCTTGCGGCGGGCACCCGACCGCTCCTCGAGCTCGTCCTGGAGACGCTGATGGGCCTGGGGAGAAAGATGCGCCTGTTCCACGAGGGAGCCAGGCTACGCGAACCCGGCTTTCCTCCCCGCTCTTGGCGCCTTCGGCGCCAGGCCGCTCCGGCCCCGGCGCCCTGCGCCGCAGGATACCTGCGGCGCGGGCGGGGCGCCTTAG
>Ga0136613_10000800_pt1 | contig 15276 bp, 11 predicted proteins | sample AntDrymUQ2722106_2_FD_106649 | JGI IMG/M metagenome (GOLD analysis project Ga0136613, IMG submission 106649) | Polar desert sand microbial communities from Dry Valleys, Antarctica - metaG UQ272 (21.06) | ecosystem: Environmental > Terrestrial > Soil > Desert | place: Antarctica: Dry Valley... | reverse complement strand
GCGTTCGCGAAGCAGTACGACCTGCCGATCCGCTACGTGGTGCTGCCGCGCGGCGGATCACTGCCGGATGGCGAGGCGTTCGTCGCCCACTCCGCTGACGAGGTGCTGGTCGACTCCGGCGAATTCAGCGGCATGCCGGCCGCGGAGGCGATCACCGCCATCACGAAGTCGCTCCAGGAGGAGGGACGCGGCCAGATCGCCGTCACCTACCGGCAGCGCGACTGGCTGGTCAGCCGCCAGCGCTACTGGGGCGCGCCGATCCCGATCGTGTACTGCGACGAGCACGGCGCGGTGCCGGTCCCCGAGGAGCGGCTGCCGGTCGTGCTGCCGGAGGATGTCGACTTCGCGCCGACCGGCGTGTCCCCGCTGCAGTCGCACGCCGAGTGGCTGAGCGCCACCTGCCCGACCTGCGGGGCGCCGGCGCGTCGCGAGACCGACACGCTCGACACGTTCATCGACTCGTCGTGGTACTTCCTGCGCTACTGCTCGCCGCACGACGACCAGCGCGCATGGGATCCGGAGAAGGTCGCGGCGTGGATGCCGATCGACCTGTACACCGGCGGCGCCGAGCACGGCGTCATGCACCTGCTGTACTTCCGCTTCTTCGTGAAGGCGCTCCGCGACCTGGGCCACCTTGACTTCGACGAGCCGACGATGAAGCTGCGCAACCAGGGCCAGATCCTGGGCGCGGATCACAACCGGATGAGCAAGTCACGCGGCAACGTGCAGGCGCCCGACGAGCTGGTCGACCGCTATGGCTCGGACACGGTGCGAGCGTTCCTGATGTTCATCGGCCCCTGGGACCAGGGCGGGCCGTGGAACCCGTCCGGCATGGAGGGGATTCACCGCTGGCTCGGCCGGGTCTGGGACGTCGCTCAGCCGACCGCCGGCGGCGGCCGCACGGCCGACCTGCCGGGCAATGGCGACGAGCTCGAGCGCGCGCTGCGGCGCGCGACGCACACCACGATCGCGGCGGTCACCGAGGACTACGAGGCCTTCCACTTCAACACCGCCATCGCCAAGCTGATGGAGCTCACGAACGCCATCATCCGCGCCCGCGAGGCCGGACATGCCGGCGGTCGGCCGTACGCCGAAGCGGTCGACACGCTGGTCGTGATGCTGGCACCGGTCACCCCGCACATCGCCGAGGAGCTATGGGAGCGTCGCGGCCACGCCTACAGCATCCACCAGCAGCCGTGGCCGGAGGCCGATCCCGCGCTGGCGGCCTCCGATACGCTCGAGCTGCCCGTGCAGGTCGACGGCAAGCTGCGCGACCGGCTGGTGGTGACCGCCGACACCCCGCCCGAGGAGATCGAGCGCATGGCGCTCGCCTCCGAGCACGTGCAGCGCTACCTGGCCGGCCGCGCCCCGAGGCGCGTCATCCTGGTGCCGGGCCGCCTCGTGAATATCGTCACGCCACGCGACTGAACCGATAAGGCGCCGATAACCGGCCGGTAAGCGCTGGCGGCGTAGCCTGCGACCCTGCTTCCGATGCCCGGCGTCGAGTGCCCGGACGCCGGGTCTCGGACGCAGCTGCTCCCCGTCCCATCCTCGCCTCCCGCGTGGAGGCTCGCATCGTGTCTCGCTCGGACCGGATCACCGTCGCCGCAAGCGGCGGCGCACTCATGCTGGCGCTCGCCGCGGCGTGGCTCGCCTTCGCGCCGGCCGAGGGAGCAGCGCCAGCAGCCGCCACCGGCGGACTGACGCTGTCGACCCCGATCGCCAGCGTCCCGGCGTCCGTCTCGCCCGCCGCCAGTACCACGATCGTGGTGGACGTGCAGGGTGCGGTCACCGAACCCGGGGTCCGCCAGCTGCCCGCCGGATCCCGGATCGCCGAAGCGATCGACGCGGCCGGTGGCTATGCGTCGGACGCCGACCTGGCTGCGGCCGCCGCGGGAATCAACCTCGCGCAAGCGATGGCGGACGGGGAGCAGGTTCGGGTCCCGCGCATCGGCGAATCCCAACTGGCCGGCGGGGCTCCGGCTCCGTCCGGCGCGCCGGGGGCAGGCGGCAGGGCCGGTGGCGAGAGCGCCGGTGGGGCGAGCGGCGCCGGTGGCGGCCCGGTCAACCTGAACACGGCCACGCCCGAGCAGCTGGAGGCGCTCCCCGGCATCGGTCCGGTGACGGTGCAGAAGATCGTGGCGGCGCGGCAGGAGCAGCCGTTCGCGTCCCTGGACGATGCTGTCCAGCGCGGCGTCATTCACCGCGGACAGCTGGAGGATATCCAGGGCCTCGCGACCGCCGGTTGACGGTGGGCACGGGTCGGTTCGTCCTGCCCCTGGCGTTGGCCGGCGTAGTCGCGGGTGTCCTCAGCGCCGACCTCGGCGTGGCGCCGCCCCTGGGATCCCTCGCCGTCGTCGCCCTGGCGGCCATCGCCTGCGGCACGCTGAGCGGTCCCTCGTCCGGCTTCGGCGGCGGCCTGCTGCTGGTCGGCGTCCTGGTCGCCTTCACGGCGGTCGGCGGGTGGCGCCAGCAGGCCACGGATCCGTCGCGGGCGACGACAGGTCCATCCGTGGCGACCCTGGCTGGTGGCACCGAGCACGAGCTGGTCGGCACCGTCATGGACGATCCCAGGCCGCGCGCGGATCGGATCCAGGTCGTCCTCGGCAACCTGGAGGTGGCAGTCAATGGCCGTCCGCAGCCCCTTGCCGATCGGTTGCTGCTCTGGATGCCGCGCGGCATCGATGCGCGCAGCGGGGATCGCCTGCGCGCGCGGACGAGCATCGAGCTGGCGGAGGACTTCGATGGTTTCGCGTACCGGGAGTACCTGGCCCGACAGGGCGTCGGCGCCATCGGTCGGCCTCGCTTCGCGGAGCTCGTCGGAACCGCCAGCGGGCCGGGCGCCATGCTCGTCGCCGTTCGAGAAGCGCTGCTCGGTGGGCTGAACTCGATCGTCCCCGAGCCGGAGGCGGCCCTGGGTGCCGGAATCCTCCTCGGCGTGCGAGCTTCGATCGCTCCGGAGATCAACGATGCCTTCGCCACCGCCGGCCTCACCCACGTGGTGGCCATCTCCGGGTGGAACATCGCGATCGTGGCCGCCCTGGTCGCAGCCATCGCCCGACCGCTGGAGCGACGTCCGGGAGGACGCTGGACGACCGCGGTCGTGACCGCCACGACGGTTGCCGCGTACGTCGTCCTCACCGGCGCAAGTCCATCGGTCGTCCGTGCCGGGCTGATGGCCGCCGCAATGCTCGTCGCCCGGCTCGGCGGCTCCCGCGCGCACGGGGCATCGGCGCTCGGCCTTGCCGCCCTCGTGATGCTCCTCGCGGCACCGGCGGTACTGTGGGACGTCGGGTTCCAGCTGTCGCTGCTCGCAACCGGCGGCCTCATCTGGTTCGGCACGGCCGTCGAGCGCCGCCTGCCCGGCTGGCCGGCCTGGATTCGCGAGCCGGTGGCCCTGACGTTGGCGGCGCAGCTCACGACGCTGCCCGTGATCCTCGTCAATTTCGAGCGCCTCTCGCTCGTGGCGCCCGTGGCGAACGTCCTCGTCGTGCCGTTCGTGCCGATCGCCATGCTCTTGGGTGCCATCGCCTCGCTGGCCGGCGTGCTGGACGCGGCAATGCACCTTCCGGCGCTCGGCGAGTCCCTGACCTGGTTCGCGGGCGGCGCCGCATGGGTCGTGCTGCGGGTGATCGTCACGCTCGGAACCGCCGTTGCCTCGCTTCCCTACGCGGCCGTGGACGTCTCCATCCCGCCTGCGATCGCGGTGGCCTGGCTTCCGGTGCTCGGCCTCGCCACGTGGGCACTCGGAACGTCCGGCGCCACGGACCGATCACCCGACGAGCGCGCCGCGGGCGCGGCCGCCGGACTGATGCACCGTGTCCTGCGTCCATTGCCGGTCGGGCTCACCCTGCTGACCATCCTGCTGGCCGTTACGGTCGCATCCCGGCCCGACGGACGCCTCCACATAACGGTGCTCGACATCGGCCAGGGCGACGCGATCCTGGTCGAAGCTCCGTCAGGCGCCACCATGCTGGTCGACGGCGGTCCGGACCCGGAGCTGACGCTGCGACGGATGGGCGCCAACCTTCCGTTCTTCGCGCGTCGGATCGATCTGCTCATCCTGAGCCATCCACATCAGGATCACGTGGCCGGCCTTGTCGAAGTCCTGGATCGCTTCGGGGTGGGCGCCGTCCTGCACGCCGGCATCCCCTTCGAGAATCCAGCCTTCGATCGGCTCATGGCCGATGCGTCCGCGGACTCCGTGGCGGTACTGCTCGCGCGCTCGGGCCAGCGCTTGATGCTCGACCCGACGACGTCGGTGGAGGTGCTGTACCCCTCCGAGGCCGATGCAGCGGCACCGCTGCCGGAGGGCGACATCAACAACGGATCCGTGGTGCTCGCAGTCCGACACGGCGGCTTCAGCGCGCTGCTGACCGGCGATGCCGAAGCACCCGTGGAGGCGGCGCTCGTCGGTCGCGGCCTGCCGACGGTCGATCTGCTCAAGGTTGGACACCACGGCTCGACCTCGTCGACCACGCCCGGAATGCTCGATGCCGTGCGGCCGAGCGTGGCGGTCATCTCGTCCGGCGAGGGCAACGAGTACGGCCATCCGGCACCGGAAACGCTCGCCACGCTGGCCGAGCGCCCCGGGATCGCCGTTCTGCGCACGGACCTGCACGGCGATGTCGAGATCGCCACCGACGGGCGCTCATACCAGTTCAGGACGGATGCAGGCTGGAGCGCGCCGCGCGCGGTGCACGCCAATGGACCGGCGGGTAGCATCGGTCGGTGGCTGTCCCCGATCGATCCACCGCCCGTCGCATGCTGGACGACGCCGGCCTGCCTGACGGCATCGTCGTCCATTCCGAGGGCGTGGCCCGCGTGGCGGTGGCTGCCGCCGCGCTCCTGGCCGAGGCGCAGATCCCGATCGACGGCGCGCTGGTCGAGGCCGCGGCGTACCTCCACGACATTGACAAGGCCGAGATCCGGCGGGACGGCGGCGAGCACGGGATCGTCGGCGCGCGACGGTTGGAGGCGGCGGGCCACCCCGAGCTTGCCATGCCGGTCGCCTCCCACCCGATCAGCTGCCTGCTCGACGACGAGCGCTTCCCGCGCGGCTGGCCATCGGTCGTGGTTGCCGTCGCCGATCGCCATGTGGCACAGGCCTTCCTGACCGTCGACCAGAGGCTGGACGACATGAAGCTTCGGCATCCCGAGCATGCCGCCGCGATCGAGGCGGCTCGACGTCCGGCGCACGCCCTGGAGGCAGACCTGGCCGAGGTCGTGGGGCTCCCGGTGGCTGACCTCGTTGCTCGGCTGCGCGTTGCATGGGAGATGGGCGCGTGACCGCTTCCCTGCTGCTCGTCCACGGTGACGACGGCTTCGGCCTCGACGTCGCCCTGCGCGAGTTCGCCACCGCGGTCGGCGCAACCGAGCGGATCGAGATCGTGCCCGGCGCCACGCCCGACGTGGCGGCCATCGATCGTGCTCGGCTCGAGGCCGGCACCATAAGCATGTTCGGCGTGCACCTCGCCGTCCTCCGCCAGCCACTCAGGGCGGCCGGCCGCTCGACCGCCGCGGCCGATTGGCTGCTGGCGCTGGTGCGCGACCTGCCCGATGGCTCGGCGCTTGCGCTCGTCGAGGAACGGCCCTCGCGCGACATCACCAGGCCACCGCCCCTCCTCAAGCGCCTGGCGGAGGTGGTGAAAGAGCGCGGCGGACGGATCGGGGAGCATGCCGCCCCACGCCGCGGTGAGCTCCGAGCATGGATCGGCGCGCACGCCGCGCGGATCGGCATCAAGATCGAGATGCGGGCGGCGCACGTGCTGGCCGAGCGAATCGGCGGACAGATCTGGGAGACCGATGTCGAGCGGGGCGAGATGACGCGCATTGCGAATTCCGAATTGCGCAAGCTTGCCATTTACGCCGGGGACCGCCCGATCGGCGTCGAGGATGTCGAGGCCCTCACGGCCGACACACGGCCGGCATCGGTCTTTGCCATCACGAATGCGCTCGACCGGCGAGAGCCTGCGGCGGCGGCGGAGGCGTTGCGGCGCGCCCTGGACGAGGGGCAGCCCGGCCTCCGGATCCTGGCATCGCTGGCGGGTCGGGTGTCAGACCTGATCGTTGCCCGCGACCTGGTGGCGGCGAAGGCGCCGCCGAACGAGATCGCGCGACGCGTGGCTCGCGGCAATGCGCGGATGGCCGAGCGGATCGTGGAAGCCGCGCGGCGCTATCGGGGCGAGGAGCTGGACGCGATGCTGACGGGGTTGTTCGAGGCCGACCTCGCCATCAAGACGAACGTCATGGACGAGGAGCCCGCGCTCGTCGCCTGGTTAGGTGATCACCTGCTCGCGCAACGGTAGCCTCGCGGCCTGCCCCGAGGCAGACTTCCCCTCAAAGATTCATCGGGAGACTGTTAGACGCATGATGCGTCGATGCGGACGTCGCGGCGAAATCCGGCGGCGAACCTGAGAGGAAACGCGGCTGCCGCGAGCGATCAGGCGGCGGGCGCCTGCCCGGCGTGGCCGGCATGGCCGACGGTGAGCACGCGATCCGACTCGATCGCAAAGGTGCAGCGCGAGCCGTCGAGGCCCAGGATCCCGATCAGCTGCTGGTCGATGTAGAGCTGTCGGCAGGGCACGCACAGCGCGCCGGGGATGGCGAAGAAGAGCCGCTCATCGGCCTCGGGATCACGGAAGACGGTGTCGTACACGCTCGTGAGCAGCGAGCCGCTGCAGTAGCGGCAAGTCTCGATCGGTCGCGAACGGCGTAGGTCGGTCATGTACCGAGCATGCGAATGCGGGCGCGTCCGCTCAATGGGACCGATGGCCCATACGCACAGGACCGATACCGGACTTATCAGCTTCGAACCTCGGGTGGGATATCAACGGCATCGAAGGCTTTGCGTACCTCGTCCTGCATGCGCTCCATCTCGGGCGACGAGTCTCCTTCCGCGACGTTCACAGCTGCCCAGAAGGTTCAAGCTCGGGAAACTCGCCGTGCTGGAGCCACACATCCGTAAGCACCACGGCACCCTCTATCGGATTGATATCGTCGTTACGAACCTGCCTCGAAATCGCAGTCAGGAGGGCTCGTTGGATATCTAATTCGTCGTCAGACGTGCTTCGACCTAGCTCAGCCAAGGCGCTCGGGAACAACTCCCATGCCTGAGCGAACTCTCCATTCCGTGAGCATCCGAGCGATCGGAGGGAGTCCGCAGGGCCAAGCCGTTCAACTGCATCTGCGGCCGCCCTTGCCAGATCCGCGGGGTCGCGGACTTCAAGGGGTATGCCGCCTCCACCACGTCAAGATCTGAGGTGCGAGCGACGAGCTGGCGCAGTGTTCGAATCGCTCCCAGTTGCCCTCGGCCATCAGACGATGCGGACGACCTGGACGGCCTTGCCCCACAGTCGCTCGAGGCCGTAGTACTCGCGCTCCTCGGGGGCGAAGACGTGGACGATGACGGAGCCGTAGTCCAGGAGCACCCAGCGCGCGGACTGGCGTCCCTCGATGCCCAGCGGTCGGATGCCGTCGTCTCGCAGCTCACCCACGATGGCGCTCGACAGCGCATTGACCTGGCGGTCGCTGCGGCCGGAGCAGATCACGAAGAAGTCGGCCATGCTCGTCAGCTCCGCGGTGCGCAGCATGACGATGTCGTTGCCCTTCTTGTCGGAGGCGATTTCCACGATCCGATGCGCCAGGTCGGCGGCATCGGCCGGGATCTCCACCCGGTCCTCGAACGTCTTCTCCTGGGCGGCTTCGTCAGCCACGGCGGTACAGCTCTCGCTCGATGATCATCTCCTCCACGTCGCGGGGCACAAGGTAGCGGATGGTGTGCCCGGCCGCCACCCTTCGACGGATCTCGGTGCTGCTGACGTCGAGCGCCGGTGCCTCCAGCAGCTGGATGCGCGAGGCTCGCTCGCCAAAACGCTCCTCCAGGCGGGACCGATCCGGCAAGGCGCTTCCCGGCCGGGGGCCGACCGCCCACCTGATCTCATCGAGCAGCCGATCCGGCTCGCGCCAGGTGTCGATTTGGTCGAGCGAATCGGCCGCCATGACCAGGAACAGCTCGGTGTCCGGATGCAGCCGCTTGAGCTCGATGACACTGTCGATGGTGTATGACGGACCCGGCCGCTCCATCTCCAGCCCGCTCAGCTCGAACGCCGGATTGCCGATGATCGCGAGACGGGTCATCAGCAGCCGGTCCGCCGCGCGGGAGATGAGGCGCCCGCCCTTGTGCGGCGGCTGGGCGGCAGGCATGAAGAGCACGCGATCGAGATCCAGGGCACCCGCGGCGAGAGCGCCCAGCCAGAGGTGACCGATGTGCGGCGGATCGAACGTCCCGCCGAGCATGCCGATCCGGCGTGGCGGGTGGTCCGCTGTCGATTCGGCCACGCGAGCCTGAGGCGCGGCGGACGACCGTGGCGTCATGAGCATGGCGGTGCTCAATCGTCGTCACCCCACTCGAGCTCGATCGGGCCGATGAGCACGGTGGAGCCGGCGCCCGCGCCCTGGCGCCGGAGCTCGGCGTCGATCCCGAGGCGCTCGAGCTGCCGCCAGAAGCGGTCGCGCGACTCCTCGTTCTCGAAGTCGGTGCGCGCCGCGGTGAGCTCGATGCGCTTCCCGCGGACGCGGAGGCCGTCCGCTTCGGAGATCACCTCCCAACCATCGGCCAGGGGGTCGAAGCGGTGCACCCGCATCTCCTCGTCGGCGGGACGCTTCGCCTCCGAGACGCTTGCCTCGTCGAGCGCCTGGCCCAGCATCGCGCGCAGCTCCTCGAGGCCGGTGCCGTCGTGGGCGCTGACGCCGATCGGCTCCGTCCCGTCCGAGGCCAGCGAGGCACGCAGCTCGGGCCAGCGGTCGTGGGCCTCCGGCAGGTCGAGCTTGGTGACGACCAGCGGCATCGGCCGCTCCATCAGCGCTGGGTCGTGGAGCCGAAGCTCGTCGCCGACCGCGCGCCACTCTTCGACGGGGTCGCGGGCGGCACCGTCCACGACGCCGACGATGACCCGTGTGCGCTCCACGTGGCGCAGGAAGTGGTGGCCCAGTCCCCGACCCTCGTTCGCGCCCTCGATCAGGCCCGGGACGTCGGCGATCACCGCGTTCCGATCCTCGTCGAGCGCCACGACGCCGAGGTTCGGCGTGATCGTGGTGAACGGATAGGCCCCCACCTCGGGACGAGCCTCCGTCATGGCCGCCAGCAGCGTCGACTTGCCGGCGTTCGGCGCACCCACCAGGCCGATCTCGGCGATGAGCTTCAGCTCGAGCTCAATCCGCAGCTCCTCGCCCGGCGTGCCCTTCTCGGCGTGCTTCGGCGCCCGGTGCGTTGCGCTGGCGAAGTGCACATTGCCGCGGCCGCCGCGGCCTCCTCGCGCGACGACCAGGCGCGCATCGGCCTCCATCAGCTCGCCCAGGAACTCGCCGTCGGGCTGCGCGCGGACGATGGTGCCCGGCGGCACGCGGATCGTCACGTCACCCGCGTTCTTTCCGTGCGCGCGGCGCCCCATCCCCTTTCCGCCGTCACCGGCACGAAAGTGGCGCTGGCGCCTGAAGTCGCCGAGCGTCGTCATCCCCGCCTCGACGATCAGGATCACGCTGCCGCCGCGGCCACCGTCGCCGCCGTCGGGCCCGCCACGCGGGACGTGCGCCTCGCGCCGAAACGACGAGGCGCCGTCACCGCCCGCGCCCCCGGACACGAGGATGCGGGCGCGGTCAGCGAACACGGGTGGTAGAACCGCGATCTATCGAGGCGACAGTGCAGGACGATTCCCCTGCGCGCGATTCCCCCGCTGGAGCGAGGCCCGGGACGCACGAGGCTCGCTTCGACGCATGGTTCACGCTGCGGAGGCCTCGGTGTGTCGTGGAAATCGCACGGGAATGGCCATTCGTGCGAGATTGCCTCGACAGGCCGAGGCAACGACCCGAAACGGAGCCTAGAAGTATCGCTGCGGGTTGTCGATGATGCCGTTCACGATCACCTCGAAGTGAACGTGGGGACCTGTGCACATGCCGGTGCAGCCAACGCCACCGATTCCCTGGCCGACGCCGACGTACTGTCCGGGGCTCACCCAGATGGAGCCGAGGTGGTTGTAGACGGTCACCATCCCGTTGCCATGGTCGACGCTGATCACATTGCCGCCGCCGTTGTCGCGCCAGCCCGCCGATGTCACCACTCCACCCTGCGCCGCCACGATCTGCGAGCCGTAGGGCGCCGCGATGTCCACCGCGAGATGGCCGGCGTGGAAGTGCTGGCTGTAGGAGCCGCCGGGAACCGGCCAACTCAGCCGTCCGGCGGCCGGTGCCGGTGCAGCCGCGCGCGTCGAGGGTCCTGTGGCGGTGGCGACCTCTCCGACATCGCTCGGAGCGGCAAGGGGGGTCTCCTCGGGGTCGGGCGCGACGGGAGTCGGCAGCGGTGTGGCGTCCGCCTCGGGCGCGATCGGCGTGGGCAGCGGCGTGGGAAGCGGCGTTGCCGACGGCACGGGGGCGGGAGCGCCTCGATCCAGCGGTGCCAACGCGTCGGCGGGATGGGCGGTCAGGCTGTAGATGGATGGGGTGGATGCCGGCGATTCGACGGTGCCGCCTTGGACGGCGGAGACGATCGACGGGAAGCCGGTCACGACGCGAGTGGCGGAAGGGTTCGTGGAGCCGCTCCCCTGTGTTTGGGCGATGCCGGCGGCAGAGGCGAGCGTCACGAGGCTGACGACGGAGAGGTGGGCGATCATCCGGGTCGGCAGGCGGCTTTCGATGAGGCGGCGGTAAAGCCGTCGCGGGTCACGCAATAGAACGTCTAGCTCCGCCTACGGATGGTCGAGTCACACGAACCGCCACATCGGTGCGATCGGAGGGTCGTACCTCCCTCGCCAACGGGCCGGGGTTCGCTGCAGACGCCATGGTCCAACGCCTTGCATGCATCGTACCAGCGGCTGGGTGGGCGGGTCAAACGGGTGGGGGCAACGAGGACCCGGACCAACGGACGCGCCAAGCCGGTGCCGTGCGTCGGGTTCAGGGCGGGTCGGTTGACAGCTGGAGCGCCGGAGAACCGTGATCGGCCACTGTCCCTCCCGTGGTCTCCAGCGAGATCCAGGCGATGGCGCGACCGGAAGGCGGCGAGGGCAGCTCCACGCCGATGAGGGTCGCCTCCCCCGGCGCCAGGGTCGGAACCTCGGCCCGAAGCGGCTCCAGCTCCCCTGGCGCGCGCGCGAGGTACGGGCCATCGGATGCTTCCCAGCCGCCGACGAGCCGGACGCCGGACGGCCATGCCTCGGTGCCGGTGTTGGTGAGCCGCAGCTCGACCGGCCGCCGAGGCAGAACTGGCGCCCGGAACGGTGGACCGTCGCCTTCGGCCTCCTCTGGCCGTCGACCCGGGTCCGCGTCGGCGAGGGCGATGCGCGCCGCCAGCGGCCGATCCGCGAAAGATGCGCTCAACCCCTCGAGCAGGCCACGCGCGACGGCGTCCTGGCCATCGGCCGATGCAAGCAGGTCGTGCTCGCTGCGCAGGCTGATCGATCCCACCTCGACGAGGACCACGGGCATCAGACCGCCGCGCGTCGGCTGCGCGACCGGGTCGCGGCGCTCCGGCGTCAGCTCGAAGAGCGGAGGCGCCACCAGGTAGAAGTTGTGGGCGGACGCACCACGGTCGCCGCGCTGATAGTCCCCGACTGATCCGAGGAGCTGGACGACCCCCGCCTGCGTCGCCTCCGCCAGGCGCGCGGTGGCGGTCGGCCCCCACGGCGTCTCATCGGTGTAGAAGGTCTCGGTGAAGGCGATCTCGATCGGCTGGCCACCCTCGGTCGGTGAGTTGATGTGAATGCTGATCAGTGCATCGGCCTGGGCGACGTTCGCCAGGTCGAGCCGGGCCTGGAGCTCGTCCCGGGTTCGGGTCGCCTCGGGCACATCGGGGCCGAATCCGCTCAGCCCGTCGCCGTTCACGTCACGCCACGGTGGACCGGCGCAACCGAGCGGCGGGTAGTCGTCACCGGCCAGTGCGCCGTCGTCGTCGCGGATCATCACGACCCCGATCCCCTCGGCCTCAAGCAGCGAGCGCAGCCGCTGGCCGATGCCGAGCGTCAGCGTCTTCTCCGCCAGGGCCACGCCGCGCTCGGACGGATCAGGCACGCCCCAATCGAGGCAGCCGCCATGACCGGCATCGATCGCCACCACGATGGCTCCCGGGTTCGGAGCGTACACGGCGCTGTCGGAGCCAGGCGCCGGCTCGATCACCGCCGGATCGGGCTCCATGGAGGAATTCGGCGTCGCGACCGCGCTCGTCGATGCGATCGGCCCCGCGCTGCGACTGGCTGACGCACCACCACACGCCCCCAGCACCACGGAGAGCCCCAGGGGGAACGCGATTCGGAGGTTCACCGGTTCGGCACGCGGGCGGGGCCGGGGCTACGAGCGCTCGGAGGCCTCGACGCTCTTCGACAGGGAGACCAGGAACTCGGCGTTGTTCGCCGTCTTCCCAAGGCGCTGCATGAGCAGCTCGATCCCCTCGTTGGGGCCGACGGCGCTGAGCATCCGGCGCATGGTCCAGACCATCCGCAGCTCGTTCTCGTCGAGCAGCAGCTCCTCGCGCCGGGTCCCCGAGCGGAGCACGTCGATGGCGGGAAAAATGCGCTTCTCGCTGAGCTTGCGGTCGAGCGCCAGCTCCATGTTGCCGGTGCCCTTGAACTCCTCGTAGATCACGTCATCCATGCGGCTGCCGGTATCGACCAGGCAGGTGGCGATGATCGTCAGCGATCCGCCGTGCTCGATGTTGCGTGCCGCGCCGAAGAACCGCTTCGGCGGATAGAGCGCAACCGGATCCACGCCGCCCGACAGCGTCTTGCCCGATGCCGGCAGCGCCAGGTTGTAGGCGCGCGCCAGACGGGTGATGGAGTCGAGCAGGATCACCACGTCCCGGCCGGTCTCGACCTGCCGCTTCGCGATCTCGAGGCACATCTCCGCCACGCGGGTGTGATTCTCGGTCGGCTCGTCGAACGTGGAGGAGTAGATCTCGCCGTCCACATTGCGCTGCATGTCGGTGACCTCCTCGGGACGCTCACCGATGAGCGCCACCATGAGAAGGGCTTCCGGGGAGTTCTCGGTGATGCCGGCGGCGATGTGCTTGAGCACGGTCGTCTTGCCGGCCTTCGCCGGCGACAGGATCAGCCCACGCTGGCCCTTGCCGACCGGGCTGATCAGGTTGATCAGACGCTGGGTCAGGTTCTTCTGGTCGGTCTCGAGATCGAACATCTCGTCGGGGAAGACCGGCACCAGCGCGTCGAAGTTCGGGCGGCGCTTGGCGACCTCGGGCTCGACGCCGTTGACCGTGTCGACGCGCAGCATGCCCCAGTACTTCTCCTGGTCCTTCGGAGGTCGCGTCTGCCCGGTGACGCGGTCGCCGGTGCGCAGCCCGAATCGTCGGACCTGGGAGGTGCTGACATAGATATCGTCGTTGGACGGCATGACGCCGTTCACGCGCAGGAAGCCGAACCCCTCGTCCACGATCTCGAGGATCCCCTCGGCGGCGCCGGACTGGCCGTTGCGATCCTGCGACTGCGCCGGGGCGAGCGGCACCACGTCGAGCAGCTTGAGGATCAGGTCCGACTGCTCCAGCGCATCGGCGCCCTCGATCTGGTGCTCCGCCGCGAGCTCGCGCAGCTCGTCGATCGGCTTGGCCTGGAGGTCGGCCAGGTTGATTCCCGGATCATCGGCATCCGACGGGAAGGGGCCGGTGAAGATCGAGGAGTACTGACCGGACGCATAGTCGTTCCGGCGGCGCGGGGCATAGCCGCCGCGCTGCTGCTGCTGTTGCGGTCGACGGGGGGCGGTATCCTGGCGGCGTCGCGAGCGGCGACGTTGCTGTTGTGGACGCGCGTCTTCGTTCATGACCGTCTCGCCTGCCAGCAGTGCTTCATGTAGGACCTGACCTCGATGAGTTTCTCAGGGAGCCGTCCCTGCTGCACCGCCTCGATCCGTGATTTAGGGCTCAAGGTGACTTGTCGGCAGGAGCGGCAGTTGGAACAGGTCGACCCGGGGGTCGCAATCACGGCCGGGGGTCGTGGGCTGGTGCTCGGGATCGCGTGCGGCCAATCGATCAGACCTTGCGAGTCCCGGCACGGGTGGTGATGTTGGGACCCCCGTATCCGCTCATCTCGCCGATGAGCCGCGTCCGAATCTGACGCAAGACGGGTCTCCAGTCGAGGGCATCATACCCGAGTTGCGCAAGCGCGTCCTCGGTGCTCGACGCATTGGCCAGGCCGTCGGTCAACGCGCGCGCGTCGTTCTTCGCCCACCACTCTGCTCCATAGTGGCTCTCCAGGCGCTCGGCCATTGCCGCGGCCAGCATCACGCGCTCGAGATCGGCGACCGATGAGAACGGCGTGCCGACGGCGTGCAGGTAGGCGGCCTCCGGCACGCTGACGCCGGTCGTGTGACCCACGATGCCGCTGTAGTAGGCGCGCTGCACCGACTCGTCGTCGGTGGCGTAGAGCCGCATCTCGTACTGGAGCTGCGCCACGCAGCGACGCAGCCGCCAGAGGCGGATGAAGGCAACGAAGTCGGAGAACGTGGCGATCTCCTCGGTCGCCATGCGCAGGGCGCTCCCCAGCCAGCTCGGATCACCGACGAGGGAGCGGAACAGCTCGCCCACCGCCGCCGACGGCCCATGCGTGACGGACTCCGAGCCGCCCAGCGCGGACGCCCCGGAGCGCCAGCCGTTGCCATGCGTGATCCCGGTACTACCGCGCCCGGCCTCGCCGGCCGCACGATCCAGGTCGCGCTCGTCGAACCAATGCGACCAGGCAGAGCCGCGCTCCACGTGCCACAGGTCGGCCAGGGTGGCGTCCCCCTGCTCGATGCCGATCAGCGCCAGGTACCGGCGCAGCGCGGCGTAGTAGACGGTCTCGGACAGGATGATCAGCTGCTCGAGCTCGAGCGCGAGAGCTTCGGCGTCGGGCATGCGGGCGGCCGCTCGTTCACGCCACGCCTCGTATCGGCGTCGGTACGAGGGGTTCAGCGCCTCGAGCGCCTCGATCCAGCCGGCGTACAGGCCTTCCCGCTCGCTCCGCTCGTCGGTCCGCGCGATGTGCGCCGGCAGGTCAGCGAATGGGATGCGCTCGCCCCGCCAGACGACGATGGCGCTCTCCTCGGCCGCGGCGATGGCGGCGTCCAGCTCGGCGGTGCCCGCGGCCAGGGCCGGGACGTTGGATCGGCCGGTCATCCCCGGCTCTCGGCGGGAGCGGCGGCTCGGGTTGCCGCCCGTCGTGGACGAGCCTCGGGAAGGCTGCGCCGCGCCGCGGCGCCGACGAAGTCGCGGAAGAGCGGATGTGGACGATTCGGACGGCTCTT
>Ga0136613_10000799_pt1 | contig 15279 bp, 14 predicted proteins | sample AntDrymUQ2722106_2_FD_106649 | JGI IMG/M metagenome (GOLD analysis project Ga0136613, IMG submission 106649) | Polar desert sand microbial communities from Dry Valleys, Antarctica - metaG UQ272 (21.06) | ecosystem: Environmental > Terrestrial > Soil > Desert | place: Antarctica: Dry Valley... | reverse complement strand
TCAGCACGAAGCGCTCGGGGCGCGGCTCCTCGCCGAGAGCCTGGTGCAACACGGGCGACGTGATGTGGTACGGCAGATTGGCCACCAGGTCATAGGGCGGCTCGACGAGGGCCGCTACGTCAGCATCCAGGATGTCGGTCTCGGTCAGGATGAAGCGCTGATCGGCTCCGAAGCGCTCATGCAGATGTCCCGCCAAGCGGCGATCCACCTCGACGGCACTGAGTCGCGCGGCGCCGGCGGCCAGCAGCGCTCCGCTGAGGATGCCGATGCCAGGGCCGATCTCCAGCACCGAGCGGCCCGCCGGGGCTGCCGCCGCCACGATGGCCTCGAGAACCTCGCCATCGACGAGGTGGTTCTGGCTGTAGCGCTTCGAGGCACCCAGGCCGTGGCGGCGCAGGTAGCGCTCAACGCCTTCCGCACCGAGGTGGCGCGCGTCGAGGACACCAGCGCCGGGATCGGGGCCGAGACGATCGCTGGCGCCCGGATCGAGCGCCCGGTCCGGATCGGACATCAGACGGCCAGCTTCAGAGAGGGCCTCGCCTCCAGGTGGGAGTCCGCCCGGGTTCCCGCCGCCAGCCGATGCCACGCCGCTGCACCGATCATCGCGGCGTTGTCCGTGCAAAGTGCCGGCCGCGGCACGAGCAACGGGATGCCCCGTGCCGCCGCGCCGTCAGCCAGGCGCTGGCGGAGCACGGAATTGGCCGCCACACCGCCGCCCAACACGATGGTGCGCGCCTCGCTGCGCTCCGCGGCCCGAAGGGTCTTGGTGACCAGCACCTCCACGACCGACTCCTGGAAGGCCCAAGCCAGCTCAGCAACGGCCGCCGCCGGCAGGAGACTGCCGTCGGGCTCGCCGCGCTCCGACTCCGGCTGGCCCAGCTCAACGTGGACTGCCCGTCGCGCGGCGGTCTTGAGGCCGCTGAAGCTGAAGTCATCGCTCTCGCCCAGCCAGGCTCGCGGGAAGCGGCGATCGCGCTGGGTGGCTCCCGACGCGGCACGCATGATGGCCGGACCCCCGGGATACGGTAGACCCAGCATGCGGCCTACCTTGTCGAAGGCCTCGCCCGCCGCGTCGTCTACCGTCTGGCCCAGCAGCCGGTAGTGCAGGTGGCCGCGCATCTCGACCAGGAATGTATGGCCGCCGCTCACGACCATGGCCACCAACGGGAACTCCGGCTCAGGACGGTCGACGGACTCTCCGTCCACCAGCCAGGCCGCGTAGATGTGACCCTCCAGATGGTTGACCGGCACCAACGGCAGATCGGTGACCCAGGCGAGGGTCTTGGCCATGGTGATGCCCACCAGCAGCGAGCCGGCCAGGCCAGGCCCCTCCGTGACCGCGATGGCCTCCAGCTCCGACCAGTGCTCGATGCCCCCCTGTGTGCGCGCCTCTTCCAGGACCGGCAGCATCCAGCGCAGATGCGCCCGCGCAGCGACCTCCGGGACGATGCCGCCCGTCTCGGCGTGGAGTGCCACCTGGCTGGCCACGACGTTGGCTACGATGCGTCGCCCGCCTTCCACGACCGCGACCGCCGTCTCGTCACAGGAGGTCTCGATGGCCAGGATGCGGGCGCTCATCCTTGTGCCTCAGCGCGATCCAGGTCGTCCGTCGCCATCGGGAGCGAGCCATAGTGCTTCGCCAGCAGACGCATCCGATCCTGCATCTCGGGTGAGTCGAGCCGGTCCGTGGTCATGATCAGGGCGTCCTCGCCGTTGTCCGAGTAGTAGCGCGGACGAAGGCCCACCGGTCGGAACCCGAAGCGTGCGTAGAGGGCACGAGCGGCCTCGTTCGAAAGGCGCACCTCCAGGGTCGCCACGGAGGCACCCACGTCGTGCGCCACCCGCATCACCTCCACCATGAGCAGCCCGCCGATGCCCTGGCGGCGCCACGAGGGGAGTACGGCGAACGTCGTGACGTGGGCTTCATCGACCATCAGCCAGATGCCCCCGTAGGCCACCACCTCACCACCTGCCTTTACCAGCAGATAGCGGGCCAGACGATTCATCTCGAGTTCCTGACGAAAGGCATAGGCTGGCCAGGGCACCGGGAATGAGGCGCGTTCGATCTCGTGCACGTCCGGGATATCGGCCACGGTCATGGCACGGACCCGGAGCGCTACCGGAGGTCGGGAGACCACGTCGCTCCAGCTTCCGCCGCGATTCCCCGTGGCAGGGCTACATACTCGGGCACCAGGGTGGCGGGTTCCGCGCGCTCGCCGGCTGAGAGCCGTTCGTGACCTAGGGCAAGTAGCGCTTGGCTCAAACCATGCAGCGCTACCTGACCGCGCGCCTCCGCATCCGGGCCTAAGGGGGCCGATGACATCTCCACGGTCAGGGCGATCCCCGGACCCACGGCCTCAGGCAGGGAGGCCCCCGGTGCCAGGAGTTCGACCGGGCAAGCCAGGCGCGCCGCGCCGGCCGGATCCTCCACGCGTGCCAGATAGTGGTCCCGGGCGCCCGCCGCCAGCACCACGAGCAACGTGGTCGCGAGGCTGGCGCTGATCCCCACGCGTTCGTCGTCTCGTCGGGCGGCCGCGGCGGCGCGGCCAAGGGCTTCCACGGTGGGCACGCCCAGCAAGGGGATGCGCAGCGCATAGGCCAAGGTCTTGGCGGTGGCCAGACCGACGCGCAGGCCGGTGAAGCTGCCCGGGCCGGTGCCCACCACGATGCCGCCCAGCGCGCCGCGCGCGATCCCCGCCTCCGTCAGCAGTGCCGCCACCTGATCCAGCAGGCTGTCGCCGGCGCCGCGGTCGACGCTCCTGATGCAGCGCGGTCCATGCCCGTCGCCCAATGCCAGCGACGTGCGGCGGGTGGCGGTGTCGATGGCCAGCAGCGGTCCGAGTGCCAGGTTCACGTGCCGTCGTCGGCGGTGCCCCGAGCCGCAGGACGCCTGCGCGCGTCCCAGCCAGCCGCCGCCGCGAGGTAGGCAGAGTGGCGTGTCGGGTCGGTGGTCCAGAGCTCGATCCGGCGCTGGTCGCCGTCGCCCACCACGATGCGCACCTCCAGGCGGTCCGGATCCAGGCCAGACCCCAGTCGATCGGCCCACTCGGTCAGCGTGACGCCGGCCTCCTGCCGTTCATCCAGAAGACCCCCAGCGATGGCCTCCGCTGCCCCGCCCAGCCGGTAGAGATCTTGGTGGAAGAGCTGCAGCCGTCCGGAGTACTCCGTCATGAGCGTGAAGCTCGGACTGTTGACCACCGCCCTGATGCCGAGCCCGTGGGCGAAGCCCTTGGCGAACTGCGTCTTGCCCGCGCCAAGCGGCCCGATGAGCGCGACGCGATCCCCGGCCCGGGCGGCTGCCGCCAGCGCCGCGCCCAGCTCCCGTGTCTCGTCGACGCCGGCGGTGACCACCGACACGGCGCTCGCAGACACGGTCTCGGCCGAGGAGAGAGGGGTCATCCGGGTTAGGTTAGTCCAAGCGTTCCAGGTCGGCGAGCGCGATGGTCTGTCGCTCCACCGGATCGCTCGGGGTCCGGCCGTCAAGCGACACCAGGCCGGCCGGCAGGTAGACCCCGCCCACCCCCCGGAGCTGGCCGCGCAGGTCCAGCAGCCGTCCCTCTCTGCCCAGGTGGCGGCCGGCAGTGACGCGCACCAGGTCACCGGATGCCCGGCGCTTCGGTCCGGCTGCCAGCAAGACGAGGGGTGGATCGGCCACGATGGTGACCTCTTTCCCGGCGGCTGCACTCAGCGCGTCCCAGGCCGGTCCGGGGATGGGCCTCAGGCCATACCCGTCGAGCGCCAGCACCGCGAACGGCGGCGGGGGGTGGAGCGAGGCGCGTTGCCGCGCGTCCGAGGCCTCCAGCTGCCGCAGCACCTTGCTCATCAGCCCGCCGCAGATGACGCCCCGCACGCCCAGGGCTCGGGCACGAGTGATGGCCTCGATATCGACCCGGGCACCGGCCACCACGATCGAACCAGCGGCGGCCACATCGATGGCAGAGGCCCGCAGGTCTCCGTCCGGCGTCGATACGCCCAGCATCAGCCTGCCGCGCACCGACCGGCCCCAGCAGATGGCACCCGGCAGGCCGTCTCCTTCGGCGCGGATCGCGATGCCCCGTCCATCGACCGATTCCACCACGCCGCTCACGACCGACAGGGCATGGTCCGCGGCCCGGCCCACGGCCAGGCGCAGCCGGCCCTCCGTACCGCGGAAGAGCACGCTCGCGCGGTCGCTCAGCCGGGCGCGGGGCCGCCCGGCGGCGGAGTCGAGATGGTCCGCCGGATCCACCGCTGCGCCTGGTGTCAGATCCCCACGGCTGACCCGGCTCGACTCCAAGAGGTGTACATCGCGGGTCCGTTCGAACAGGGCGTCGCCCACGCTCACGACATCGCCCACGCCGACCGATGGCCGGTCGGCCGGTCCCAGCTTGAACCAGCAGAGCGGCGACCCGCCGGCGGGTGTGCGGCCGCTCACGAACAGCGCGGGAGCGGATCCGGCTGCTGACGCAGGAGCGGCCGCTCGGGGCGGAGCGGGAAGCGCCTCCCCGGTCATGGCTCGAGGCCCGCCCAGAGGCCCCGCTCCCATCCGTCGAGCTGGGCGCGGCGCCGATCCGCACGTTCGTGAAGGCGCAGTGGCGTCTCGCGCCCGTCGACCAGCATGCCTGCCAGCCCCCCAGTCAGGTCCATGGCCACGTGACGGGCACGGACGCCGACCATGACCGGATCGCGGGCTTCGATCTCCACGCGTGCCGTGACACCCGGCGGCAGGTCCATCGTCCGCAGCGAGCCGGCGGCCAGCGACGACTCAGATGAGCCCACCGGGCTGGTCACGCGCAAGGTGGCAGGACGGCCATGGTGCAGTCCGCCCGCCACGAGGGCGCTGGCCAGCGGCACGAATGCGTCGTCCAGCAGATCGGCCATCAGCCGGCGGCGGTCCGACTCTTCCCCCAGCGTGCCCATCGGCCCGAGCAGGCGCGCATGGTCCCAGAGCAGCGTCCGAGCGCCGGGTCGTCGCAACGCGTCAAGCAGGGCCAAGGCGGCGATGGGCGCGGGCACCGCGGCGAACGCCCCTCCCGAAGCCACGACGAGGTCTGGTACGGCGGTGGCTCCCCTTGTCGCAGAGGACCTGCCCATCCTTGCTCTGGAGCCGCTCAGGGCCATGCCGCTCGAAAGGCGCCGCCGCGTGGCCGCCGTACGTCGCTCGCGTGGTGCCTCGGGATGGCCGCCGGTCCACGCGCTCGAGAGACGGACGAGCGAAGCGCGCAGAGCGGCCAGACGGAGCCGCGCGCCATCCCCGGCCGCTTCGCGCCATGGCGCGAGACCCAGGTTCCGGATCCGGTCGCGCAGGACGAAGTGCTCCGCATCGAGCGCGCACCAGCGCAAGATGGTGTCCGCCTCGTCATCGTCGGTCATCGCCTGGCTGGGGACCAGGGCCGCGTCCGCTCGCAGCACCCACTCCACGCTCCCATCGGGAGTGGCGACCGCCCGGAGTCCGGCCGCGTGGCCCACGTCGACGGCATCCACGGCGCGGTCGAGCAGAGTGGCCAGCGAGGCGGCGCCGACGGTGAACGCCTGCCGCCCGTCAGGCAGCTGAACGCCGGACGCGCTCGAGACCCAGCGCGCGGCGAGTTCCAGGAAGAAGCGTGCCGCGCCGGCGGAGCCGCCACGTAGTTCCGGTCCGGTCGTAGGCGCGTGCGCCACCCGTTCGGCGGGGAAGGGATCGGCCCAGCCCGACGCTCCGCCGGAAAGGACGACGCGCAAGTCGGGCCGTCGCTGCAGCGTGGCGGCGACCATGGGTGCAAGGAGGGCGATCCCGACTCGTTCGTCGGGGGCTGGCGGCTCGCCTCCGGCCAGGGCCACCACGCTGACGGCCCGGTCGAGACATGCCTCGGTCAGGGACAGCGCATCGACTCGCGGTCCCGCGAAGCGCGCGGCCACTTCCCAGCCAGCGACTCGGCAGGCGCGCGCCAGCTCGTCGGCGCGGTCCTCACTGCCGGCCGCGCAGACGACGCGCAGCGGACGATAGGTGGCCACTTCCAGCCTGGCCCACGAGGGCCAATCATCAGCTGCCACGAGCAGCGTCGGCTCCGTTGCGCGGACGCGCCCTACCAGGTCGCCAAGGATGGCTTCGACGCTTATGCCACGGGGCGCCGTGGCGGCGGCCAGCAGACGGAACCGCCCACCGACCGGTGCGATCAGGGCGGCAGCGGTCGAGGCCGTGCCGTGATCGATGGTGAAGAAGGAGAGCGGATCGGGCGTCACCCGGGGACCGTCACGGGGCGGGCGCCGAGCTCAGGCGTCGAAGCCGGGTTCTTCGTCGATCTCCTCGAGCCGCTCGATGAGCCGCTCGATGCCCGCCTCGTCGGCGATCACGCGCTGCAGCTCGGCCATATCGCCGCCGAACAGGTCGCGCAGTACCGGGTCGAAGAAAAGCATCGCCTGACTGCCCAGCGGCCGGTAGGGCCGGCTGGCCTCCAGGAACATCACGGCCGGTCCCGTCACGCCGCGCACCTGGATCTGGCGCGCCACGAACTCGACGACCTCTTCCCGAAGTTCCGGCTCCTGCCATCTCGGACCGGTCAAGGGTGCACGTCCAGCTTCACGCAGTGCGATCTCCAACTCGGCGAGGTTCTGCGTACGCCGCCGCGCCCGGGCGGACCGCTCAGACCTGGGGATCTTCGCGGACCAGGGCCTCGCCGACCATCGTTCGGATACCCCTCACCTCTCGTCCGGAATGGTACACCCGGGGCAGGCGGTGAGCCATACCGACGAGGACCTCCCAGGAGATGGTGTTGCGCCGTCGCGCCAATTCCTCGGCGCTGATGCGCTCCTCACCATGGCTGCCCAGCAGCACGAACTCACTCTCCATGCCGGCGCTCGGGACATCGGTCACGTCCACCGCCAGGGCGTCCATGGCGACCGTACCGGCCAGCGGCACGCGCCGGCCTTCGACAAGTGCGGAGGCACCGGGTTGGTAGCCGCGGATCCAGCCATCACCGTAGCCCACGGGCAGCGTCGCGATACGGGAATGGCGCTCGGCGCGCCAGCGGCCGCCGTATCCCACGGCCGTGCCCGGCGCCACGTCGAGGATGCGCAGAGCCCGCGCCTTGAGGGTCATGGCCGGGCGCAGCAGGGCCGCCGCCGGGGCGGCGGCCGCACTGACGGGTAGGTCTTGGGCGAGCTCGCCGTAGAGGCAGAGGCCGGCCCGCACCATTCCCTGATGACGGCTGGTGCCGGCAAAGAGACCGCCGCTGGCGGCCATGTGCATCGTCGGCGACGGGATGCCTGCCTTGGACAACGCCGCCGCAGCGACCAGCAGCACGCGCTCCTGCTCCGCCGAGACAGCCGGGTCCTCGGCGCTGGCCAGATGCGACCAGATACCCACGAGTCGTACGCCGGTCGTCTCGCTGATGGCACCTGCCGCCTCAGCGATCCGTTCTGGCTTGATGCCCGCGCGGGTGAGGCCGGTCTCGACCTCGAGATGGATCAGCAACTCGCGGCCGCTGCCGGGCCGCCCGGGCACATCGCGGCCGGCCACATCCCGACGCCGCCAAGCCTCGAGGATGTCCATGGCCAGGTCGGGGTCCGCAGCCACGAGCTCGAATCCGTCCGCGGCCGCCGCGGGGACCTCCGCCGCGGGGATGGAGAACAGGATCAGCACCGGCGCCGTGATGCCAGCCCGACGCAAGGCCAGCGCCTCGTCGAGCGTGGCCACGCACAGCCGGCCGGCGCCGCCCGCCACGAATGTCCGTGCTGCCACCTCCAAGCCGTGTCCATAGCCATCGGCCTTGACCACGGCCGATACCTCGACGCGGGGTCCGACCAGATCACGCACGGTGCGCAGGTTGCCGGCCAGGGCGTCCTGGTCGATCTCCAGCCAGGCCGTGCGCGGCAGCGGCGGCAACCCCGCCTGCCGCAGCTGCTCCTCGATAGGCGGTCGCACGCCGTCGGCGTTCACGACGAGCGCAGCCGCTCGCCGAAGCCCAGGCGCCGCTCGACTCCGTCGCCGCCCGCCGCACGAGACAGGTCATGGCGGGCGCGTGCCATGAGCAAGGGCAGGTCAGAAGCGAGCAGGCCGGCATCACCCAGCCGTTCGCTGGCGCGTTCAGCGGCGACCCCGTGCAGGTACACCCCCAAGCGCGCCGCGTCGTATGGCTCCGCACCCTGCGCCAGCAGCGCCGCCACGGTCCCAGCCAGGACATCGCCAGTGCCGGCCGTGGCTAGAGCCGGGTTCTTGAACGGGGCGCGCGCCGACCGCCCATCGGCAGCCGCGATGACCGTGCCAGCACCCTTCAACACGACGACCTGGTCCCAGCGGGTGGCAGCCGCCTCTGCACGCGCCGACCGCTGCGCGTCCTCCGATGCCACGGGCGACCCGTCCAGGCGAGCGAACTCGCCCGGATGCGGGGTCAGCACCGCTCGCCGCGCGAAGGCGGTCCACCACTCGGACGTGGCGGCCAGAACGTTCAGCGCTTCCGCATCCAGAACTGCCGGGGCGCCTTTTTCGCGCAGGAGCGCCAGGACCAGGGCCGCCGTCCCCTCCCCTGGTCGCAGGCCGGGACCCACCAGCAACGCGTCCGCCTCGCGACGCGCGATCGCCTCCGCCGCGGCCTGCGGTTCCACCTCCATGGCGGACCGCTCGGGGAGGGCCATGGTAGTGGCCTCTGGCACGCGGCCCGCCGCCAGCGGCTGGAGTGTCGCTGGGAGCGCGAGGCAGACCAGGCCCGCCCCGGCGCGCACCGCTGCCTGGGTGGCCAGCAATGCCGCGCCCAGGTGGTCCAGCGACCCGGCCACGATGATCAGTGTGCCGTGACTGCCCTTGTGGGCACGCTCGTCGCGGCGCGGGATGAGCGCGGCCATCGTGCGATCGTCGAGGAGAAGAGGCGCCCTCTCCGGCGGTCGGGAGGCGCTCACGCTTCCTCCTTGCCGCGCATCCGCTCCATGCGCGCCAGGATGGCTCGCTCGCGGTCGTCGAGGCGAGCCTCCATGTCCACCGGGAAGACGAAGCTGCCGCCCTCGGTGCGGATGCCCAAGGCGATGGCCACGGCGTAATCGCGCTCGTGGCTGATGGAGACGGCGATGCGGGTCATGCCCAGCTGCTCGGCGCGACGCAGGGCGCGATCGTGGAGTCGCACCGTCGGCTGGCCGGTGGGCAGTCGCACGATCTCGATCTCGCGCCAACCCACGCCGCGGACGCCCAGCCCCAGGACCTTGCTCACGGCTTCCTTGGCCGCCCATCGCCCGGCCAGCGTCTCCGGCCGCGCGCGGACATAGCGATACTCATCCTCGGTCAGGATGCGGCGCTGGAAGCGCTCACCGAAGCGCTGCAGCGCGGCGGCGATGCGCTCGACCTTGATGATGTCGATGCCCAGCTCGGTGGTGCCCTCAGGCACCGGCATGCCCGCGAGCAAAGGCGGCTACTCGACCGTGACCGACTTCGCCAGGTTCCGAGGCTGGTCGACGTCCGTGCCGCGCGCCACGGCCATGTGGTAGGCGAAGAGCTGCAGGGGGATGGCCGCCAGGACGGGGCTCAGCGCCTCGAGCGTATCGGGTACCCACAGGATGTCGTCGGCCAGGTCCAGCATGGCGTCGTCGCCGTGCGTGGCCACGGCCAGTACCTTGGCGTCGCGGGCGCGACCTTCCATGACGTTGCTGATGAGCTTCTCCTGGAGCGTCGAGCGGGTGGCGATGGCCACTAGCGGCACCTCTGCATCAAGCAGCGAGATCGGTCCGTGCTTCAACTCGCCCGCGGCGTAGCCCTCGGCATGCACATAGGAGACTTCTTTGAGCTTGAGCGCGCCCTCCAGCGCCACGGGATAGGTCACGCCCCGACCCACGAACATGAAGCCCCGCGAGTTCACGTAGCGGCGCGCCAGCTCGTGCGCGTTGCCGGCCATGGCCAGTGCCTGCTCGGCCTTCTCGGGCAGCTCGCGCAGGGCGCGCACCAGTTCGCCCTCCCTGTCCCGATCGAGCACGCCGCGCGCCTTGGCCACGGCCGCCGCCAGGACGATGAGCGTGGTCACCTGCGTGGCGAAGGTCTTGGTCGCCACGACGGCGATCTCCGGCCCAGCCTGCAGGAACATGACCGCGTCGGCCTCACGGGTGATGGCCGACCCGACGGTGTTGGTAACGGCGATGAGCGTGCAGCCGCGCTGGCGCGCGAGCCGCGCCGGGGCGATGGTGTCGGCCGTCTCGCCAGACTGCGTGACGGCCACCACCAGCGTCCGCTCATCGAGCGGCGGCGGGCTGTAGCGAAACTCAGAGCCGATGTTCCAGCGCGCAGGCAGGTCCGTCCACGCTTGGAAGACGTAGGCCGCCACGGCCGCCGCGTAGTTGGCGCTCCCGCAAGCCACGAACTCCACCCGCTCGGCACGCTGGATAGCGTCCATCACCGGCTCCAGCTCGTCGGCGCGGATCTCGTCGTCATGCACCCGTCCCGTGACGGACGCCCGGATGGCCTGCGGTTGCTCGTGCATCTCCTTGAGCATGAAATGCTCGTAGCCGCCCTTTTCGGCGGCCTCCAGTGTCCAGTCGATGTGGCTCACCAGGCGGTCGCGGGGAGAACCGTCGACGCCGGTGATGGTGACCGACGCCGAATCCAGGTCGGCCACGTCGCCTTCCTCCAGGAAGATGACCCGGCGGGTGTGCGCCAGCACGGCCGCCACATCCGAGGCCAGGAAGTTCTCGCCGTCCCCCACGCCCACGATGAGCGGCACGTTCATGCGCGCACCGATCAGCCGGCCGGGCTCTCGCTTGTGCAGTACGGCCACGGCATATGCGCCATGAGCCTGGCGTAGGGCGACACGGACCGCCTCTGCGATGTCGCCCTGATACGCCTCCTCGACCATGTGAGCGAGGGCCTCCGTATCGGTATCCGAGTCGAGCCGGTGACCGCGCGCGGCGAGCCCGTCACGCAGCTCCTTGAAGTTCTCGATGATGCCGTTGTGGATGACCGTGACCTCACCGGTGCAATCCATGTGGGGATGCGCGTTGAGGTCGTTGGGCCGGCCGTGCGTGGCCCATCGCGTGTGCGCCAGGCCGACTGCCGCGGACGGCGTGGCGTCGAGCAGGGCAGTGCGCAGATTAGCCAGCTTGCCGGCGCGCTTCTCCACGAACATCTCGCCCGAGGGCGTGACCAGCGCGATGCCGGCCGAGTCGTAGCCGCGATACTCGAGGCGAGCCAAGCCTTCCAGGAGGATGGGCGCCGCCTGACGCGGTCCGATATACCCGACGATCCCGCACATCCGCCCGTCCTGCCTCCCTCGGATCCGCACCGGTCGGGGTGCGGCCGCCTAGTTTAGTCGCTCGCTGGCGAGACTCCCGAGGGCGTCGACCAGAGCCGTGATGCGCTCCTCATCATCGCCCTCGATCATGATGCGCAGGGCCGACTCGGTGCCCGAGGGACGCACGATGACGCGGCCATGACCGGCCAGCTCTACCTCAGCTGCACGCACCGCATCGGACAGCGCTCGGTCAGCTTCCCAGCCTTCCTTGTGACGAACGGGGATGGTCCGTTGCTGCTGCGGGAAGAGCGGGACGCGCGCCGCGAGCTGTGAGAGGCGCAGGCCGCTGCGCACCATGATGGAGAGCACTTCCAGAGCAGTGACGATGCCATCGCCACTGCGCGATCGCTCCATCACGATGACGTGCCCGCTCTTCTCGCCACCCAGGCCGGCGCCCGACACGACCATCGCATCGTGGATGTTCTTGTCACCGACGGGTGTCCGAACGACGCGTCCACCGGCGCCTTCGATGGCCGCCACGAGGCCGCCATTGGAGAGGATGCTGACCACGACCGTGCCCTCCGCGAGGGCGTCGCGCGACAATCGGTCGAGGGCGATGATGCCGATCAGCTGGTCCCCGTCCACCACCTCGCCTCGTTCATCGATGGCTACGCACCGGTCCGCGTCCCCGTCCAGGCAGAAGCCCACGTCTGCGCCGTCCCTCCGCACCAGGCCGGCCAGGGCCGTCGGCGCCGTAGCGCCACAGCCCAGATTGATGTTGGTGCCGTCGGGCTGATCGAAGTGGACATCCACCGTGGCGCCGGTCGCGGCCAGGATGCGCGGCGCCACGCTACCGCCGGATCCGTTGGCACAGTCGAGGGAGACACGCAGGTCGCTTCGAACGGCGCGCGCCAGCTCCAGCCGGTGGTCGACGTAGGCATCCAGCAGGTGCCGCGCGTCCAGGGCCAGGCCCACCCCGGCGTTGGGCGGGCTGGCCAGCTCCTCGGCTCGCCAGATGAGGGCCTCCAGATCATCCTCTTCGCGATCGTCCAGCTTCAGCCCATGGCCGTCCAGCACCTTCAGGCCGTTGTCGTCCGCCGGGTTGTGCGAGGCGGAGACCATGACGCCCGCCCCGAACGCGCCCGAACCGGCCACCAGCGCAAGGGCCGGCGTGGGGCAGACTCCCAGGCGGTGCACGTCGGCGCCAGCTGAGGTGCCGCCGGCCACGAGCGCGGCCACGAGCATGTCCCCCGAGCGACGCGTGTCCTGACCGACGATCAGCGCGCCGCCGCCGCCCAGGAGCTGTACGGCGGCTGCTCGGCCCAGGGCATAGGCCAGCGGCGGGCGAAGGTCCCCATTGGCTACTCCGCGGATGCCGTCCGTGCCGAAGAGGCGGGGCATCAGGGCGACGGGAACGGGCCCGGCGAGGGCTCGATGCCGATCGGGTCAGCGTCGACCGAAGGGCCGGGTGATGGGGTCGGAAGCGGAGCGGGTGAGATCTGGAGCACGGGCGCATCGCTGACGACCACTTCCACGACGGACGGCTCGACCGCTTGGAGCGTCATGCCCGGCGGCGCTTCGACCACGACCTCCAGCTCGTGGCGGCCGGCCTCGAGACCTGCCACGGAGACGGTCGCGAGCAGGGCGCCGGGGTCCATCGCGGCCAGCGCAGGGAGCATCCCGGCGAGTGTCACCAGTACGGAGGAGGCCGGCACGCTATAGGCCAGATGGGGCTCGGTCGAGATCAGCACCAAGCCGGCCTGAACCGTTCGCGCGCCCTGGTCGGGAGCGACGTGCAGGGTCACGCGGACGGATTCCGAACCGCTGACACTGACCTGGGGTGGAAGATCGAGCGAGGCGTCCACCTCGAAGATGCCGGTCCTGCCCGTGATGTCGATGGGTTCCGTGTCGATGAGGCCGAGCGTGGCGACATCGGTCTCAGCGCCGCTCACCGTCACCGAGATGGGGTCGACGTCGACGGGGCGTAGCGAATAGCCGGCCGCCACCTCGCCCTCGATGATCGGTCGCACGGGCAGCGTGGCGGTCTCGATGCTCCGCGCCACGGGGATGCGCACCCGGACGCGCTCAGGGTCGACCACTACGCCGGCCACGACGTTGCCCGAGTCGTCCAGTGGCTCGATCACCACCTCCTCGTCGATGTTGATGGCACTCCCGTCGATGCTCACCCGGGCCACGGCTTCACGTACGCTGGCCACACGCGTGCTGCCGCCGCGCAGTGTCACGGTGGCGGGTGCTACCTGGGCGGGTCCCACGTCGAGCCGCTCGGGGATGATCCCTTCCTCAACGGTCACGGCGATCTCCCGAGTCAGCAGCGGATCGATAAGGATCTCCACGGACTCAGGTCGGAAATCCACGATCTCCACGGCCGGATCGATGGCTTCCACCTGCACCGGCCTGCGCACGGACACGGCCCCAGGCTGTGACTCCACGCCGCTCAGATCGACGAACGCCACGAACGAGCCGTTGGTGAGCCGGCTGGCTACGTCGAAGGGGGCGCGATAGCGGATGTCGCTGGCGGGCAGGGGGATCGTTCCCACAGCGGCTTCGGCCGGTGGGTTCGTGATGTCGATGGCCACCTGTCCGCGCCAGGTGAGCGTGCTCTCGGAGAGCACCAGGCCGCCGTAGAGGATGGTGGCCAGCGCCACGGCGCCGAGCTTCAGGGGCCAGTTGCGCAGCAGGAAGGCGACGAAGCGCCTCACTCGACTCGACTCGCCGGCCCGCTGCTCACGGGTGTCGCTGCCGGCGGATGCCCTGCGGGTGGGACGCCGCTGACCGAGGCGACGCTGGGCGGCACTGGGCCGTCGCCGGCGATGCGCGCCGCGGCGGCACGTCGGGATCGCAGGCGGCGAAGCCGCGAGCCACGATCCCACGATCCCCGACCCACCGCACGGGAGACGGCCGCGCGGCCGACGCCGTCGCCGGAGCGCAGCAGCGCCGTGAGGGCATTGCGGAGTCGCTCCTCATCGAGATTGCGCAGGATCCGGCCGCGCTCGACCAGGCTGACCGAACCGGACTCCTCGCTGACGACGATAGCCAGCGCATCGGTCTGTTCGGTGATGCCGATGGCAGCACGGTGTCGGGTCCCAAAGCGCTCACGATGGACCGAGGTCTCGGACAACGGCAGCACCACGCCGGCCGCCACGATGCGCTCGCCCCGGACGATGACTGCCCCATCATGCAGTGCGGCGTGTGGCGTGAAGATGGAGTGCAGCAGTTCCTGTGAGAGGTCTGCGTGGACCATGACGCCGGCCTCGGCGGCATCCTCGAGACCGGTCTCCCGCTCGATCACGATGAGCGCTCCGATGCGACCCGCGGCGAGGATGACCGCCGTCCGAGCCAATACCGCGGGGACACGCTGTGAGTCCCGCTGACTGGCGTTGCCGAAGACCCAGCCCATGGAGCCCACACGGCCGATGCGCTCCAGTGCCCGGCGCAGCTCCGGTTGGAAGATGACCACGAGGGCCAGCAGGCCGACCACGGCGCCTGTCTCCATGATCCCCGAGAGCAGGCTCAGCTGGACTGCCTGGGCTGCCACGTAGACCACCAGCAACAGGATGGCCCCCACCACCAGCCGGACCGCGCGCGTGCCCTGGATCAGGCTGAACAGCCCATAGATGAGGAGGGCGGTCAGGCCGATGTCGAGGAGCGCGATGGGCTCGATCTCGATCCCCTCGACCAGGTCTCGCAGCTGGTCGATCACGGTCCGATCGTAGCACGCACAGGTGGCTGGAGCGGGTGAGCGGAGCGGTCAGCTGGCGATGGCCGCAAGGCGCGGGTCGAGTTCGCGATTGGCGGCACAGGTGGCGACCAGTGCCGCGCGGGCCGTCGGATCATCGTCGAGCTGGAGCAACCGGTCGAGCAGCAACAGCCGCTCCACGGCCCGTTCGCGCCAGCCGCACACGAGGTAGGTGCGCACCATGGCCAGGTGGACCGCGGGTGAGCCGGGTGCCAGCGCAAGTGCCCGCTGGCAAGCGTCGGAGGCGGCATCGGTCTCCGACAGCGCAAGGTACAGATCCGCGGCGGCCACGAAGCGCTCGACCGCGCTGGTCATGTCGCCCGAAGCCTGTGCCGACCCGGCCGACTCGACCACCGCTTC
>Ga0136613_10000796_pt1 | contig 15288 bp, 18 predicted proteins | sample AntDrymUQ2722106_2_FD_106649 | JGI IMG/M metagenome (GOLD analysis project Ga0136613, IMG submission 106649) | Polar desert sand microbial communities from Dry Valleys, Antarctica - metaG UQ272 (21.06) | ecosystem: Environmental > Terrestrial > Soil > Desert | place: Antarctica: Dry Valley... | reverse complement strand
TCTCGCTGGAGGTGCTCGCTAACCGCGTGGAGCCTCATGGGAACGGCTGGCACGTGCGGTTCCGCGACGAGGCGGCGTGCGCCTCCTGCGGCGAGCCTTGCAAGCGTGGCGGACTCGCCGGGGATCCGTACGTCTACGTCGGGGACGGCTACTCTGACCGGTGTGCGGCCCTTGCCGCCGAGCGTGTCTTCGCCCGCGACGGGCTCGCCCGCTACCTCGACGAGCAGGGCGTTCGGTACGAGCCGTTCCGCGATCTGCTGGACGTGACCGCGGCGCTACGCCGGCAGGAGCTCGAGGAAGTCGTCGACCGGCGGTAGCTCGCGCATCTCTGCGGCGATCCGCCGGGCGGAGAGGCGGTACGAGTCCTGGTCGAGCACCCTCTCGAGGGCTCGACGGATCTCCATCATCGGCGCGACGACGCCGGCGCCGGCGACAGCGACGCGGACGCCGTTGGCGGGTTGATCGCCGAAGAGAGGCACGGTGACCTGAGGAAGACCGGCCGCGAGGGCGCTCAGCGTCGTGCCCGCGCCGCCGTGCCCGATCACGGCAGAGGCTTGGGCGAGAACGTCGGGCTCGTCGACCCAGCTCTCGACGTGGACGTTGTCGGGCACGTCGCCTAGCGCGAGGTCGTGACCCCCGGTCGACAGCAGCACGCGCACGGGGAGCTCGGCGACGGCCTCGAGCACGCTCACGTACGCCTGCAGCGCAGGTGGAACCGTGGCCGCGACGCTGCCGAAGCTGACATAGACGAGCGGTCGGTCGTCGCCCGGCCACCAGTCGGGCAGCGCCTGAGCGTGTCTTTCCGTCGCGGGTTCGCGGAAGCGCGCGACCTCGAACGGTGCGGGGTCGACCGAGGCGGGGTAACACGTCAGGTACGGCGACTCGTTGATCCGGGCGACGAGACCGGAGCGCCGATCCTCGAGCGCGGGCGCTGAGAGCGCCAGCGCGAACTCCTCCATCTGGGCCACGCCGACGGCGACGCGGACGTGCGGCAGTCCATGGAGCTCCGCGGCCGCCGCCGAGGCGAACTCGGCCGCCTCGCGGACGACGACGTCCGGGCGCCACTCCTCGATCGCCGCGCTCATCGCCGGCAGCATCGCCTCGACGTTCAACCGTGCGAAGATGACGCCGACGACGACGACATCCCCCTGGCCGGGTGGCAACGAGGGGATCCGGCCCCACAGCGGCCCAAGGAGCTCGTCGGGTGGTGCGGCGCCGGCCCGGAACGGGTAGTCCCGCGCCTTGAGTCCGGGAGGGCCGACGATCAGCACCTGGTGGCCCTGCCGCAGCGCCGCGTCGATGAACGGGATCAGCGGGCCGAAGTGGCCGGCTCCCTGCGTGGACGCGAAGAGGATGCGCACCGGCCCGAGCCTACTCGTCACATCTCCCCCCACGGGAGCGTGCGGTGGCTACGCGAGCCCGGCCTCCCGCAGCGGCCGCCGACCCCAGGCGAAGCGGTCGCGGTACCACCCGTCCAGGGGGTGCAGCGTGGTGCCGTAGCGGGAGGAGTGGGCGAACCAGCCGCCGCCGAGGTAGACGCCTGCGTGCCCGACCTGCGACGGGGGCGAGCTGGCGCCGCGGTCACCCTGGAAGATCACGTCGCCCGGCTGGAGGCTCGAAAGCCGTCGGATCCGCTTCGCAGGCCCGACCTCCCCGGCCAGCTCGTAGGTGGAGCGGCCGCGAAGAACCGTCGCGAGCGCGGACGCGCCTTCGTAGGGCTCGAGCTTGAAGACGCGCCAGATGTAGCCCGAGCAGTCGAAGCCGGCCGGCACCGGTCGGCCCAGCGGCTGCTGTGGGAGCTCGGAGGTGCCGCCCCACACGTAGGGGTAGCCGATGAAGGAGACGGCTCGCCGCAGGATCCGGCCCTGCCACTCCGTGAGCACCGGGAGGGTGAACGCGGCCGTCTGCTCCCGCACCTTCGCCGTCTCCCAGTCGGAGAGCTGCAGCAGGCGGGCAAGGGAGTAGGCGGCTTCTGCCCGTGTGGCCGGATCGTGCAGTCCGAGCTCGAGCTCGTCGCTTCCCGCCGGGTGGTTGTAGCGCAGGCCGAGGAGCCGGGCAACCGTCTCGGTTCCTGCGCCCACCTTGGGCGCGAGGCCGGCAGTTCGAAGCTGTGCGGTGATCGCGCGCGCCGAGTCGCCGAGGTCGAGGAAGCTCACAAGGGCGCCGTTGAGCTCACGGATCGTGACGGGCGCGTCAGGAAAGCCGAGGGCGAAGCGGTACGGCCTGGCTCGCGGACGTCGCAGCTCGAGGACCGGGAAGACCTCCGCGAGAGCCGAACGCGTCAGCTGCGCGTCTGGCTCGAAGCCGGCGACGCTCGGAGCGAGCAACCCCGCAGCGATCACCTGGTCGATCTGCGGTTGAGCCCACGAGCGCTTGGCGGCCTGTGCGGTGGCGGGTAGGAGAGCGGCCGTGAGCACGGCTGCAGCCACGACGAGAGCGCGCATACAGCCTCTATCGGCGGCGATCACTCCGAGCTTGAGGGAGTTTGAACCCGGATCAGACTGAACCCTTGTGTCGCCGGAATGGCCTCGGCGGCAGCCTGCAGCGTCCTCGGTCGCGCCCAGATGTCTCATCTGGGCGCTCCCTGCGTCCCGCATCGCACTCGCCCAGACCGCGCCGCCGAGGAAGCGTCACCCCATTCGGGTTCTTCGGCAGGCTCTGTACCGATGCTGCTGTCCGTGCCCGAGCCGTACGACTTCGCGCTCTCGACCGCGCGCTTCCGCATCTTCGGCCTCGATCCAGCCACACTCTGGCATGTCTCCGATGGTTGCGGTGGGCTCCACCGCGTCGTCGACGGGAGAGAGGTGCGGATCGAGGCGGCGCCGGGTGGCGTCACGGTCGAGCCCTGCGACGAGGCGATCGCGACCGAGATCGCCACGCTCCTCGGGCTTCGCTTCGACCTCGCCGGCTTCGCCACGTGGAGCCGCGGCGAGCCGGTGCTCGACCGCCTCGAGCGAGCGCTCGCAGGGTTCCGTCCACCGCTCGCGCCACACGCATTCGAGGCGCTCGTCACGTCGATCACCGCTCAGCAAGTCTCGCTCCAGTCCGCGTTCGCGATCCGGGGCCGGTTCGTGGAACGCTTCGGCGTCCGCTGTGAGCGCGCCTACGCGTTTCCGACGCCGGAGCAGGTCGCCGCCTCGCACGAGGACGAGCTCTTCGCCCTCGGCTTCTCGCGCCGGAAGGCGGAGTACGTGCTCGGGCTGGCACGCGCGCCGGTCGACTACGACGAGCTCGATCGCAAGCCGGACGTGGAGATTGCCGAGCAGCTCACCTCGATCCGCGGCCTGGGCGAGTGGACTGCGGATTGGTACCTCGCTCGCCACCTCGGCCGGCCGCACGCGTGGCCGGCCGGTGACCTTGCTCTGCGGAAGGCGGTGCGGATTTTCTATGGTCCGGTCGAGGACGTCCGAGGCTTCGGAGCCACCCTGCACCCTTTCCAGAACCTGTCCGCTCATTATCTGCTGGCCGGCCTCCGGCTCCCGCCGCAGTGAGCGTCCGTCACGCCACCGACGACGACCGCCCTGAGCTGCAGCGACTCTGGGAGCTGTGGCAGTCCGAGACGGACGACCTGCCGCCGTGGGCCGACGGGAGCTGGGAGGCAAACGAGCCGGAGCTCGCACGGGCTCTCGACGCAAACGCGCTCTTCGTCGCCGAGGAGGCGACTGGACTCGTCGGGTTCGTCTCGTCCTGGCTCGAAGATCACGTGGCGCGGATCGGCGACCTCTACGTGACGAAGGCCGCTCGGGAAACCGGTGTGGGCCGCGAGCTCCTGGACGCGGTCGTCGAGAATCTTCGCGCGCGAGGCGCCAGTCACCTCCGGCTGAACGCGCACCAGGACGCCCTGAGCTTCTACGAGCGCTTCGGCTTCCGTGAGGAGTCGCGCAACCTCGTGCTCGACCTCGAGGTGCGGGGCGTCGGACCGGGCCGCTCCTTCGGGTCGATTCACGTGCAGACGGACGACGCCGGCCCCGTCGAGCGGGCGGTGCGCCAGTTCGTGCCGAGGCTCCCCGGCCGCTCGCTCGGCAGCCTCGTCTCGAGCGCCCGGAACGGCTGGATCGCTGTCTACGACGACGTCTGCGACCGCGATCCGTCGATGCTCCGCCGCCTGGCGACGGAGCTCTCCGAGCGGATGGGCGCGGTCGTCATCTCACTCGGCGTCGAGCACGACGAGGTCGTCCGCTTCGTCCTCCTGGAGGCGGGCCGCGTCGTCGACGAGTACCTGTCGGTGCCCGAGCACTACGGGCCGCTGCCGCCTGGAGACGTGATCGCGCTGGCGGCGAACCCGCGGGTCGTCAGCCGGTTGACCGGCGCCGAGCCGGGCGCGGTGCGATCCGTCGCGCGCACCGCCACTGCGCCCCATGCCCTGCCGCCGGCGCGCGAGTTGCTCGGCGAGATCGCGGGGGTGATCGGGGTTGAAGGGTGGGAGCACGGCTGGTCTGACGCGCCGGAACTCGAAGGGGCGGTGCGAGTCGAGCGGTGAGGCCGACCCTCTACGACGCCGCACGCTGCCCCTACTGCGCCCGCGTGCGCATCGTGCTCGCGGAGAAGGGCATCGAGCCCGAGACGGTTCAGGTCGATCTCTCCGACCGGCCCGCGTGGCTGTACGCGAAGAACCCAGGCGGCAAAGGCAGGGTGCCGGTCTGGGAGGAGGGGGACTGGATCTTGCCCGAGTCGGCCGTCATCTGCGAGTACCTGGAGGAGATCCATCCCGACCCGCCGCTCTGGCCTGCCCACGCGGGGGCCCGGGCCGCCGCCCGCCTCCTTGTCTTTCGCTTCGAGGACTTCTCCGACCCGTATTACGCCCTGCGACGTGAGGAGCCGGGTGCGTCGGAGCTACTTGGCTTCCAGCTTGCGCGGCTCGACGCGCTGCTCGCGCGGCTGCCGTTCCTGACCGGAGCGGCGTTCGGTCTCGCCGACGTCGCGTATCTGCCGTGGATCCTGCGGGCCCGTGACCTGCTCGGGCTCGCTCTCGGGCAGTGGCCGTCGCTCGCCGCCTGGGTGGAGCGGGTGTCCGAGCGCCCATCGGTGGCGGTCGAGCTCCAGACCCTGGCGACGCTGGCCCGGTGAGCGGGCTGGACGACATCGGCCGCGCGGAGCTCGCCGGCCGGCTGGACGACGAGACGCTCACGATCCTCGACGTGCGCACCCGCGGTGAGTACTCGGGTGAGGCCGGAGCGCCCTGCGACCCTCGCCAGGGGCACATCCCCGGGGCCAGGCACCTCGAACTGCAGGACCTCGTGGCGTTGGGGCCGGACGAGCTCCGCCGCCGGCTCGGCCTGCCGGAAGGAGCGGAGGTCGCCGCGTACTGTCATTCGGGCTCGCGCTCGGCGATGGCGGTGCAGCTCCTGTGGGCAGCGGGCTACAGAGGGAGGAACTACGTGGGCTCGTGGCACGACTGGTCGCGCCACGAGCTGCCGCAGGCGGAGACCTAGAGCGCTAGACCGTTTCGAGGAAGCGGCCGCAGAGGGCGCGGCCCAGGTCGTTCCATCCCTCGATTCGCTCCCCGGTGGCTCGCCGCAACGCCTCCGGGTCGGGGACATCGGCCGGATCCTCCTCCAGCCAGCTCGCCACGATGCTCGCGGTGACCTCGGCGTGGAACTGGATTCCGACCGCTGCTCCGAGCCGAAACGCCTGTGTCGCGAGGTCGCTTCGTGCGAGCTCGGTCGCGCCGGCCGGCAGCTCGTAGGTGTAGTGGTGCCACTGAAACGCTTCGAACCGGCGCGGGAGCGCGTCCAGCACGGGGTCCTCGCCGATGCGTTCCACGGGCAGCCAGCCCACCTCGGCCTGCGGCGCGGGATGTACCGCGGCGCCGGCGGCCTTCGCGATCAGCTGCGCACCGAGACAGACGCCGAGCAGCGGCGTTCCGCCGTCGAGGTAGCGCTGCAGGAGCTCGTGCTCGCGCCGCAGCCACGGGTGCTGCGCATCCTGGTCGGGGTGCATCGATCCACCGAAGACGAACACCACATCGTGCCCGGACGGCGGCTCGGCGCCGAGTGGGACGCACCAGGTGTCGAGCTCGTGCCCTGCCGCGGCCACCGTCGTGCCGAAGACGCCGGGCCCGACGTTCGGGCCGTGGGTGATCGCAAGAACCTTCATCTCAGCACTGCCACGCAGCTTAGAATCCCGCGCATGGATGCGCGTCCGATCGGTGTGTTCGACTCGGGCGTCGGTGGTTTGACGGTGCTGCACGAGTGCCTGGTCACGCTTCCGCACGAGGACTTCGTCTATCTCGGTGACCACGCCCGGCTGCCCTACGGGCCGCGCCCGCTCGACGAGCTGCGCCGGTTCTCGCGCGAGATCGGTGCCTACCTGGAAGCAGGGGGCGTGAAGCTCATCGTCGTCGCGTGCAACTCCGCGACAGCGGCGGCGCTGCCGGAGCTCCAGACGGAGCTGAGGGTGCCGGTTGTCGGCGTGATCGCGCCCGAGGCGCACGCAGCCGTTCAGGCCACGAGGAACCGCCGGATCGGTCTGTTGGCGACAGAGGCGACGGTCAGGGCGGGCCGGTACGCGGACCTCGTGCACACGCTGGATGCGGGTGCCGAGCTCTTCTCGGTCGCGTGTCCGGAGCTCGTGCCGCTGATCGAGAGCGACGACCCGTTCGGCGAGCCGACGACCGTCGCCGTCCGTCGCTACGCCGAGCCGCTGAAGGACGCCAGCGTCGACACCGTCATCCTCGGGTGCACGCACTATCCGCTCATCCGTCCCATCCTGCAGCGTGTCTTCGGTCGCGGCGTGACGCTCGTGTTCTCGGCCGAGGAAACGGGTCGGGAGGTGGCTCAGACGCTCGCCCGCAAGGGGATTGAGAACGACGTCGAGCGCGAGGGGACGTATCGCTTCCTGACGACCGGCGACCCGACCGCCTTCCGAACGATGGGCCGCCGGTTCCTGCAGCTGCCCATTGAGGATGTCGAGGTCGTAGAGGTCGCGGCGCTGGAGGCTGTTGCATGAGAAACGACGGCCGTGCGCGCGACGACGAGCTGCGGAGGCTCGACCTCGCACCCGACTTCATCGAGCTGGCCAACGGCTCGGTGCTCTTCTCGCAGGGTCGGACGCGAGTGCTCTGCACGGCCACCGTCGAGGAGGGTGTCCCACGCTGGCTCTCCCGTTCCGGCCGCGGCTGGATGACGGCGGAGTACTCCCTCCTCCCGGCCTCGACGGGCGAGCGCACGCAGAGGGAGGCGACGCGTGGGAAGCAGGGAGGCCGAACGGTCGAGATCCAGCGGCTGATCGGCCGCGCCCTGCGCAGCGTCTGCGACTTTGGAGCGCTGGGCGAGCGAACGCTCTGGTTGGACTGCGACGTCTTGCAGGCAGACGGGGGCACGCGCTGCGCCGCCATCTCGGGGGCTTACGTGGCGGCCAGGCGGGCTCTCGACCGCTTCGGCCTCTCGAAGGCGCTCACGGGCCCGGTGGCCGCCGTGTCGGTCGGGATCGTCGACGGCCGGCCGCTGCTCGACCTCGACTATTCGGAGGACTCGACCGCAGAGACGGACATGAACGTGGTCATGACGGCCGACGGCAGGCTCGTGGAGGTGCAGGCGACCGCCGAGCAGGATCCCTTCACGCGGGAGCTGCTTGACGACCTGCTCGACCTCGCCGCGGCGGGGATCGAGGAGATCATGGTGGCTCAGGACGAGGCGATCGCAGCCGTACGTTCCTGAGAGCTTCTAACACAATGAGGTCTCGTCGGCGGGGTGAAATGGGTGGTGCGAGGCAAAGGCAAGGACGCAGGGGGCGTCCAGATGGGACATCTGGACGCGACCGAGGACGCCGAGTCGCGCCGCCTAGCGTGCGCTGCCGGCTCAGAGCTTCATTGTGTTAGAGGCACTAAGCATGAGGGCGGTGCTCTGCTCGGGTAACCCGCACAAGCTCGAGGAGCTCCAGCTGGCGCTTCCCGGCTGGGAGCTCGAGCTGCTGGACGCGGACGGGTATCCGCCTGAGGCCGGAGCGAGCTACTACGAGAACGCGGTCGGGAAGGCCAGCTACGGCCGCCACGCCGGGGACGGGAGTGCCTGGATGCTGGGCGAGGACTCCGGGATCGAGGTCGCAGCGCTTGGCGGCGAGCCCGGCCTCAACTCTGCGCGCTGGTCGGAGCGCGGGCTCGAGGAGCTCCTCGAGCGGCTCGCGGGAACGCGGCACCGCGCTGCCCGCTACGTCTGCGAGCTCGTGGCCCTCGGGCCGGGCGGCGAGGAGCTGCGGGGAACTGGCATCCTCGAGGGAGCGATCGCGGACGCGCCGCGCGGCAGCGAGGGGTTCGGCTACGACCCGATCTTCGTCCCCAGCGGCGAGACGCGAACGGTCGCGGAGCTCGGCAACCTCTGGAAGCGCACCCACTCCCACCGCGCTCTGGCTGCTGCGGCACTGTCTGCCGCGGCCGTGTCCTAGGCTCAAAGCCTCGGCCGTGGCCGTACCGGCCGTGGCCTGTGCTGAGACTCCGGACCTGGCCGGTCAGGCGAGGCCGGAGATCTCCGCCTCCTCGCGACGCGAGCCCACGAACCAGTTCACCTCAGCGCCGAACACGATCACATTCGCCATCACGTACAGCCACACGAGCAGGAGCGCCGAGGTACCGAGCGCCTGCAGTGCGACCACATCTCGGGAGAGGCGCACGAAGAGCGGCAGCACCTGGAAGGAGACCTGCAGCCCGAGCGCGGCGAACAGCGCTCCCGGCCAGACCTGGCGCAAGGTGAGTTTCGCGTTCGTGAGCCGCTCGTAGGCGAAGACGAGGAAGACGAAGACGGCGAGCGTCGAGACCAGCATTGAGAGGGCGTAGGCGACGATGCCGTTGCCGGTGAAGCCGGGTAGGAAGCGCTGGAGCAGGTCGAAGCCGACCGAACCGACGACGAGGCTGATGAAGAGGGAGACGATGGAGCCGGCCATAAACAGCGTCGCCAGCGCCTTCCCGCGTACGAACGAGCGATTGGGCCGGCCGTAGACGATGTTGAAGGCGGACTCGAGCACGCTGAAGAGCGAAAGGGAGGTCCAGAGGAGGAACGCGCCGCCGATCAGCCCGAGGGTCGTTGCATTCTCCGTCAACGCCCCGACGACGCGGACGATGTCCTCGATCGAGCTTGAGGGAAACAGCCGGCTCAGCTCCTCGACGAGGTAGCTCGATTCCTCCGCTCGCCCCGTGAAGCCGAAGAGCGCCAGCGCGAGGAAGATCAGCGAGACGGAGGAGAGCAAGGCGAAGTAGGCGATCATCGCGGCCAGATGCGGCCCGCGGTCGGCGAAGAACTTGTTGATGGGCGTAGGGAACGGCCGTAGCACGAACAGGAAGTATGGGCTGCCGAAGAGTGGGCTGTTAGGGTCGAACGATGGATCCGGCGAGTGCGCTGGCGGACCTGACCGAGATCTCCGCACAGGTTCGGTCGGTCGTCGTCTTCGAGGGCGACGGCAGCGTCCTCGCCTCGACCTGGGACGCAGGCGAAGGCGCAGCCCGCCTGGCGCGGATCGGCCGCGGGCTCCTCGCGGCCGGAGCCGAGGTGCCGCTCGGTGACCACCGGCGGCTGACGCAGGTCGAGGTCGTCCTGGCAAGCGGGAGCGTCTTCGTCGTGAGCGACGGCGATCGCGGGCTCGCAGCCACCGCAGCGGCCGGCTCGCCCTCCGGGCTCGTGCTCTACGACCTGAGGTCCTGCCTGCGGGCCCTGGGCGAGCCGTCCGAAGAGCTCGCAGCGACTCCGTCCGAGCAGCCTTCCGCGGCCGATGCGTAAGACCACTGCCTTCCTCGTGCTCGGCCTGGCGCCCGTCCTGTATCTCCGACGCTTTCGCGGCAGCACGGCCGAGCGGGTGAGCCTCCACTACGACGATGGCTCGGCAGTGACGCTGGAGCGAGGCGCGCCCGGGTTCGATCGCCTGCTCGCGCTCGGCCGGGACGCGCTCGCACTAGCGAATGGATGAGCTCGGGGCGCAGCTGCGGCAGCATGCGCTGCTCGAGGGCGACTTCGTCCTGCGCTCGGGCTGCCGCTCGCGCTACTACCTGGACAAGTACCGCTTCGAGACGCGGCCAGACCTGCTAGGACCGCTCGGCGACCGGCTCGCCGCAGCCGTGCAGCGGTTCGAGCCCGCGACTGTGCGCCTGGCCGGACCGGCGCTCGGAGCGGTGGCGCTGGCCGCGGCTGCCTCCCTCTCCTCGGGCCTGCCGTTCCTGATCGTGCGCCAGTCCGCGAAGACGTACGGCACCGGCCAGCGCGTCGAAGGCCCGTATGAGCAGGGTGAGCTTGCTTGCCTGATCGAGGACGTCGTCACCTCGGGCGGAGCGCTGACCGAGGCCGTCGCAGCGCTCCGCGAGGTCGGGCTGGAAGTGCGACAGGCCGTCTGCGTCGTCGACCGCGAGGAGGGTGGGTCGGACGCGCTCGCCCGCGTCGGAGTCCGCCTGCGCGCGCTCTACACCGGAGGAGAGCTACTGCCGCGACGAGACGAGCCCGCAACCCGCATGGTTGAGCCAGTCCGATGAGGCTGTTAGTGTCCTCGCGATTTTCCTGACCCCTGACAAGAAGGAGTGGCAAGTGACGAAGCAGGAATTCGTTGACGCCGTGGCGTCGAAGAGCAACCTGTCTCGGCGCGATGCGGGCGCAGCCGTAGAGGCGTTTCTCGACACCGTGACCGACACGCTGAAGTCCCGCGACACAATCACGTTCACGGGCTTCGGCAAGTTCTCGACCGCCGACCGCGCTGCGCGGGAGGGCGTCAATCCGCGCAACCCCGGCCAGAAGGTGCAGATCCCTGCGGCAACCGTCCCGAAGTTCTCGGCGGGCAGCCAGCTGAAGTCGGCCGTCAAGGGCTAGCTTCGCACCAGGACTCGAGGCCCCGGCCGGCGGGCGATCCGGGCGGGGCCTCTCTTTTCACCTTGCACACGAACATATGTTCGCTTATGCTCGTCGGATGCAGCTCGCCTTCGACGCAGCCGACCGGCTGGTGGAGCTCGTGGAGAGCCGTCGTGGTCCCGTCCCCGCCGAGGACGCTGCAAGGGCGCTCTACGCCCTCCGCCACGTTCCTCTCGGGCTCGCGCGCGAGCTCCTGGCCGACGTGGTCGACGGGGACGCCCGCCTGGCGTGGCGCGGCTCGTCGGTGGGGCTTGCCAATCCCGCCGGAGCGTCGCTCGCGCTCGAGGACGCGGGCTACGTGGTCGTCGATCTCGAGACGACGGGGCTGCGGCCCGGCACGGCGGCAATCTGCGAGATCGGCGCCGTGCGGATACGGGACTTCGAGCTGGGCGAGCGTTTCGAGACGCTCGTAAACCCGCGGCAGCCGCTGCCGCCCGCGATTGGAGCGCTGACCGGGATCGACCCGTCGTCGCTCCGGACGGCGCCGCCGGCGGAGCTGGCGGTACGGCGGTTCCTCGACTTCGCGCGCGACGACATCCTCGTCGCGCACAACGCGCGCTTCGACATCGGCTTCCTCGACGTTGAGGTCGAGCGCCTGACCGGGCGTCGGCTCGCTGCGCCGGTCGTCGACACCGTCTGGCTCGCGCGCCGCCTGCTCGGCGATCGGAGCAGGCGCGTCGGCCTCGCCTCGCTCGCGTACTTCTTCGGCACCGCCGCCCGTCCGTGCCACCGGGCGCTGCCGGACGCCGAGGCGACGGCGGAGATCCTCCTCCGGCTGATCGGCCTCGCGCAGGAGCGTGGCGCGCGCAGTGTGGCCGACCTGGTCGAGCTGGGCGCGCCGCGTGCACGGCGCCTCGCGACGAAGCGCTCTCTCGCGGCGGGGGCACCGCCGCGCCCCGGCGTCTACTTCTTCCACGACCAGACGGGGCAGATCCTCTACGTCGGGCGTGCACGCGACCTGCGTGCGCGGCTGGGCTCGTACTTCCGCACCGATCGTCAGCGGCCTGCGGTCGAGGCAGCGGTCGCTGTGCTGGCGCGAATCGAGTGGCGGGTGCTTGGCTCGGAGCTCGAGGCCGGCCTCGAGGAGCTGCGGTTGCTCCGTGAGCTGCGTCCGCCCGCCAACGCGCGCAGCACTCGACCCGACCGCTACGTCTACCTACGGCGACGCGGCTCGGGGTTCGTGGTCTCCGAGACGCCGACGCCGCTCGGGCCGATCAAGAGCAGGCGACTCGCCAAGCGGGCGGCACGTGCGCTCGCCGGCTTCCAGGGCGACGACCCGGCGGCGGCACTACCGCCGCTGCGGCGGAAGCTCCGGCGGCTGGCGAGCGATCTCCGCTTCGAGGACGCCGCGCGGCTGCGGGATACCCTGAGTGCGCTCGAGGAGTTGGTGCGCTGGCTCGGCGAGCTCGACCGGCTCAGGTCGTTGCGGCTCTGCCTGATCGTGCCGGCGCTCGAGGACCGCTTCGAGCGGGCTTTCCTCATCACGGGCGGCCGCGTCGCGGCCGTCAGAACGCTGCCGGCGGGGTCGGCCGGCGGCATCGAGCTCGCGGCGGGGCTCGCGGCCGCCACGCGCGCAGAGGCTTCCACGGCAGCGGAGGACATCGACGAGTTGCTGCTGATCGGCGCGTTCCTCCGCACGCCGCCCCCCGAGCTGCGGACGATCGCCCTCGACGACCTGGAACGGCGCGCCGCTTGAGAGCCTCCAACACAATGAGACTCTGAGCCGGCAGCGCACGCTGGGCTGCGCGACGCGGCGTCCTGGTCGCATCCAGATATCTCATCTGGACACTCCCTGCGTCCTTGCCTGGTGTCTCGCACCACCCATCGCGCCCCGCCGACGAGGCCCCATGGTGTTAGAAGCTCTACTTCGCCTGAGGACGCCGGTCGACGCAGTAGCCTTCGCGGAACGATGGCGCAGGATCTCGACGCGAGTCCGCGCGTGGCCACCGCGGCCTTCGCCGACAGGCTCGCTGAAGCGGTCGACCGGAAGCGCAGCCAGCTGGTCGTCGGCCTCGATCCGCGCCTCGAGCTGCTGCCGGTCGAGCTTCGTGGTGAGTCCGTGCTGGAGCGGGAGGACGCGGCGTCCGCCTACGCGCGCTTCTGCTGCGGACTCGTCGACGCGGTGGCGCCGTACGTCGTTGCAGTGAAACCGCAGGTCGCGTTCTTCGAGGCTCTCGGCCCGGATGGGATCGCATCCTTCGAGCGCGTCTGTGCGTATGCCCGGGAAGCTGGACTGCTCGTGATCGCGGACGCCAAGCGCGGCGACATCGGCTCCACCGCCCGTGCCTACGCCGCCACCTACCTCGAGCCGCGCGGGGAGCAACCGCCCCTCGCCGATGCCCTGACCGTGAACACCTACCTGGGGCTCGACTCCGTCGAGCCCTTCCTGCAGGCGTGCCGACGCCACGGGGCCGGGATCTTCTGCCTCGTCCGGACGTCGAACGCGGGAGCCCACGACGTGCAGGAGCTGACCGCAACGGACGGCCTGCGCGTGTGGCAGCACGTCGCGCGCCTTGTCTCCGCGTGGGGCGAGGATCTCATCGGGGAGCGGGGGCTCTCGAGCGTCGGAGCCGTCGTCGGCGCGACCGAGCCGAGAGCCGTGGGGCAGGCACGGCGGCTCCTGCCACGGTCGATTCTCCTGCTCCCGGGAGTCGGCGCCCAGGGCGCGACCCCCGCTGATGTGGCGCGAGCGTTCACGAGTGGCCCCGCCAGCGCGCTCGTCACGGCGTCGCGCTCAGTCATCTACGCGTTCCGAGGCGGTCGGTCGGACTGGCGCACGGCGGCCGGTGGAGAGGCGGCGCGCCTGCGCTCGGAGGTCTGGGCGGTCTCAGGTTGGTGATGCGGAGGCACTCGACCGTGGCGCGCTTCGCCGGCCCCATCGCCTTCCTGCTTGCAGTGACGGTCGCCGTTCTGATCGTGCGCTCGAGCCTCTCCGACGGCGATGGCGGCGCCTCGACGCCCGCCGCGACCTCGACGGCGGGCGGAACGACGGGGCCGACGCTGCCTCGTCGCAGGACGACCCCGCCAACGGGGGGTGCGCGCTTCTACAGAATCCAGGCGGGGGACACCCTGGAGACGGTCGCGGCGCAGTTCGACACCTCGGTGGAGCGGCTGCTCGTGCTGAACCCGGACGTCGACCCTGTCGCGCTCGGGATCGGCGAGCGCGTCCGCGTCAAGTAGGGTGCCGCCGCCTCCATGCCAAGACTCCGGATCGCGCTGCTGCTCTGCCTGGCCGCCGTCGTGGCGAGTGCCGCCACCGCGGCACCGCCGCCTGTCGAGGCCGACGCCTTCGTCGTTCAGAACGGCGGGAACGGCGAGGTGCTCGCGGAGCTGGCCGGCGACGAGCCTCTCCCGATCGCCTCGATCACGAAGCTGATGACCGCCCTCGTCACGTTGGAGCGGGTGCGGCCGGACGAGATCGTGACGGTATCGAGAGCGGCTGCGGCTGTCGGTGAATCCTCGATCCACCTGGGGAGCGGCGAGCTCATCAGCGTGGGGGAGCTGCTGCAGGCGGCGCTGATCCAGAGCGCCAACGATGCGGCCAACGCCCTCGCCTCGCACGTCGGCGGCGGTAGCGTCGCGCGCTTCGTCGTGCTGATGAACGCGCGTGCGCGCGAGCTCGGCCTGACAGAGACGCACTTCGTCAACCCGGATGGACTCGACGCGCCCGGCCACGTGTCGAGCGCCGAGGATGTGACGAAGCTCGCGCGCGTGGCGATGCGCAAGCCGTTCATCCGGCAGACCGTCGCCACCTACGAGACGACGGTCGCGGGGCGGCGGCTCGTGAACTGGAACGACCTGCTCTCGCGGTCCCCCCACGTCCTCGGCGTCAAGACCGGCCACACAGACGGCGCGGGCTGGTCGCAGGTCGCGGCGGCACGGGGCGGGGGCGTCACGATCTACGCGACCCTGCTCGGAGGCGCGTCCCGCGAGGGCAGGAACACGGATCTCGCGGAACTCCTCGACTGGGGGCTCGACCGGTACCGCACCGTCTGGATCGTGACTGCGAAACGGATCTATGCGACCGCGACGACGGCCTACGGCCGGCCCGACGTGCGGCTCGTGGCAGCGGCGCCCGCGCTGCGTGTGGTGCGCGTGGACCGACCACTCGTCGAGCGAGTCGTCGCGCCGCGCCAGGTTTCGTTGCCGGTGCGGCGGGGGCAGCCTCTGGGTGAAGTGCAGGTGCTGGCCGGGAACGAGGTCGTCGCCCGCTCGCCGCTCGTGGCGGCCGAGTCGGTCGAGCGGCCCGACGCATTCGGACGCGTCGGCTTCTACGCAGGTCGCACGATCCATCATCTCGGGGGGCTACTTGGATGATCGTCACGGTGACCATGAACGCAGCGCTCGACCGGACGCTGACAGTGCCGAACTTCCAGCGAGGACACCGCCACCGCTCGAGCCAGGTGCTGACCCTCGCAGGCGGCAAAGGGATCAACATCGCCCGCGCGCTGAAGCGGCTCGACGTCCC
>Ga0136613_10000795_pt1 | contig 15292 bp, 17 predicted proteins | sample AntDrymUQ2722106_2_FD_106649 | JGI IMG/M metagenome (GOLD analysis project Ga0136613, IMG submission 106649) | Polar desert sand microbial communities from Dry Valleys, Antarctica - metaG UQ272 (21.06) | ecosystem: Environmental > Terrestrial > Soil > Desert | place: Antarctica: Dry Valley... | reverse complement strand
GTGGGATGCCTTCGCGGAGCTTGTCGAGCGCAACAACGGGATCTTCGGCGGGTGCTGGTGCATCGGTTACCACCCGGAGTGCGGCCAGAAGGGGATCAGCCATCGCGCGGTCAAGGAGGACAGGGTCCGCACAGGTCGGGCTCACGCCGCGCTCGTCTTCGACGAGGACGGTGCCGCACGGGGATGGTGCCAGTACGGCAGCCCCGAGGAACTCCCGGGGATCAAACACAAGCGCGAGTACGAGAAGGACGCTCCGCCGCGTCCGGACTGGCGGATCACCTGCTGCTACGTCGACAAGAAACATCGCGGCCAGGGCATCGCACGGGCGGCGCTAAAAGGCGCGCTGGACCAGATCGCCCAGGCCGGCGGCGGCCTCGTCGAGGCCATCTCCGAGGTGACCACCGGCCGGGAGGCGCCGGGCCGGTTTCTGTTCAGCGCGACCGTCGAACTCTTCGAGCAGCGCGGATTCACCCGCGGCCGGCAGGTTGGCAAGCACGCATGGATCGTGAGCAGGGTGGTCGATCCGGTGTGAGCGTCGTCCGAACAGAACGGTCAGCCAGCGCAGTGAACTCCCGGTGGGCGGCACCTTCCCCCCGAGCCAACGTTGCTTGACGCGGCACTCGACCCCACCACGTCCAGCCGCATGCCTTCTATCGTCCCTGCGGAACAGCAGTGCCTCGTCAGGTCGCTGGGCGCCGGCTGCAGCGGCGCGGAACTCACGGGTTTGCGGTTGCCGTCGGGTGTCTCACTCCCGATGTCTCCTCATCGATGGGCCGGCCGAAGGTTACGGCGTCGAGAACGGCTTCGGGCGCCGTGGAGCGGAAGGCAGCATCCGGACCCGTGCCGAGCGCATCGTTGACGGTCGAGAACGCGATGCGCAGCGCGATGAACACGGTGATCGCGAAGATCTCGGAGTCGCGGTATCCGACATCGCGCAACGCCTGTACGTCGGCTTCGCTGGTGCGGTTGGGGTCGCCTGCCACCTTGCGAGCCCAGTCGGCCATCGCATGCTCGCTCGGAGTCAGTCCGTCGTCATCCCCCCGGAGCACTCCAGCGGCCAGTTGGGCGTCGGTCGCCTGGGCCAGCTTGGATCCCCACGCCAGCGAGCAGTACGAGTCGCCAAAGGCCGACGCGCAAGCAGCGACGAGAATGCCGCGCTGGCGGAGGCTGAGCCTGTGCACCGCGGTGGTCTGCCGCATTAGCTCGAAGAGCCCGGTCATCAGGTCCGGCTGGTAGGCCCATAGTCGCGACACGTTCATCACGTAACCGACGTCGGTGACGTCCTCGTCGAACAGGCGTTGAGCCTCGACGGTTGCCTCCGGAACGCCAAGAAAGCCGATCGATCTCATGTCGCTGCCTTTTGCTGCCGCGGTTGGGACTTGCGGGCAAGATAGCCGACCACAGCTATCCCAGCTCGCAGCGGCAGCCCGTCCCGGACAAGCTCCCGAGCCTGCTGGGTCGCCGCCTCGAGGAAGGCCTCCTCTCCGACGTTCTGAATCGCCTCGTACGCCGGCCCGGTGGATGCGAGGGCCCGCGCGAACATCTCCGGATCGGCGAACTCCCACACGAACGGCACGTCGACTCGTTCGATGTCTACGAACCCGCAGCGTGCCAGGAGGTCCTCGCCCACCCCGGGCCGACCGAGCGACACCATGGCGGCCTGGTTCTCCAGCCGCGCCGAGTCGGCCATCCTGAACGGCGCCAGTGCCCACGCTCCCGGCGACATCTTGAGATGGCCCCAGACGGTGAGCCCCACCCGGCCACCCGGCACCAGCACTCGGTGGATCTCGGCCACGGCCGCCGGTGTCGTGCCCCAGATTCCCCGAAAGCTGGTCGCGACGTCGAAGCTGGCGTCGTCCCACGGAAGTGCGTGCATGTCACCGACCCGGATGTCGGCGTCCGGGTTCCGGTCCCGAGCAACTGCGACGAGCCGATGCGACGCGTCGATTCCCGCGCCGGTGGCGCCCCGCGCACGGGCGAGCTCGACGGCGAGACCAGAGCCGCACGCGACGTCGATGAGCCGGTCGCCCGCACCGACCCCGAGCCGGTGATGAACGGAGACGTACTCGCGGCAGTTGCTCGGCTCGCTCAGGGTCGCGAAGTCCACCGCGCTGCGGCCCCAGCCTAGGTCGACCATCTTCCAGCCCACCGCAGCGCCGACCACGGTCGGCGCGGACCTTTCGCGGCTGTTCTCGGCGCTGCTATCGATCGTCATGTTCCGCCTCGTCGGTCCAGAGCAACGACGAACCCATCATGCTCTGGACGATCATGACGATTGGTGGCCCGAATTGCGTCGTTAGTGCGGCTTCCTCGCGCCGGATCGTCATGATCGCCGAGGTGGTAGAACGCCCCTTGGGCGACGAACCGCCTCCCCCCGTGAATCTCTCTGCGAGGATTGACGGCGTGACAACCCTGCGCCGGCCCGAGGTCACCGACCTCGTCGAGATCGGCCGGGGCGGATTCGGGGTGGTGTACCGGGCCCGCCAAGAGCAGTTCCGTCGGGACGTCGCGGTGAAGGTCATCTCCGCGACCCTGGACGCGCGGGCGCGCGCCCGCTTCACCCAGGAGTGTGCCGGGCACTGGGGCAACTCAGCGGTCATCCACACATCGTCAGCGTGTACGACGGGGGAATCGACCCGGACGAGCACGGCTTCCTGGTCATGCCGTTCTTCGCCCGCGGCTCCCTGGCGGAGCGGATCCGTACCAGCGGTCCGCTGGACTGGCGCGAGGCGGTGGACGTCGGCGTACGCCTCGCCGGTGCCCTGCAGACCGCGCACGAGGCCGGCATCCTGCACCGGGACATCAAGCCGGCCAACGTGCTCATCGACGAGTACGGCGCACCGCGACTCGCCGACTTCGGGCAGGCCAGGTTCGTTGACTTGGAACTGACCCGGTCCGGTGAGATCACCGCAACACCGGGATTCGCCGCCCCCGAGGTGATCCAGGGTCAGTCAGCGACGCCGAGCGCGGACGTCTACTCACTCGCCGCCACCGTGATGGCGCTGATGCTCGGGCGGCCGCCGTTCGAAGGAGCGGGGGACATCTCGGTCGCACCGGTGCTGTACCGCGTGTTGTCCGAGCCGCCGCCGGACCTGCGCCGGCTCGGTGTCCCCGAGCAGGTCGTCGGCGTCCTGGAGAACGCGATGGCAAAGGACCCCCCGGACCGCCCCGACTCCGCGCTCAGCCTTGCCGTTGCACTGCAGCGAGCCCAGCAGAGCCTCGGTCTGCCGGTGTCGCCGGTCGCCGTGGCGGGGCGGCCGCTGCTGCTGCCCCCGGGGTCCGACGCAGGCCCGACCCGCGTCAATTCTCCCGCCCGCGTCGGCACCGTGCCGTACCTCCACGAACGACCGCCGCCGGGTACGCCGGAACCGCTCCCGCCGGCGGCTGCCCCGACCCGACGGCGTTGGGGACGGCTCGCCGTCGCGGCAGTCCTGGTCGTCGCGCTGGCCGTGGCGGGCTTCTTCGTGGTCCGCGTCCTGAACGCGCCCGAGCCGAGCCAGAACCTTGTCGCCCTCGACCTGCTGCTTGAACCGCGTGATTTCCCCGGCGACGGATGGGAGCTGAACACCGATGTCACGGGGACACTCAATCCGGTCCTCGAGACGTCCGCGGTGCTGGAGTGTCTGGGGCTGCCGCAGATCGCCCAGGACCAGCCGGAAGCGGATGATCTCGACGCGCGGGACCTGCGGATATCGGAGGTGTACGTGGTGCCCGGTGTGTCCGTGCAGACCGCTGGCGTCATCACCGCGTCGGAGGCGCAGGCTGGCGACATCGTGGATGCGCTGGGGCCACCCGGCTTCGACCTGTGCCGGGAGGACTTCACCAGCTTCGCGAGAAACTTCGGGCTGACCGGGGACACGGTGGACTACGGCGCGACTCCGGTCTACAGCGAGCCGGCCCTGCCGGAGCTCACCGACGTCGTCACTGCCTCCTCGCGGCGGATCGTCGTACCGCTGCTCGAATCGGACAACGGCGTGGGTTCTTACGTGATCGACTACGTGTTCCTCGCCGCCGGCAGCGCGGTTGCCTGCCTCGGTATCTGGAGCTACGACGAGCCGGTGCAGACCGCGGTCCGGGATGCGGTCATCACCGAACTCGTCGACCGGCTGACCGACTAGCGACTGCCCTCGCTGAGTTCCCCGGTGGGTGTCAGCCGGAGCACCCGGCAGGAGCGCTCCCAGCGGTGGGCGGCGTCCCCGGCGGCGCTCAGCCGTCTGGCGAGCAGCTGAGGAACCACCCGGCCCCACTCGTCGCTGCCCTGCCTGAGCTGCTCGACCGCCGCGACCCACGTGACGAGCCGGCCCTCCGGCGTGCCCACCGTGACAAGTGCCGGCCGGCCGGCCTCGATTCCGGGCAGGGGCTGTTCTCCAGGTCCGCCGACGACGTAAGCCGATCCGTCCCGCCATAACAGCCACGCGGCCACCGCAGTCCCGCCGACCGGCGCCAGCCACACCACTCTGACCTTCCGCATCGCCGCGGCGACGAGCGGCGGCGGAGCTGCCCCCATGCCCGGGCATGGTACGGCGCCCCGACCGCATAGCCTGCGGACCAGGCATCAACCGGAACGAGGTGCGCGTGGCCGAGGGCGGGGTCGGCCAGTGGCAACTCTCCAGACCGACAGTCTCGGAGTTCGGCCTGCTCACCATCGCCGTACTCGGTGTGTCAATGTCTGCGCCGCTGACCGCGCTCGCCGCCGCCCCCGCTCTCGGGATCGCGTTCTGGCGCAACGCCGTCGGCGCCGCACTGCTGGTTCCGGGCGCGACGGCCCAGTTGCGTCGCCAGCCGTTGTCGCGCCGGCAGCTTGCCCTGTGCCTGCTCTCCGGAGGGTTCCTCGCCGCCCACTTCGCCGCCTGGCTGCCCAGTGTCACCTTGACCACGGTGGCGGCCTCGACCGCGCTTGTCTGCACGACACCCATCTGGACCACGCTTGCGGCTCGGATCGCGGGGCACCGGGTCCCCGGCCAGGTCTGGATCGGGCTCGCCCTCGGCCTGCTCGGCGTCGTCCTCGTCACCGGCGTCGACGTCACGGTGTCCACTCGGGCGTTGACCGGTGATCTGCTGGCGCTGCTCGGCGGCATCCTCGCCGCGGGTTACGTCCTGCTGGGAGCGTCGATACGCGAGCAGGTCAGTACGGCGGCGTACGCGGCGGTCTGCTACTCGACCGCCGCTGTGCTTCTCGCCGCGGCGGCGCTGGCCACCGGCGCCCCGCTGGGCGGGTACGCCGCACGGGACTGGCTGCTGATCCTCGGGATCACCGTCTGCGCGCAGATGCTTGGCCACACGATCTTGAACCGAGTGGTGTCCACTGTCGGGCCGACCGTGGTGGGCCTGGCGATCCTGCTGGAGGTTCCGGGTGCGGCGCTGCTGGCGTTCGTGCTGATCGGCCAGGTGCCGGCGCTGCTCGTCGTACCTGGCCTCGTTCTCATCGTCGGCGGGATTGCAGTGGTGATCCGCTCCGGGGGCGATCGGGTGCAAACCGGGCCCTCGACCTAACCGGCGGTTACTCTGCGCAATCGGTTTAGGGTCCCTCGGGAGTGCCGCTGTGGACGGCCAACTACCACGTCGTCGGCAGCGCCAGTGAGACCGCCACCGACTTCGCCACGGTTGCCTACGCGCCCTCCGGGTCGAGGCTGTGGGTGGACCGCTTCGACGGTCCGACCGGCGGCTTCGACCAGGCCTCCGCTCTTGCCGTCGACCCCCGGAGCGGCGTCCTCTACGTCACCGGGACCAGCGAGTCGCAGCCCGGTCCAACCGGTGCCCTCGATGCAACCACCGTCGCGTACGGCGCCTAGCCAGCTGTCATTGCGCCGCTGACCGCCCACAGCCGCTCGGCCAGATCGGGGTCGACAGCTCGCGACGTCGGTCGGGCCAACCGCCCGGAATCGAAGTACGCCCCCGGGATGCCGCGGCCGTCCTCGGTCGCCGCCAGCTGCACGAGCGTCGAGGCGCCCTGGGACGGCGACACGAAGCCGATCGGCGACAGCTTCTTGGCCAGCCGGAAGAGCCCGGTGCTGTCCCCGAAGTCCGATCGCACGACGCCCGGATGGAAGCAGGTCGCCACGACCGCCGTCTGCCGCAGCCGCCAGGTCAGCTCGGTGGTGAAGAGGATGTTGGCCTGCTTGGAGTCGCCGTACGCCCGCCAGCGTGCCCATCGCCGCCGTTGGAAATCCAGGTCGTCGGGATCGAGCCACCCGCTCGTATGGGCTGCCGACGAGGTCGTGATGATCCGACCCGCCGCCGCCGCGGTGACGCGGTCCAGCAGCAGGGACGTGAGCAGGAACGGCGCGAGGTGGTTGACCTGAATCGTCATATCGTGTCCGTCCACAGTGGACGTCTGCTTCTTCGCGATCAGGCCGGCGTTGTTCGCCAGTACGTCGATCACGTCGTACGCCGCAGCGATCCGGCCGGCGGTCCGACGTACCTCGGCCAAGGCCGCGAAGTCGCACACGTGACTGTCCGGTGTGGACCCGGAGTCATCGCGAATCCGGTCGACGACGGCGGCCAGCTTGTCCGGGTTCCTGCCGACCAGTACGACGTGGTCGCCGCGCCGGGCCAGCGCAACGGCAGCCTCCGCACCGATCCCCGCGCTGGCACCGGTGATCACGACCGTACGGCGCATTCGGTCTCCCCTTAGCATCTGAGTACCCGCCCTCGAGGAGACGCTAGTGGCCCAGCTCCGCCCCCGTCGTTCCTGCCTGGCGGTGCCCGGCAGCAACCCGAGGTTCCTGGAAAAGGCCAAGGGTCTGCCGGCGGACCAGGTCTTTTTGGATCTGGAGGACGCGTGTGCGCCGCTGGCCAAGCCGGGCGCCCGCAAGAACATCGTGGCCGCCCTGAACGAGGGCGGTTGGGGAGAGCGGATCCGGGTGGTACGGGTCAACGACTGGACCACGGAGTGGACCTACCGCGACGTGATCGAGGTGGTCGAAGGGGCAGGGGAGAACCTGGACGCGATCATGCTGCCGAAGGTCGCCGACGCCGCGCAGGTACGTGCGCTGGACATGCTGCTGCTGCAGATCGAGAAGACGGTGGGCCTGGCGGAGGGCCGGATCGGGATCGAGGCCCAGATCGAGACCGCGCAGGGCCTGATCAACGTCAACGAGATCGCGTCCGCCAGCCCGCGGATCGAGACGATCGTCTTCGGTCCGGCGGACTTCATGGCGAACATCAACATGAAGTCGCTCGTCGTGGGCGCGTTGCACCCAGACTACCCCGGTGATCCGTTCCACTACATCCTGATGCAGATCCTGATGGCTGCTCGGGCCCGCGGCGTACAGGCCATTGACGGACCGTTCCTGCAGGTGCGTGACGTCGAGGCGTTCCGGGAGGTTGCCAAGCGCTCGGCGATGCTCGGTTTCGACGGCAAGTGGGTACTGCACCCCGGGCAGATCGATGCCGCGAACGAGATCTACGCCCCGAGTCAGGAGGACTACGAGCACGCCGAGTTGATCCTGGACGCCTACGAGCATGCGACGTCGGAGGCCGGTGGCAAGAAGGGTTCGGCGATGCTCGGTGACGAGATGATCGACGAGGCCTCCCGCAAGATGGCACTCGTGGTCGTCGCCAAGGGCCGGGCGGCGGGTATGACGCGGCAGCAGAGCTTCACGCCACCGGAGGCTTGAGCGCGCTAGGTGGGGAAGGTCAACCTCGGGTCGTTGATCGTGTCGATCGCGGCGCCGATGAACAGCGCAAAGAAGATGAAGTACACCAGCAGGATCGCGCAGATGATCGAGCCGACGATGATGCCGGCCAGCGCCAGGCCGCTGCCCTCCTCGCCGGTGTTCTTGATCTGGTTGCGGGCCATGCTCCCGAACACGATGCCCAGCGGGGCGAACACGAATGCGAAGACGATGGCGAGGATGGCCAGGGCGTTCGTGCCGCGCTGAGGTGGGGCGCCGTACGGCGGCTGACCGTAACCAGGCTGCGGAGGGCCATCTGGCCGCTGGTAGGCCTGCTGTTGGTAGGGAGGCTGTTGGTAGCCCTGGGGGTGGCCGCCCGGATCTGACTGCCCTCCGGGCGCTCGCGGCGGGTACGACGGCTCGAAGTTCGTCATTCGCTGCTCCTCTGTCTACCGGCCATAGTCCACCCCACCGGCTGCCGTCGGCGATACTGCAGGGGACAGCCGCGGTGCGCCGACTCGGCCGGAAAGGGAACGCCTCATGGCTCGACTGGCTCAGACCGCAGGTCTGACCGACGTTCAGCAGGAGATCCTGGCCACGGTCCGGCAGTTCGTGGACAAGGAGATCATCCCGCACGCCACGAAGCTCGAGCACGAGGACGCCTATCCGCAGGACATCGTCGACGGGATGAAGGAGATGGGCCTGTTCGGCCTGACCATCCCGGAGGAGTACGGCGGGCTGGGTGAGTCGCTGCTGACGTACGCGTTGGTCGTCGAGCAGATCGCCCGCGGCTGGATGAGCGTGTCCGGGGTCATCAACACGCACTTCATCGTTGCCTACATGCTCGCCCAGCACGGCACCGACGAGCAGAAGCAGCGGCTGTTGCCGCAGATGGCCACCGGGCAGGTGCGCGGGGCATTCTCCATGTCCGAGCCGGGCCTGGGCTCCGACGTCGCCGCCATCACGACCCGAGCGGTACCTGACGGCGACGCCTACGTCATCGACGGGCAGAAGATGTGGCTGACCAACGGCAGCACGTCCACGCTCATCGCGACCCTGGTGCGCACAGAGCTGGGCGAGTCCTCGCCGTACCGGAACCTGACGGCCTTCCTCGTCGAGAAGCCGGCCGGCCTGGGAGAGGTGAGCCCGGGCCTGACGATCCCCGGCAGGCTGGACAAGATGGGCTACAAGGGCGTCGACTCGACCGAGGCGATTTTCGACGGCTACCGGATCCCGGCGACGGCGATCCTCGGCGGGGAACCCGGCCGCGGCTTCTACCAGATGATGGACGGCGTGGAGGTAGGTCGCGTCAACGTGGCGGCCCGTGCGTGCGGCATCTCGATCCGCGCCTTTGAACTTGCCATTGCCTACGCCCAGCAACGGGAGACCTTCGGCAAGCCGATCGCTGAACACCAGGCGATCGCGTTCAAGCTGGCCGAGATGGGCACCAAGATCGAGGCCGCGCACATGCTGATGGTCAATGCGGCCAGGCTCAAAGACGCCGGCGAGCGCAACGACGTCGAGGCCGGGATGGCCAAGCTGCTGGCCAGCGAGTACTGCGTCGAGGTCACCCAAGATTCCTTCCGCATCCACGGGGGTTACGGCTACTCCAAGGAGTACGAGATCGAGCGGCTGATGCGGGAGGCGCCGTTCCTGTTGATCGGGGAGGGGACCAGTGAGATCCAGAAGATGATCATCAGCCGAGGTCTGCTCAAGGAATATGCGCTCAAGCGCTGAGGGTCGGCGCTCCGGCCGGGGCTGGGCGGTCGTTGTCGCCACGGTCCTGGCCCTGTCGGCGTGCACCGCGAACAGCGCCACGCCGCGAACGAAGCAGGCCGATTCGGAGACTACGGCGGGCACAAGTGCCACGCCGACTACCTCAGCGACACCGACCACGACCACACCGCCCCCGCCGCCTGAGCTTCCCGGCGGCGGCCGGACGATCTTCCCGGCGTACCGGCTGGTCGGCTTCTCCGGTGGTCCTGGGTCGCCCGCGCTCGGGCGGCTGACCGGAGACCTGGACGCGGCGGCCGCGGCGATCGCGAAACAGGCTGTCCCGTACGCCGTAGATCGGCCGGTGCTGCCCGTCTTCGAACTGATCGCGACGATCGCCCATCCCTTCCCCACCCCCGAAGGCGACTACAGCGGCCGGTCGGACGACGCGCTCATCCAGGAGTACCTCGACGCCGCCCGGCGGGCCGGAGCGTTGCTGCTGCTGAACATCCAGCCCGGACGGGCGGGCTTCCTGCCGGAGGTGCAGGCGTACGAGAAGTGGCTGCGGCTGCCGGACGTCGGGGTGGCGCTGGACCCGGAGTGGGCGGTCGAGCCTGATGGCATCCCCGGCGAGGTGTACGGCCTGACGACGGGGGCTGAGCTGGACAGTGTCGCGGTGTACCTCGCCCGGCTGGTGGCCGGGGGCAATCTGCCGGAGAAGGTGATGGTCTACCACCAGGTGGCGGCGCAGGTGGTGGTCGACGAGCAGCTGCTGCGGCCGCATCCCGGTGTCGTGCCGATCAAGAGCGTCGATGGCATCGGCAACCAGGCCGAAAAGGAGAACACCTGGGACGAGCTGATGGCGCCCAAGCCGCCGCACGTGCATCCCGGCTTCAAGCTGTTCTACGACGAGGACCTTCGTACCGGCGGCCTGCTGATGACCCCCGAGCAGGTGCTCGCCCTGATGCCGCTGCCCGAGTACGTGCTCTACGAGTGACCGTGGGCCAGTGGACGGTGTCGGATGTTTGTCGGGGCTGCGGCTCTGACACAAACACGGGAAGTGCCGTCCCACTCGGTGTCATCCGGACCAGAGCGGAGGACCGACGGGGCCAACCGACGAGCGGGACAACTCGGCCGCCACGCACCGCGGCCGCATGGGTGACACTTTTCGCTCCATTGTCCTGGGTCTGGGCGGCAACAATGGAGCGAAAGGCGCCGCACACAGCCGATTAGTGGCACTTGTCGCTCCATTGCGTGGGGTCTGGGCAGCAGCGGTGAAGCGAAAGGTGCCATGGCGGCAACACCCCGACGGAGAGGGCCGCGGTGGCAGGGTGCGCTGGTTCACGACGTCGGGGTGCTCGTGGCAGACACTGTCGCCAGGGGTCAGCCCCCTGCGGGCCCTCGACGCCTCGCCGATCTCGGCTGGCGTGTCCTCACTGCCCGGCGAAGCTCCGCGACCCACCGAGCCGTCTCGCGTGGGTCTGTGAACCGGAGGACTCTCGGCCCAACAGCGACCTCCCACTGTCGGACTCGCGCGCGCTTGCGAGTGAAGGACCTAACGTGGATAGTCCAACCCCACGATCAACTCGACGCGGGCCAGCGGCACATCGAGCCACTGTCCGTATGCAGTGTCCAGGATCCACTCATGGCCATCGCAGACCGCCTGGATGCGTCGGCGCTGCTCGTCACCAGGCACCTCGACCCAGCCGGGCTCCCAGGTGAGGTCGTCAACGGAATGCCACGGAACTCCGGTGACCACGCTGAGCTGTTCGGCCAGCGTTGTCTTGCCCGAACCGGTCACGCCGTAGACGAAAATCCTGCGGGCATCGCCAAGTCGATCACCCGAGCCCACCCGCTGAGGCTAACGACTTCCGAGGTCGACGTGCGCCTGTGGACCAAGCGAACCGGCGCTCGTCCGCAGGGGCCGCTCACCCGCGGCGATGAGGCCGCCGATGGTGAGTAGCCGCGCTGCGGGAGTTCTGCTGTTGCCGGTCATGGGGGCCCAACCTCTCGGTGGAGTCGCCACCTCAGAGGACGTCGCGACGTTGGATGAGGACCGCGGCCGCGGCGGCGAAGACGACCAGCAGTGCGGTCACCGTCAGCGCGCCCTGCGTCCCGCTGACGATCGCAGCCACACCAGGGGTGCCGTCGCCCTCTCCCTCACCACGCGCGCCCAGCGCCGCGACGACGGAGCCCGCGTTGACGCCGGGCAGAACCCGCTGTACGGCGTCGAGCCACTCCAGGGCGTTGGCGCTGGCCCGGATCAGGTTCTCCACGACGAGCGCCCACACCAGGCCGAGGCCGATGGCCAGCGCGGTTCCCCGCGTGAGGGTGCTGAGCAGCAGGCCGAACAGGCACCACATGCCGAGCACGAGCCAGCCGGCCGCGATACCCTGCACCAGATCAGCGACCGGCGGCCACTGGATCGGCAGCCCCTCGGCCGCCGCGAGTGTCGCGCTGGCTCCGGCCGACACGGCGAAGCTGACAAGGACTACCGCGAGCAGGATTGCTCCGAGCGCGGCGAGCGTTCCGCCGAACACCGCGAGCCGGCCCGGCCGCTGGGTCAGCACCGTCTTGAGGCTGCCCCAGCCGTACTCGCTGCCCGCGACGAGAGCACCCAGGATCATCACCAGCGCTCCGCCGAACAGCGCATATCCGCCCACGGTGTTCGCGACGAGGTTGCCCGGCAACAGCTCGGCCAGCGGGCTGGCCCCCGGGCCGACGGTGCTGTCCGGCGAGGAGAAGTACGGCAGCAGATAGCCGAACGTCAGCAGCATCGCCAGCCAGACGCCGCCGAGCACCCAGACAGCGGGCCGCTTGCGCAGCTTGAGCAGTTCGGCGCGGACACTAGCCAACATCGGGAACCTCCTGAGTGGTCATGGCAAGAAACACTTCTTCCAGGCTGCGCTCGTCCCGACGCAGCTCGGTCACGTCGACACCGGCGCGGACAAGGGCGCGGTTGAGTTCGCCCACCCGGGCCGGGTCGATCTGGCAGCGCAGGGCATCGCCGCGGCGCTGGACGGCCGACTCACCGAGCAGCGCTGCGGCGGCTCGCGCAGCGTCGGCCAGCGGCGTGGCCACGACTACCAGCTCGGCCTGCCCGCGGAGTTCGGCCACCGTGCTCTCCGCGATCACCCGGCCGCCGGAGATGACTCCCACCCGGTCGCAGACCTGCTCGACCTCACCGAGTTGATGGCTGGACAGGAGCACCGCGCGGCCCTCGGCGCCCAGCCGTGCGATCAGACGGCGCATGTCGGCCATCCCGGCCGGGTCGAGGCCGTTCGTCGGTTCGTCCAGGACGAGCAGGTCGGGATCGTTGAGCAGGGTCGAGGCCACGCCGAGGCGCTGCTTCATTCCGAGGGAGTACCGCGAGAACGTGTCCCCGGCCCGGTCCGACAGCCCCGCGACACCGAGCACCTCCTCGACCCGCGAATCAGGTACGCCGGCGTACCGGGCCAGCACCCGCAGGTTGTCCCGGCCGGACAGGTAGGGATAGAAGCCCGGGGATTCCACCAGCGCGCCGATCCTGGACAGGCCGGCCGGCGCACCCGGCGGCTGCCCGAGCACCGTGACCGACCCGGACGTCGGCCGGATCAGGCCCAGCAGCATCCGCATCGTGGTCGTCTTGCCGGCACCGTTGGGTCCGAGGAAGCCGTAGACCTCGCCACGGTTCACCTGCAGGTCCACGGTGTCCACGGCGAGTACGCCGGACCGGTACCGCTTGGTCAACCCGCGGGCGACGACGACTGGCACAGCGGCCTGCCGGCCCTGTCCTGGCTGCGTTTCGATGATCGATGTGGTCATGTGACCAGCCTGGCGACGGCTGCCGCGCGGCGCGTCCGCCCGTCCGCGTCTTCGGCGTACGCAATTCTGCGTAGTCCGCCTACGGCCGCCGGGTCAGGCCCGACTGTACGGCGAAGACCACGAGCTGAGCCCGGTCCCTGGCGTGCAGCTTGGTCATGGCCCGGCTGACATGGGTTCGGACGGTGGCCGGGCTCAGATACAGCCGCCGCGCTATCTCGTCGTTGGACAGTCCCTCGGCCACGAGCCCCGTCACCTCGGTCTCGCGTTCGGTGAGGGTATGGATCTGCGGGTGCGGCCGGCTGCGGTGCGCGCCGCCGGCGAACTTGGTGATGACGCGGCGGGTGACAGACGGGGAGAGCAGCGATTCACCGGATGCGACGACCCGTAGCGCGTGCAGCAGCTCGGCGGTGTCGCCGTCCTTGACCAGGAAGCCGCTCGCTCCGGCAGCCAAGGCATCAAAGACGTACTCGTCGAGCTCGAAGGTCGTCAGCATGACCACCCGGACACCGGCCAGCTGCGGGTCCGCCGTGATCGCCCGCAGGGCGGTGATGCCGTCCGTGCCGGGCATCCGGATGTCCATCAGGATGATGTCCGGCCGGCGCTCGCGGGCCAGCCGCAGCGCCTCGGCGCCGTCGCCGGCCTCCCCGACGAGTTCGATGTCCTCCTCCGCTTCGGCGAGCACTCGCAGCCCCATCCGCACCAGCGGCTGGTCGTCAGCTATCAGCAGGCGGATCAACGCCGGCCACCGAGGGACGCGGCGGTTCCGATCAGCGGGCCGATCATCGTCGGCCGCCTATCGGCAGGCGGGCGCGCACCAGGAATCCGCCGGTCGGCCCCGGCCCGGTGTGCACGCTGCCGCCCAGCGACCTGGCGCGGGCCGCCATGCCGGCCAACCCCTGTCCGTCCGGTGCGGTCCGCCGCGGCCCTCGCCCGGTGTCGGTGATCTCGAGCACCAGGGCGTCGGGGCCGTAGGCCACGTGGACCTCGGCGCTGGCGGCGTCCGCGTGTCGCAGCACGTTGGTCAGTGACTCCTGCACGATCCGGTAGGCGGCGTTGTCCACGCTACTGAGCAGCTGAACCGGCTCGCCGCTGGTGCGTAGCTCGACCGGGACACCGCTGTCAGCCATCCGGGTCAGCAAGACGTCCATGTCGTGCAGTCCGGCCAGCGGCGCGCGATCGGCTTCTGTTTCCGCTCCCGAGGCCCGAAAGACCGCGAGGGTCGCCCGAAGCTCGTCCAAGGACTGCTGGCTGCTCTGCCGAATCGCTTCCAGCAACTCCCGGGCTCGGGCCGGGGAACGCTCCAGCACATGCAGCGCTACGCCGGCCTGCATGCTGATCGCCGCCAGCCCGTGCCCGACGATGTCATGCACGTCCTGGGCGGTGCGCAACCGCTCCTCATAGGCCTGCTGCCGCTCCCGCTCCGCGCGGGATCGGCCCGCCGACGCCCGTGCCGTCCGCACCACCGTGCCGATCGCCCAGGCGGCGAGCGACCAGCTGAGGAAGCCGGCAAGTTGGACCGCCGCGAGCAGCGGACCGTCCCAGTCGGCGTCGGTCCCGGCCGGCCCCGCAAGCAGCACTGCCGTCGCTGCCCAGGCGGGTAGCGAACGGCGTACCGGGTGATGGGCGGCGACGGAGTATGTGGTGATAGCGATGGAGAAGAAAATCGGTCCGTACGGGAAGTTCAGCGCCAGGTAGACGGCGGTGGCGACCACGGCCAGTGCCAGGCCGAGCAGCGGTCGAAACCGGCGGAGCGCCAGGCCCAAGCCCGCCACCGCGATGAGCACGAAGGTCAACGCGTCCAGGTCGCGCGCCACCGGCAGTGTGGTCTCGTTCGCCGCGCCGATGGTCCCCACCACCATGAAGGCCGTGACGGCAGCGGCCAGCGCAAGGTCCGCGCCGAGCCTCTTGGCCAGGGTCACGGAGGTGGTGCGCACCGAACGACGATAGATCTCCGCGGCCCGCTCGGGAGTCAACCGCTGAACGTAACCGCGCTACGCCAGCGGCGGTAGTCACAGCAGGGCCAGCTGTTCGGACTGCCGCTGCGGCGCCGGTGCCTGCGGCACCCGACGACTCCTCCGGTCGCCCCCCGCGCCGATCTGGTGGCTGCGGACGAGGTCACGAAGTCGATCGGCGATCAGCGCCCGGTACGCCGGGTCGGC
>Ga0136613_10000794_pt1 | contig 15297 bp, 16 predicted proteins | sample AntDrymUQ2722106_2_FD_106649 | JGI IMG/M metagenome (GOLD analysis project Ga0136613, IMG submission 106649) | Polar desert sand microbial communities from Dry Valleys, Antarctica - metaG UQ272 (21.06) | ecosystem: Environmental > Terrestrial > Soil > Desert | place: Antarctica: Dry Valley... | reverse complement strand
TCTCGGGTCCGGCCGTCTGGCTGACAACGGTCACGCCGGCGTTGCGCAGCATCCGAATCTCGCTCTTCGTGTTGAATCGCGGACCGTCGACGTGGCCGTAGCAACCGCTGTCGCGCACGTGGTGGCCCGCCTCGCGCGCACCCTCAACGAGCGCCTGGCGCAGCGGCTCGGAGAACGGGCGGCCGTAGATCCAGTGCCCACGGCCCTGCTCGCCCGGCTCCGTGAACAACGTGCAGATCGACCCGTCGGGCAGGCGGTTGGCGAGGAAGTGCAGGTCGTCGAAGACCACCAGGGTGCCGAGCGCCAGAGAGGAATCGAGCGCACCGCAGACGGTCACCGACAGGATCGCGTCGGCGCCGCGCTCCTTCAGCGCCGCGATGTTCGCCTGGTGGGTGACCTGGCTTGAGAGCAGCTCGTGGCCCGGACGATGGCGCGAGACGTGCAGCACGTCGACGCCGGCGACGCGCCCGCTCGTGACGGGGGCCGTGCCGTAGCGCGTTTGCACGAGGTCGGGATCACCATCGGCCTCGATTCCGGGCAGTGCGTAGCTGCCCGAGCCGGTGAGGATCCCGATGCGCATGACGAGGATGCTAGTGGCGGTGGTTCCTACCGCCGGGGCACGCGCCCCGCGCCCGTGCCCGGCTCGGTCGCCGGACCGGCGGGCGCCGCCACGCCGAGGACCCGCATCGCCTTCAGCCCGAGCGACAGCTTCTCGCGGCCGTCGGTCGAGCCGACGTCCAGGCCCGAGAGCTCGCGCACGCGCTCGAGCCTGTAGCGGATCGTGTGGCGGTGGGTGAAGAGCTTCTGGGCCGTTCCCGCGACGTTGCCGTCGTTGTCGAGGAACGCCTCGACGGTGCGGACGAGGTCGGTCACGTACTGGTCGTCGTAGGCGACGAGCGGCTCGACGGTCTCGGCGTAGAAGCGCTGCAGCTCGGCGGGGTCCTCGCTCATCGCCGACAGCAGCAGCCGGTAGGCGCCGGTCTGCTCGAAGGCCAGCAGCGGGTGCTCCTCGTCGCCCTCGGCGACGTTGACGGCCAGCAGCGCCTCGTTGCCGGCGCGGTGCAGGTCGAGCGGATCGCCGGCGACGCGGCTGCGCCCGAGCGCGAAGCTGTGGCCGGGCAGCGCGGACTGCAGCTCGCGCAGCACGCCGTCGGCGACGCGCTTGGCGAGCGCGTCGTCTTCGCCCGGGATCAGCAGCACGACCTCGGCCGCCGTCGACTCGCGCCGCGCCGGCGCGGCGATCGCCGTAGGTACCACGGCGCGCGCGCCGCGCTCGGCGATCGCGAGCACGCGCGGGCGCCAGCCCTCCTCGGCAGGTGCATGCGTGTGGACACGCGCCATCAGGACGCTGCCGCCGCCGGACAGGTCGACGCCCAACTCCCCCGCGCGCGCGATCAGCTCGTCGTCGTCGATCTCGCGCTCTAGGACCGCGTGCAGAAACGCGCTGCTGGCCTCCTGGGACGCGCGCGCCGGCGCGCGCACGCGCTCGACCTCGGAGGCCACGAGCGTCGTTACGAGCCGGACCAGCGCCGGGCCGGGCTCGACGCGCGTGCGCATACGCAGCTGACCGACCGCCGCGTCGGCGACGCGCAGCTCGATCGATAGGACGCCCGTCGCGCCATCGAGCAGCGAGCGCTCGTCGGCCGGCGAGCGGGCCGCGACGGCGAGCACCGATCCGGAGCGGTCCAGCAGCACGAGACTGGCCTCCAGCGCCTTGGCCGCGGCCCGCACGACGTCCGGCAGTCCTGCTCCGGACTCGACTGCCGCGGTGATCGCATCCAGTGCGTCGAGGTCGAGCCCCGGACCTCGCTCGGTGGGGCTGGTCATCGCCACGACTAGACGTTCGCGACAGGACGGACCATCAGGCCGCGATCCGATCCCAGTAGTAGGCGACCAACGCGCCGCCGAGGGCGCCGACCAGGAGCAGTGCCGCCAGGACGTACAGCGACAAGAAGCCCGCGGCGATGCGCTCCCACGTATTGCTGTAGGCGTTCCAGACAGGCACTGCGATGAACCAGATGAACGCGGCAAGCGCGAACACGCCACAGCCGGCTGCCACCAGGTAGGTGAGTCCGCTGTTGCTCATCAGCGCAGATTGTGACGCAGATAGCTGACGAAGCGGTTGGGGGCTAGTCCCATCGACCCGCCGGCTCGGCGAGGACCGCGGCCGGGGAGCGGCCCTCGGCCGCGAGCGCCTCGAGCCCGGAGCCCGCGCGTTGGAGGTGGTTTGCGCCGAAGAACAGAGCAATGACCGTCGGTCCCGAGCCGGACACCAGCGCCGCGTCGCTGCCGGCGCGGCGCGCCGCCTCGAGCGCCTCGTCGATCTGCGGGCACAGCGAGCGCGCCGCATCCTGCAGGTCGTTGTGGACGTTCTCGAGCAGCGTCTCGGAGGACAGCGCGGCCTGCGTGCGCGTCAGCGAGCGCGCGAGCTCGAATCGCTCGCGCGGGATGCCCAGGCCGTCCGCCTCGGCATATACCGCCGCCGCCGACAGCTCGGCGTCGACTGGCAGCACGAGCGCGGCGTAGAGCTCGTAGCGCGGGAGCGGACGCAGCCGGGCGCCGTTGCCGGTGGCGAGCTGGAGGCCGCCGCAGATCTGGCTCGGGACGTCTGAGCCAAGGCCGGCGGCGATCTCCTCCAACAGCCTCGCGTCGTCGATGTCGGCCGCGGAGGCCGCCATCCGCAGCACCGCGGCGGCATCGGCCGATCCGCCCGCCATGCCGCCGGCGATCGGGATGCGCTTGGTGATCTGGACGCGCACCGGCGGTCCGTCCCAGCCGGTGCGCTCGCGGAAGGCCACCAGCGCGCCGGCGGCGAGGTTCGGGCCCTCGACTCCGGGGCAGACGACCTCGTCGGCATCGAGGCCCTCGGCGCCGACCGTCATGCGCACGTCGTCGACCAGCGTGAGCGAGTCCATGACGGTCACGATCTCGTGGCGCCCGTCGGCGCTCGCCGGGCCGACGAACAGGCACAGGTTAACCTTGGCCGGCGCCTCGGTCGAATAGACGGTCACGCGCTCAGCATTTCGTGCAAGGCGCGGAAGTCCTCCGGCGACAGGCGCTCGGCGCGCGCGTCCGCGGGATGACCGAGCGCCACCAGCGCCGCGCGCGCGCTCTCGCGCACGCCCGGCGCGGCGCCCGGCGCGAGCGCGAGCGATCCCGCCAGTGCCTTGCGGCGGTGTGCGAACGCGGCGCCGGCGAGCTCGGCGAGCGCCGGCACGGCCGCCGGGCCGGTGCGCGTCAGCCCGACGAGCACCGAGTCGACGTTCGGCACCGGCGCGAAGACCGTGCGCGCGACGGGCCGCAGGACCTGCACGTCGCACGCGAGCTGGGCGAGCACCGAGGGCAGCCCGTAGGCGGAGCTGCCGGGCGCGGCGGCGAACCGCTCGCCGACCTCCTTCTGGATCATGCCGACCCAGCGCACCACGCCGGGCAGCTCCTCGATCGTGCGCAGGATCGCGCCGGCGGCGATCCCGTAGGGCAGGTTCGCGACGACCTTCGTCGGCGCTGGGCGCAACGCACGCAGGTCAAGGCGCATGGCGTCGGCGATGTGCAGCGTGACGTTCTCCGACGGTTCGATCGCGTCGCGCAGGGCCGGCTCGAGCGCACGGTCGAGCTCGACGACGTGCAGGTGCGCCACGCGGGGGGCCAGGTATTCAGACAGCACGCCGAGGCCGCCGCCGATCTCGAGCACGACGTCATCGGGGCTCAACTCCGCTGCGCGCTCGATGACGCCGAGGATGTTCGAGTCAATGAGGAAGTTCTGGCCGAGCTCGCGCTTGGGTCGCACGCCGAACTCGCGCAGCCTGCGCAGGCTCGGCTGGGTCGGCGCGGCGGCGGCGCCGGCGGCGGGCGGGTCCTTCACCACCCGAACAGCTCCCGGGCGTTGCGCTCGACGAGCGCCTCGAGCTGCTCGTAGGCGGTCCCGCGCTGCTGCGCGACGAAGCGCGCCGTGTGCGCGACGAACGCGGGCTGGTTGCGCTCCTTGCGAACGGCCTGCGGCGTGAGGTAGGGGGCGTCGGTCTCGACCAGCAGCCGATCGCCGGGAACATGCTGCGCGGCGTCGGCGAGCTCGCTCGCGTTGGGATACGTAACGTTGCCGGCAAACGAGATCCACCACCCCTGCTCGATGCACTCCTCGAGGCGGCCGGCCATCGTGAAGCAGTGCAGGATCACCGTGACGTCGCCGGCATACGCGCGCAGCGTGTCGATCGTGTCGTGCTCGGCCGCGCGCGTGTGGATGACGAGCGGCTTGCGCACGTCGCGCGCGAGGTCGATCTGGGCGCGGAAGGCGCGCTCCTGGTCGGCGCGCGGAGCGTTGTCGCGGAAGTAGTCAAGGCCCGTCTCGCCGATCGCGGCGCAGCGCGGATGCTCGGCGAGCGCGTGCAGCTCGGCGAGGTCGGCGTCGTCGAAGCCGCCCGCCTCGTTGGGGTGGCGGCCGATCGCGGCGAACACCTGCGGGAAGCGCTCGGCGGCCTGCAGCGCCTCGCGGCAGGTGGCGCCGGTCGTGCCGACGGTCAGCATCCGCGTGACGCCGGCGTCGGCCGCGGCGGCGACGAGCTCGCTGTCGTCGGGCTTGCAGGCGTGCAGGTGGGTGTGGCTGTCGATCATCGTGCGGGCTACTGCGGCTTGGGGAACAGTGGCTCGAGCTGTGCGATCGCGCCGAGTTGCCCAGCCTGCATGCGCGCAGTCTCCAGGCCGATCTGCGGCGTGCCGAGCGCGTCGAGCAGCCTGGCCGTCGTCTCGGGCATCCACGGGTGCAGCACGACCGCCATCACGCGCAGGCCCTCGCTGAGCGAGACGAGCACGCGGTCCAGGTCCGCGGCGCGGGCCTCGTCCTTGGCCAGCGTCCACGGCGCCTGCTCCTCGACGAAGCGGTTCAGGCGGCGCACGCGCTGCCAGGCGCCATCCAGCGCACCGGACAGGTCGGCGCGGTCGAGCAGCTCGCTGACCTCCGCGGCGGAGCTGTCGATCTCCGCGGCGAGCTGCGGATCTGGATCGGCGGCGGGGACGGTCCCGCCTCGGTAGCGGTGCACCATCGCGATCGTGCGGCTGGCGAGATTGCCGAAGTCGTTGGCCAGCTCGGATTCGTAACGGGCCGCGAAGCCGGCGGCCGAGACCGAGCCGTCATGGCCGAAGGAGACCTCGCGCATGCAGTAGTAGCGCAGCGCGTCGGTACCGAACTCATCCATGACGACGAACGGGTCGAGCACGTTGCCAAGCGACTTGCTCATCTTGTGCTCCTCGCCGGCGTCGTCGCGCATCAGCAGGAAGCCATGGACGAAGAGGTGCTCTGGCAGCGGCAGGTTGGCCGCCATGAGCATCGCCGGCCAGAAGACGGCGTGGAACTTCAGGATGTCCTTGCCGATGATGTGAAACTGCGCCGGCCAGAAGCGGTCGGTGAGGTCCTTCCCGGGCTTCGCATAGGACAGCGCCGTGTAGTAGTTGAGCAGCGCCTCGAACCAGACGTAGAAGACGTGCGTCTCGTCCCACGGCACGGGGACCCCCCACGTCAGCGTCGAGCGGCTCAGCGAGACGTCCTGCAGCCCCGACTCGATGAACGAGCGCGCCTCGTTGTAGCGATGGCGCGGCATGACGAAGTCCGGCTGCTCGTCGTAGAGCTTGACGAGGTCGTCCTGGAAGGCCGACAGGCGAAAGAAGTAGTTGTCCTCCTTCTCGCGCGTGAGCGCGATCCGGTGGATCGGGCACGTGTTGTCCTCGCCCGCCTCGGCGTCGGTCTTGAAGTCCGCACAGCGCGGGCAGTACCAGCCCTCGTAGACGCCCTCGTAGACGTGGCCGTTGTCGCGGATCCGGCTGAGCACCTCCTGTGAGCAGGCCATGTGCTCGGGGTCGGATGTGCGGATGAAGAAGTCGTTGGAGACGTTCAGCCGCGGCATCAGGTCCTCGAAGCGCGGAGCGTTGCGGTCGACGAGCTCCTGCGGCGTGACGCCCTCCTTCTCGGCAGCCAGCGCGACCGGCTCGCCATGCTCGTCCGTGCCCGTCAAGAAGAAGACGTCCTCGCCGCGCTGGCGCATGTGCCGCGCCATCACATCGGCCGCGATCGTCGAGTACGCGTGCCCCAGATGCGGCGCCGCGTTGACGTAATAGATCGGCGTCGTGACGTAGAAGGACATCGCGGGCGCAGGCTACCTGTGAGGCACTGCCGACCCGCAGGCGCCGCTACGAGGCGGCACGCGCGAGCGGTGCTGCCGCGCGGCGGCGGCGCCGGCGCACCGTGACGACCCCGCCGAGCGGCAGCGCGAGCCCGACGCAGAGCAGGCCGATCCAGACGGTCCACGGCAGCGAGGCGGATGCGGGCCCGAGCCCGGCCGTGTGAGTGCCAGCCGGCTGCGAGCGCGGGAGCGGCTGGAGCGCCGGGCGCGGGGCAGGCCGGAGCGCCGGGTCCGCGACAGGCGGCGCGGGCGCGGGTCCCAGCGGAGCGCGGCCTCGTATCCGTCGCGCGCCCGGCGGCAGCGTGGGTATCGCCGGCGGCGCGTTGCCGAACAGCGACAGCGGATCGACGTAGCGGCCGGTGGCCGCGACCCGGACCCCGAGGTGAACATGCGGACGTCGCGTCCGCGGGTCTTTCGAGCGCCCGACCGCCCCCAGCTGCGCGCCGGGGAGCACGACCGCGCCGCGGCGCACCCCGATCGAGGCGAGCTGTTGGTAGGTCGCGATCAAGCGGCCGCAGCGCACGCTCACCGTCCGCCCGCCGCCGGGCACGCTGCCGGCGAAGCTCACCCGCCCACCGCACGCCGCGCGAACAGTCGTGGCAAGCGGTGCGCCCAGGTCGATTCCGCGGTGCTGGCCGGGCACGAAGCGGTCTGCGGCCAGGGAGAACGCGCGCAACACGGATCCCTCGACCGGCCGCTGCCAGGGCCCAGCCGCGGCGGCGTTGGCCGCTGATGCGAGCAGCAGACACAGGCCGAGGAGGAGACCGCGTGGGGTCATGCTGTCCACCGTACGTCCGCACAGCGTGCCCTCCCGAGGCCGCGCCTGTCTTGTTACGCCGACGCGCGCGTCCCCGTGCGCAGCGCGGCAGATAAAGCGCCAAGCGGCCCCCACCGCATCTCGTCGAGCATCTCAGCCCGGCGCGTGAGGGGTCGCTCGCACATGGGACCGCTCTCCTCCGGTGGAGCAGCACCCGCTATCACTCGTGGTAGCGCCTGCTGCTCAGGGTCGAGAGTCAGCAGGCTCTACGGCCTACGGCAATCCCGCCCTACCGCTCCTCGACGATCGCCTCGAACGGCTTGCGATCCGCGCGCTCGATCCACTCCTGCGGCGAGCGCCGCTCCGGGTTGCCCGGACGCGCCGGGTAGCCGAAGGTCAGAACGATCGCGACCTGCTCGTCCTCGCCGTGCCCGACGGCGCCTCGTAGGCGCTCCGAATCGGCGATCCCATTCGGGCATGACCCGATCCCGTCGTTACTTGCGGCGAGCATCATGTTCTGTGCGGCGCGACCGGCGTCGAACGCGGTCGGCCCCTTGGCCCCGGCGACGATCGCGACGACGAGCCCGGCGCCGCGCACGTTGTCCGCCTCGTAAACGCTCTGCGCCACCTCCTCGACGAGTGCCGGGTCGCGCAGCACGACGAACCGCCGCGCCTGACGGTTCTTCGAGCTGCCGGTCACACGGCCCGCCTCGAGCAGCCGTCGCTCGGCATCGTCCTCAAGCGGCCGCGCGTCGTATTCGCGCACCTCGCGCTTGCTCACCACGGCCAGATAGGCGTCCACGATCGGGAGGTTACCGCTCGGGTCAGGCCCGCGGCCGCGGTGAACGCGCGCGATTGAGCGGATCACGGCCCGGCGTGGTCTACGGCTCGACCGGCGCCATCAGCGCACGGTACAGGGCGTTTGCCTTCGTACCGGTCAGGCTCGCCACGACGGAGCTCGCGGGGCGCGGCTTGGCGCCGGCGTCGACGAGCTTGCGCAGCGCCACGAGCGCAGGCCCCAGCTCCGGCGCCGCCACGGGCGCGCCGCCGAGCACGAGCACGACTTCGCCGCGCGGCGGCTCGGCGGCGTAACGCGCCGCCAGCTCGCCCGCAGTGCCGCGCACGATCTCCTCATGGCGCTTGGTCAGCTCGCGGCAGACGACGACGGGGCGCTCGGCGTCGTCCTGCGCCAGCACGGCGAGCGATGCGGCGACGCGGTTGGGCGACTCGAAGGCGACGATCGTCTCCGGCGCGCGCAGCAGCTCGGCGAGGGCGCCGCGCTTGCGCGGCAGGTAGCCGACGAAGCGCCACGTGTCCGACGGCAGCGCGCTGGCGACGAGCGCCGACATGACAGCGCTTGGGCCGGGCAGGACCTCGACCGCCAGGCCCGCCGCGACGCAGGCGCCCACGAGCACGAAGCCGGGGTCGCTGACCAGCGGCGTCCCCGCATCGGACACCAACGCGACGACGTCGCCCTTGCGCATGCGATCGACGAGTTGCGTCGTGCGAGCGCGCTCGTTGTGCTCGTGGTAGCTGACGAGCGTCGCCGACACCCCGTAGCGCTCGAGCAGCACGCGCGTGCGGCGCGTGTCCTCGCAGGCGACGACGTCGACCTCGCGCAGCGCGCTGAGCACGCGTAGCGTGACGTCCTCGAGGTTGCCGATCGGCGTCGGGCAGACGATCAGCCGGCCGGTCGTGCTCACGGTCGCCCGCCGTTGCCCGTCGTGGTGTCGATCGCAGCGATCACCGCGGCTAGACCGGTGTACCGATCCCGTCCAGCGCGAGCGCGGCCGCGCCGAGCATTCCAGACTCGGCCCCGAAGCGCGCCGGCAGGATCCGCACGTGCTCCTTGGAGGGTGACAGCGCGCGCTCTGCCACCTCGGCTCGCGCCGGTTCGAGCAGCAGCTCACCGGCCGCGATCACGCCGCCCCCGACGATCACGACATCGGGGTTGAGCATGTTCACGAGGTTGGCGATCCCGACCCCGAGCCAGCGGCCGATCAGCGAGATCGCGGCGATCGCCGCCGCGTCGCCGTCGTATGCGAGCTCGGTGACGAGCGGGCCGTTGATCTCGCGGCCGCCGGCGAGCGCGCGCCCGAGACCGCTATCCGGCCGTCCGCGTGCGATCTTCACGGCCTCGCGCGCCAGCGCGGTTCCGGAGCACATCGCCTCCAGGCAGCCGCGGTTGGGGCAGTTGCCCTGGCACTGCGGGCCGTCGGCATGCACAACCATGTGCCCGAGCTCGGCACCCGCACCCTGGCTGCCGCGCTGCAGCACGCCGCCGACGACGAGGCCGCCGCCGATCCCCGTGCCGAGCGTCAGCATCGCTGCGTCGCGCGCCCCCTGCGCCGCGCCGTAGCGCCACTCTGCGAGCATCGCGGCGTTGGCGTCGTTGTCGACGAACGCCGGCAGCCCGAGGCGCTCGGCCATGAGATCGGCGAACGGGATGCCTGCGATCGGCAGGTTGACGGCCATCACCGCGACCCCGCGCGCCTGGTCGATGAGGCACGGAATGCCGAAGCCGACGGCCTCGACCGTGCCCGACGCGCCCTCGATCGCGTCGCGCACCTCGGTGACCACGCCGACGACCGCATCGAGCACCGCGGACTGGTTAGCCTCGCGCGCCGGTCGGGTCGCACGATGGTGGACGTTCAGTGCCGGGTCGACCGCCCCGGCCAACAGCTTGGAGCCACCGAGATCGACCCCGATCACGCAACCGGTCGACACGATCGGCCACCATACACGGCTGCATGCCGCCACCCGAGGACTCCGAGGGTCCGCCCGAGTACCGCGTCTATCGCTCGCGCAAGCGATGGTCTGCCCGGCGAGGCGCCGACGACCGCGACGATCTCGCGCGGTTGCGCGGCGAGCCGCCGCGCGGTCCCGGCGTCGGGCAGCGCATGCCCGACGAGGCCCGCCGCCACCGCCGCCGGCGCGGTTTCGGTCGCGGGCCGTGGACGTGGAAGCGCGTCCTGCGCTGGCTGCTGGTCGCCGTGCTCGGCTGGATCGCGCTGTCGGTCGTCGTGTTCCTGATCAGCGCGCAGATCCAGCAGGGCGAGGTCCGCGACGACGCCAACCAGTATCTCGGCGGCGCCGGTCTGCCGCCGCTGCAGGCCAACAACATCCTCGTGCTCGGCTCCGATCAGCGTAGCGAGGGCAACGCCGAGCCGGGCGCGTCGACGACCAGCGGGCGCTCGGACTCGATCATGCTGATGCGCGTCGGCGGGGGCGCCAACAGCCGCCTGTCGATCGCGCGCGACACGGTCGTAGACATTCCCGGCGCGGGGCGCAACAAGATCAACGCCGCCTTCGCGATCGGCGGCACGGCGCTCGCCATCAGGACCGTCGAGGCCTACACCGGTATCGACGTCAACCACGTCGTGCTCGTCGACTTCGAGAACTTCCCCGACCTGATCGACGCGATGGGCGGCATCACGTACCGCGGTGGCTGCGTCCTTTCGCTCATCAACGGCGGCTTCAAGAACGGCGGCTACACGCTGCGCCTCAAGGCCGGCAAGACGCACATCACCGGCCACCAGGCCCTCGCCCTGGCGCGCACCCGCAAGAACCGCTGCGCGAGCAACGAGAACGACCTCACGCGGGCCAAGCGCCAGCAGAAGATCTTCTCGGCGATGAAGCGCCGGCTGCTGTCACCGGGCGCGTTCATCCGGCTGCCGCTCATCTCCTGGGCGGCGCCCAAGGCGCTGCGCTCGGACATGAGCGGACCGACGCTGCTGGGCGTCTTCTCCGCCCTCGCGCTGTCGGGCAACCCGCAGCCCAACGTGCTCGGGACGAACTCCGGGCAGGTGCCCGAGCCCGTCAAGCAGGAGGCCGTGCGGCGCTTCCTGGCCGGGTGAGCGAACGCCCTTCAGTCCGGCGAGGACTTCGTGCTGGAGGACTTCGTCCTGGTCGACTTCGACGACGACGAGCCCGAGTCGCCCGAGGACGAGCCCGAATCGCCCGAGGACGAGGAACCCGAATCGCCCGACGACGAGGAACCCGAATCGCCCGACGACGACGAGCCCGAGTCGCCCGACGACGAGCCCGACTCGCCCGATGTCTTCGTCTCGCTCGACTTGCCGTCGCCCGAGCCCGATTCGCTCTTCGAGCCCTCCTCGGCGGCCTTCTCGCGCTGACGATTCTTGGTGCCGTAATCGGTGTTGTAGAAGCCCTTGCCTTTGAAGTGCACGGCGATCGGATGGAAGATGCGCTCCAGCGGCACCCCCGTCTCGGGATCCTCGGTGAGCGGCGGGTCGCTCATCTTCTGCATGACCTCGAGCGTCGTTCCGTCGGGCCGGCGGTACTCATAGAAGGGCACGGGCGAGCCATTATCTAGCATGGCCCGGTGATGGCAGACCTGGCCTCGATGGACAAGATCGTCGCGCTGTGCAAGCGCCGCGGCTTCATCTTCGCCTCCTCGGAGATCTACGGCGGGCTCGGTTCGACGTACGACTACGGCCACTACGGCGTGCTGTTCAAGCAGAACGTCAAGAACGAGTGGTGGCGCGCGATGCTGTCCGAACGCGACGACATCGTGGCGCTGGACTCCGCGATCCTGCAGCACCCGCGCACATGGGAGGCCAGCGGCCACCTCGCGGGCTTCACCGACCCGATGGTCGACTGCCGCACGTGCGGCCAGCGCTTCCGCGCCGACCATCTGCGCGATCTGCAGTGCCCGCACAAGCCCTCCAAGCACCCCGGCGAGGGACCGCAGTGCGACCTCACCGAGGCGCGCGACTTCAACCTCATGTTCGAGACCACGATGGGCCCGGTGAAGGACTCGGGCGCGACCGTCTACCTGCGCCCCGAGACCGCCCAGGGCATCTTCGTGAACTTCAAGAACGTGCTGCAGTTCAGCCGCAAGAAGCCGCCGTTCGGCATCGCGCAGATCGGCAAGTCGTTTCGCAACGAGATCACGCCGGGCAACTTCGTCTTTCGCACGCGCGAGTTCGAGCAGATGGAGATGGAGTTCTTCGTCCCGCCCGACGAGGCGCCGCAGTGGTACGAGCACTGGAAGCGCGCGCGCATGGAGTGGTACGTCGAGCTCGGGCTGCGCACCGACCACCTGCGCCTGCGCGAGCACGACGCCGACGAGCTCAGCCACTACTCGAGCGCCACGGCCGACGTCGAGTACCTCTTTCCGATCGGCTGGTCCGAGCTCGAGGGGATCGCCAACCGCGGCGACTTCGACCTCACCCAGCACGCCGATTACTCCGGCGAGAAGCTCGAGTACTTCGACCCGCAGAGCAAGGAGCGCTACGTCCCGCACGTGATCGAGCCCGCGGCCGGCGCCGACCGCGCGACGCTCGCGTTCCTCGTCGATGCCTACGACGAGGAGGACGTCCCCGGCGAAGGCCGGACAGGCGACACCCCATCCGGGGCACAGGGCGGCGAGCAGCGCACGGTCCTCAAGCTTCATCCGCGCCTGGCGCCGGTGAAGGTCGCCGTGCTGCCGCTCGTGCGCAAGGACGGCCAGCCCGAGGTCGCGCGCGAGATCCTCGCCGCGCTGCGCGGCCGGATGCAGACCGAGTACGACGAGGGCGGCTCGATCGGCAAGCGCTACCGCCGCCAGGACGAGATCGGCACGCCGTTCTGCGTCACCGTCGACCACCAGACGCTCGAGGACCGCAGCGTCACGGTGCGCGAGCGCGACTCGCTCGCTCAGGAGCGTGTCGCGATCGACGGACTGGGCGACTTGCTGGCGTCGCGGCTGGCGGCGCCGTGGCGGTCGCCTAAGCTCACCGGAGCCTCGTAACGTCACAAGGAGGTCGCCGGCTCCGCGGTCGGATGGCCAAACCGGACCGCCACCCGGGCCGACGTGTACCGTTGGCCGGCCAGCCAGTTTGTCTGACCGGAGGTCGTCCATGGCAGTGACCGTCCCCGCCGCTACGGAGCAGATCGACTACGCGGACCTGTACGCACGCTGGGAGCGGGGCAACTGGTGCGCGACCGAGATCGACTTCTCCCAGGACCGCGAGGACTGGCTGCACAAGTTCACCGACGAGCAGCGGCGCGGCGCGCTGTGGCTCTACACGCTCTTCCTCCACGGCGAGGACTCCGTCGCAGACAACCTGTCGCCCTACGTCGAGGCGGTGCCACTGGAGGAGCAGAAGTACTTCCTCGCGACGCAGCAGGTCGACGAGGCGCGCCATGCGGTCTTCTTTCACCGCTGGCTGCACGAGGTCGTCGGCGTCGGCGACGGTTCGCTCTCAGGCGGCCTGCGGGCGACCGCGCCCGAGCTCACGTGGGGACACCGCACGCTGTTCAAGCGCCTCGACCGGATGGCCGACGAGCTGCGCCGCGACCGCTCGCCGCGCAAGCTCGCCGCCGCCGTCACGCTCTACCACGTCGTCGTCGAGGGCACGCTCGCGCAGCCCGGCCAGCACATCATCGAGACGTCGCTGCAGCGCCTGGACCTGATGCCCGGTTTCTGCGAGGGGATCCGCAACATCGCGGTCGACGAGCAACGCCACATCGCCTTCGGCGTCAAGCTGCTCGCCGATCTCTACAAGGTCGATCCGCAGGGAACGCAGGACGCGATCGTCGACATCATCCGCGAGGTCCTGCAGTACACGCTGAGCGTGCCGATCCCGCCCGGGTGGGATGAGTCCTACACGGAGTGCTTCGGCTTCTCGATGCTCGACCTCTACGAGCAGGGCGCGCGCTCCAACGAGGGGCGGTTGCGAGCAGTCGGGCTCGAGCCCGACGAGATCGCGCACTTCCCCTTTCCCATGGACGTCCCGCCGCGCGAGCGCGCCCGCCGCGCGCTGGCGCTGTTGCAGGCCGGCCTGCTCGGCCAGCGCAACGGCGCGATCGGACGCGAACCCGAGACCGTGCAGATCCTCTTCGACCTGCTCGCCGTCAACGCGCGCGGCGAGGAGGTGCCGCACGGCACGACGATCCAGTGGGACTTCCGCGACGCCGAACCGTGGTATCTCGAGCTCAACGGCACGAGCAAGGCGGCCGTGCAGGGACGGCTGGCGAAGCCGACCGTGCGAATGCGGATGTGCTTCGACGACTTCGCCGAGCTCGTCTCCAAGCGCTCGGCGCCATCGGCGCTCATGCTCAAGGGCCGCCTGCGCCCGTGGGGCGATCCGCGCGTCCTGCTGAAGCTGCAGCGGTTGTTTGAGTAGGTAATAACGTCGCCGGTAGGTCGCCGGTTCCGGCCACGGGCCACGTAACGTCGCCAGTAGGTCGCCGGTTCCGGCGACCGGATGGCGAAACGGTAGGTTTCCAACTCGATGCTGCGCCAGGGACCCATTTCTCGCTTCGTTCACGGAGTGATCGAGTATGTGGCCGGCGTGCTGCTGGTCGCGGCGCCGTTCATCTTCGACTTCGAGTCGGGAGCCGCGACCGCGCTCGCGATCGTCGCCGGCGTCGTCGTGCTCGGCGTCGCCGCGAGCACCGAGGGACAGACCGGCATGATCGCCGTGATCCCGACGCCGGTCCACGTGCTGCTCGACTTCGCGCTCGCCGCCGTGCTCATCGCGGCGCCGTTTCTGTTCGGCTTCTCGGACGACGAGAGCGCCCCGACGGCATTCTTCATCATCCTCGGCGTCGCGCACCTGCTGATCACGATCGGCACGCGCTTCAAGGCACGCCAGGGCTGACCGGCGGGCTTGGCGCCGCGGGCCTCGCTTGATGAAGTAGCCTCCCGCGCCGATGGGCTCGCTCGTCCTCCCCTCCCGCTTCGACAGCGTCGTGCTCGAGCTGACGCCGACGGAGCATCCGTTCGACGGCGCCTATGCCGTGCTGCCGACGTGGGAGGCGAAGCTGACAGGCTTCGGCCTCGAGGCCACGCTCGTGTGTCCCGAGTCCGAATCAGAGCCGCAGACGCTGGCCGACTTCCTGGCGCAGCTCTACGAGGAGGTAAGCGGCTGGGAGGGCGAGCGCACGTGGCAGTCCCAGGCGGGCGGGCTGCGCCTGACCGTGACCCACGACGAGATCAACACCGTGCACGTCAACGCCGCGCTCGAGGGCGGTGGCATCGAGCCGCGCTGGCGCGTCAGCGGTGAGCTCTTCACCGACCCCGGCATCTTCCAACAGCTCGCATCCAACGCGCGCCTATACGGCGACGCGTCGCTCGTCCGCAACGAGGGGTAGTCCCGCGGGTCGTGCGCGGCGCCCGGCGCCGCTGACGGCGCCCTCGATACGGCGACTGCTATCGCGTGCCGCGTCAGCTCACGGGCTGCGTGTCCGGTGCGTCGGGCGCGGCGGGCGCCGTGTTGGACGTGTAGTCGAACTCCTCCTCGGCCCCGAAGAGCGCGTCGAGCACCTTGTTGCGCATCGCCTCGCTGACGGCGAGCGCGACCGCGCCGCCGAGGATCGCGATCAGCAGCAGCTTGCCCAGGCCACCCTTGCGCTTCTTGG
>Ga0136613_10000792_pt1 | contig 15300 bp, 16 predicted proteins | sample AntDrymUQ2722106_2_FD_106649 | JGI IMG/M metagenome (GOLD analysis project Ga0136613, IMG submission 106649) | Polar desert sand microbial communities from Dry Valleys, Antarctica - metaG UQ272 (21.06) | ecosystem: Environmental > Terrestrial > Soil > Desert | place: Antarctica: Dry Valley... | reverse complement strand
GCGGCGTATCCGGCGTCGGCGTCCGTCGCGTTCGACGGCAGGGCGTTTGCCAGGGCGCCGTAGTCTGGTTCAGGGTATGGGTTTAGCTTACGGCTGGTCTCGAGGAAGTCGGCGCAGAGGGCTACGTGGCGGTCTATGTGTTCGGGTTTAAGGCGCGGGCCCTGGGCGGCGAGGCGGTCGGCGAAGCTGAGGACGGCGAGCTCTTCGCCGAAGGGGCCGGCGGCGCGGGCGAGCCTGTCGGGCGGGTGGTCGGTGCGGGGGTTCCGCATGAAGCCGATCTTGAGGTGCAGGGCGGTGAGGGTCGCGGCAAGGTCCGCGTGGGCGGCCGAGACGTCGAGCCGGCGGCAGATCCGGCGCGCGAGGGCGGCGCCCAGAGAGTCGTGGGCGACGAAGAGGACCCTCCCTTCGAGCTCGCCACGGGTCACGGGCTTGGCGACGTCGTGAAGCAGGGCGGCGAGGCGCAAGCCCCCCACGCGGTCAGCGGGAACGCGGGCGCCGAGGCGTCCCATCGCCAGCTCCTCCTCCACGCGCCGGACGACCTCCAGGACGTGATCCAGGGTGTCCAGGTGGTGGTACGGGCTGCCTTCGAGGCCGCGGGCGAGGGAGAGCTCCGGTATCGCTTTTAGGAACGCGGCGGGGTCTACGGGTGGTTCGAGGGCGGCGAAGAGCGCCTCGGGTGGGAGCATAAGCTACCGCTTGCGGCGGGACTTCTTGCGGCTCGTGTTGGGGTTCGGGCGACCCTTGAAGGCGCTAGGGTTCTCAGGGTCGCCTTCGGGGCGGGAGGCCTTGTTCGATTCCTTCTTCGACTGTTCGATGCGGCGGCTCTTGTTACGCTCCACAAAAGCGTAGACGACCGTAAAGACGAAAAAAAAGATCACAACCATAGGAAGTAGGGACACGTCAAATGGAAACCTACGCGGAAAAGCGACGCTCAAGAAGTAGAACAACGCTATGTAGATACCGATAACGATGGCCGACCGGCGGGCGGCAGCCTTCCAGTTAAGACCCTCGAACATCCGTGTAGCTCCTCTCGACGCGCCGGGGGTTTATTCCCGTGGTGATTTCGTAGTTTATCGTGCCGGCAAGCCGACCGATCTCCTCCGCGGAAACCCGCCCTCCCCCCTGCTCCCCGAGCAGCACGACCTCGTCCCCTACCTCCACCCCATCGTCCACCCCGAACACGCAGGCGTCCATCGTAACCCGCCCGAGAAGTGGCCTCCTGGCGCCCCGGATCAGGGCATGCCCCCTCCCCGACAGGGCCCGCCGGTACCCCTCCGCGTAACCCACCGGCACCGTCGCCGCCAGGATCGGCCCGTCGGCCCTGTAGGCCAGCCCGTAGGAGACCCCTTCTCCGGGCGAGAGCCGGCGCCTGTCCGCGACGTAGCTCTTTAGCATCAGGGCCGGCCGCAGCCCCTCCTCGGCCGGGTCCCCCCCGTCTCCTTTCGGGTGCAGGCCGTAGAGCGCCACCCCGGGCCTGACGCAGTCGTAGCGGGAGTTCGGATGCCACAGGAGGGCGGCGGAATTAGCGGCGTGGACGGGCAGGCCGCCGAAGGGCTGGTCCGCGAGCACGGCGTCGAAGCGTTCCATCTGGAGGTGGGTCTCTGAAGCGTCCGAGTCGGCCGAGGCGAAATGGGTGTAGACGCCCGCGAGCTGGCCGCCGAGGATCTTACGCGCCTTCCCCACCTCCGAGGGCTCGACGCCCCAGCGGTTCATGCCCGTGTTGACCTTGAGGTGGGCCGCGAGCCCCGGCACCGCGGCGACGCGCTTCGCGCTCTCTACGGAGTGGGCCGTCACCGCGAGGCGGTGCTGCCGGGCGACGAGCAGCCTGTCCGGGGGAAGGTCCGTGAAGACCAGGATCGGCGCCACCACGCCAGCCTCGCGGAGCTCGGCGCCTTCTTCCGCGGTGACGACGGCCAGGGAGGCGGCGCCCGCTTCGAGGGCGGCGCGGGCTACGGGGACGGCGCCGTGGCCGTAGGCGTCGGCCTTGACGACGGCCATCAGGGGGACGGCGGCGCGGCGGCTCAGGGCGCGGACGTTGTGGCGGACGGCGTCGAGGTCAACCTCCGCCCAGGTGCGGGAGGGCGGCGGGCTGCCGTCCAACGCGTTCTCCTACCGGCGGGGGTTGAGGACGTGGAGGGTAAGGATGTCCATGCGGGTGACGACGCCGCGGAGGGCCTCGTTCTCGGTGACGGGCAGGATCTTGACCCTGTTCTCGGCCATGACGGTCGCCGCCTCGGCCAGGGTTGCGTCGGGCCGGATCGTCCTGACTTCCTTTGTCATCACCTGGTCCACCGTGACGCCGGCGCTCTTCATCGCTTCGCGGCGGTACTCGCTCCAGTCGCCGAGCGGGATCACACCTCCCAGGATGTCCAGGAAACCGGGCGACTTGATGTCAGCGTCGCGGAAGATCAGGTCCCCCTCGGTGACGATGCCGACGATCCTGTCACCCTCGACGACCGGCACGCCCGAGATGCCGGACTCGGCGAAGACCTTGATCGCGCCCTCCACAGTCTCCCCCGGCCCGAGCGTGGGCCACTCCTCGTGCGCGATGTCCGATACCTTGAGCTCTCTTATGTCCTGCTGATCCACCCCTGCTCCCCCCATGTTGCCGAACCGCCACGCCGTCATTCTAAACGGCTTCGCGCCCCTGCGGACGCCACTCCCTGCGCACCGGCTCGATGGAGGTCGCCTCGCGCCGCCCCGGGTCGAACTCGACCAGCGCGGCGTTGAAGGCCACGAGCCCGCGGGACTCGACCTGTATGCCCCGCCGCCCGTTCTGGACGAACAGGCCGAGGAAGTCGTCGCGGTCGAACCCGATAACGCTCTCCCGGCAGCCGGTCATGCCTACGTCCGAGGCGTAGGCGGTGCCGCCGGGCAGGATCTCGGCGTCCGCCGTCGCGACGTGGGTGTGTGTCCCGAGCACGGCCTGGGCCCTGCCCGCCAGGTAGTACCCAAGCGCCTGCTTCTCCGCCGTCGCCTCCGCGTGCGAGTCCACCAGCACGAGGTCGACCTCGTCGTCCAGCTCGTCGATGGCCCGGTCCACGGCCTCGAACGCCGAGGTCTTTGTCCGGTCTATAAACACCTTCCCCAGCACGTTCGCGACACCGACCGTCACGCCGTTCACCTTGAACGTTCCCCACCCTCGCCCAGGGTGGCGGCCGTCGAAGTTGGCGGGACGTATCACCCTCTCTTCCTCGTTCAGGAAGCCCACGTGGCCCTCGGCGTCGAAGGCGTGGTTGCCTAAAGTGAGGAAGTCCGCGACCTCCAGCAGGGCGGCGCCGCTCTTCGGGGTGATGCCGCGTCCCGTGGGGGCGGAGTTCTCGGCGTTGGCGACGACGGCGTCGAGGGACAGCTCCTCGCGCAGCTTCGGGACGAGGTCCAGGACGGCGGAGACGCCCGAAGGGCCGACCACGTCCCCGACGAAGAGCAGTCGGAAGGTCAAAAAAGCTCGCCCATCGCCCGCGGCAGGTAGTCCAGGAGGTCCGTAGCGACCAGGCTCTCCGCGGGCCAGCCGGTCTCTTCCAGCCACAGCTCCGCGGCCCTGCCGTGTACCCACGCGCCGACGCGGGCCGCCTCGAAGGGCTCCGCGCCGCGGGAGAGCAGCGCCCCGATCACCCCCGAGAGGACGTCCCCCGTCCCCGCAGTCGCCAGCGCGACGCTACCCGTCGAGTTGACCGCGGCCCTCCCCCTGTCGACGACGAGCGTGTCAGATCCCTTGAGCAGCACGCAGCAGCCGTTGTCGTGGGCGGCTTTCCTCGCCGAGGCGAGCCTGCGGGCCGAGACCTCCTTCGCACCCGAGCCCAGCAGCCGGCCGAGCTCGCCGGCGTGGGGCGTTATGACGGTAGTGGCGTCCCGCCGGGCCAGGACATCCGTGCCGGTGAGGGCCGTAACGGCGTCGGCGTCCAGAAGCACGGGGAGGTCGGTTCCGGCGAGCAGGGCCTCGACCAGGCGGCGTCCCTCGTCGCCGGAGCCGATGCCGGGCCCCACGACCAGGGCCGTCGCCCTCTCGGAGCGGACCAGGATCTCCTCGGCCGCTTCGGCACCCATGCCGCCGGATTCGCCTTCCCGCACACCGTAGACGATGGTCTCGGTGAGCGCGATGTCCACGGCCGGGGCCGCGCCCGCGGAGGTCGCGAGAAAGGTTATGCCGCAACCGGCCCGCTCGGCGCCGCGCACGCTCATCACTGCGGCCCCGGTCATCGCCCTGGAGCCCGCGACGACCATCACGGCGCCCGCAGAGTACTTGTGGGCCGGTTCCTCCGTGCGCGGGACGAGGCCGCGGATGGCGCCCCGGTCCGTCCACGAGAGGGAAGGCTCCACGTCGGCCTCGGGCGGGATGCCAATCTCCACGACGACCGTCTCTCCGGCGTGCTCCCGACCCGGGGAGACCACGCACCCGACCTTCGCCGCGTGGGCGCACACCGTCAGGTCAGCCCGCACCGCCCCGCCGGCAACCTCGCCCGTCGAGCCGTCCACACCGGAGGAGACGTCCACGGCGACCGTCGTCACCCCGGCGTCGTTGAGTTGCCGGATCAGGGCGGCCTCCTTCTCCCGCACCTCCCCGGAGAACCCGGTCCCGAGCAGCGCGTCCACGACAAGGCGGGTTCCGTGGAGCAACTCTGACAGCATCTCCGGGCCGTGAATGCTTACCCCGAGGTTCCTTAAGACCTCCAGGTTGGTCGCCGGGTCGCCGGAGTACTCGTCTTTGGTGGCGACGACGGCGACCTCGACGCCGGCCCTGTAGAGTTCGCGGGCGATGACGAACCCGTCGCCGCCGTTGTTGCCGCCGCCGCAGACGACGAGGGTCTGGAGGAGGTGAGGCGGGTACCGCTCCAGTATCTCTTCTGCCATGGCTACGCCGGCGCGTTCCATGAGGACGCCGCCGGGGATGCCGAGGTCCTGGGCCCCGCCGTCCGCGCGGGACATCTCCTCGGCAGTGTAGAGCTTCACTGCTCCTTACGCACGACGCAGACGGCGACGGCGGAGATCTCGGAGTGGGTTATGGAGAGGTGGAGGTCCTCCTCGCGGATGCCGACCATGTCGGCGAAGCGTTGGATCTTGCGCCCCGTTATGCGGACCGTCGGGGCCTGGCGCGGCTTGCGGACCACCTCGACGCCGTTCCACTGGATCAGGCCGCACCCGAGCGCCTTGGTCACGGCCTCCTTGGCGGCCCACCGCCCGGCGTAGTGACGGTCGAAGAAGCGAAACTTCTCGCAGTAGGCGATCTCGTCTGGCGTGAAGAGGCGCTGACGTATCCTCGGCGTGCGTTCGAGGGCGAACCTCATCCGCTCGACGTCAACCACGTCCACCCCGACACCCGGTACCACGAATCCATCCATAAGCCATATGTTACGCCAGATCCGTCGCCGGTAAAAGGACTATAGTATGAAGGATGAGAGCCACCTCTGATGCGGTCATTATCGGGAACCCGAACTCCGGGCGCGCGGGCGACCGGGATTTCCTGGAACACCACGCGGAAGCCCTGCGCTCCGGCGGCCTGCTGGTAGAGGTTCACAACACCGAGTACCCGAACCACGCGACAGAGCTCGCGGCGGGGGCCGGGGAACGCCTGGTCGTGGCGGCGGGGGGCGACGGCACGGTTAACGAGATCATAAACGGCCTCTCGCCGGAGGCGACGCTCGGCATCCTGCCCCTCGGGACGGCCAACGTGCTGGCCCGGGAGTTGGGGCTGCCGCTGGACGTGGAGGGTGCCTGCCGGCGCATCATGGAGGGAAGCGAGACGCGGGTTGACCTCGGGGTCGCCACGGACGTATCGGGCAACGAGCGGCGCTTCGCCTGCATGGCTGGTGTGGGCTTCGACGCGAAAGTCGTCGGCGAGGTGACGCCGCGCCAGAAGCGCTACCTGAGGGGCCTGGCCTTCCAGGTAACAGCCTTCAGGGTCCTCTTCGGCAACAGGTTCCCGCCCGTCAGGATCTCCGCCGGCGACGACGTCCACGTTGCGAGGTTCGCCATCGTCGCCAACGGCCACTACTACGGCGGAGACTACAAGGTGACCGGGCCGGGCCTCCTCACCAGCGGCGAGCTGGAGACCGTCCTCGTCGAGCGCGTGGGCTCCCTCCTCCGGCCAGACGTCTTCTGGAGCATCATCTTCCGCAGGCCCCTCAACCGCACGATGGAGTCCTTCAAGGCCACGGCGGTCCACGCGGACTCCGAGGGCGATCACGTCCCGATCCAGATCGACGGCGAGCTCTGGGGAGAACTGCCGATGACCTTCCACGTCGAGCCGGCAGCGCTGAAGGTGGTTTGCTGAATTAGAGGTATCAGGTTTCAGGTGTTCGTGGGCGTTTGTGAGGGGACTATCGGCGGTCCTGGAGGGCCAGGCGGAGGCCGAGGGAGATCAGGACGCCCCCTGTGAGCCAGCCCAGGCCGCTCGCGACCTCGGGCGGGTCCTCAGCCACGACCCCCGGGTTCCGGAAAAGTAGGCCAGCACGCAGAGGAAGGCAAGGCCGAGCAGCGCGAAGGTCAGGCCCAGGAGCAGCAATTGTGGGGCAGCGCTGCCCGCGTCGGGTCCCACGAATTGCGGCAGGAACGCCAGGAAGAACAGCGCCACCTTGGGGTTGAGGACGTTGGTGGCGAAGGCCTGGACGAGGATGCTCCTGAGCTTCGGGGGCGGGGCGTCGTCGGCATGAATCGCGAAGCCCTCCCTGCTGAGCAACGCACGGACGCCAAGGTAGATCAGGTACGCAGCCCCTACGTACTTGATCACCGAGAAGGCCACGGCAGACTGCGCCAGCAGCGCCGAGAGGCCGACCGCGGCGAAGACCGAGTGAACCACCAGCCCCAGGCTGGCCCCGGCCGCCGACACCAGCGCGGCACCGCGACCCTGGGTCACGCCGCGCGTGAGAACCAGGATGTTGTCCGGCCCCGGCGCCAGGATCACGACCAGCGAGGCCGCGAGGAAAAGGATCAAGTTCCGTCCACCAATATCAGAGTACTCTTCTCTGGCGAGGCCGTTTGCCCCCCTACGGAGAGCATCCGCAGGGGGGCATGGATAAAACCTCTAACCAACGAGCCCGGAAGTCCACGATCCACAGAGTATAAGGTCCTCTGCTGTCCCGCTCTTGTCGAAACAACACGGTTTGTCGCTAGGCGATGAACATCTCCTACTGCGACACGCCGTGGCGGCTTCCGCCGGCCGGTCCTGATGGGACGTACCGACTCGCGCCCTGCGCACCACAACCGGGGTGCCGCAACTACGTGGGAGACGATGGCACCGGGCCCCGGTTCACGGCGAGCCAACTCCCAGAGACGCGGACTCGGCACCGGCGGCGAGCACACCGGCCCCGAACCCGACGGCGAGGAACACGGCCCCGAACACGAACAGGCCCGCCGCTACCAGGCCGAGCACGAGGGCGTCCCTCCTGTAACCCTTCCCCAGTTCTTCCTCGGAGCGGTGGCTGATCAGGAACCCGCTCCTCTCGCCTCCGTCATCCAGCGGCCCGATCCGCCCGTCCTCCCGAACGACCCCGAGCACGTAAACCGGCGCGTCGATGGGCAGCACGCTCTCCACGTGCCGGTAGCCGATGGTGCGCTCGCCCTGGCCCATGTGGACGGTGACGCCACCGATGGTAATGCCAGGCTCCCCGCCCGCGTCCTTCTCGAACCGGTTCATCACCTCGAGGGCGTCCACCTCGGCCCCCTCGCCGCTCACGCCCACCGCCCCAGAAGGGTCCTCCACCGAGAACGGGGCGAACCGTTCGCTCTCGGCCACCACCTCCGTGCGCCTCCGAGTCTTGAGGTCCCCGTCCGCGTCCCGGTCGGTCTCCCGGTACTCCCGGATCACCCGCGAGAGATGGTAGGCGCACCTTTGTCCCGCCATCTCGCTCGTCAGCGGCCCCTCGCAGCGCAGAGTGCCCTTGACCTCGACCGGGGTGCCGGGGAGCAGGGCCGCCACCCCCGCCGCCGGCGTGGTCTCCGTGTCGCGCATGAGCCCGGTCTTGCGCAGTTGCCTGCGCCTGAAGTAGAGAAGCACCTGCCGCCCACCACCCGCTCGCCGTCCGAGGGAGAGGTCGCGGGCTCGCCTTCAGGGACGCTCTTCGTCGAACGGGCGCGTTCGACCTCGTCGGGGTTCCGCCTGACAAGAGAGAACGCCGCGGACGTGGCGGCGATCTGCTGGCGGCTGGCGGGGCTGCCCCTGGCGCTGGAGCTGGCGGCCGCGAAGACGAAGTTCCTCGACCCCGCGACCCTGCTCTCGCGCCTGGACCGGGCGCTCTCGACCGCCTGGGGGCGTGACCTGCCCGAGAGGCAGCGGACGATGAGGGCAACGCTGGATTGGAGCCACGGGCTGCTCTCCGAGCCGGAGAGACGGCTACTCGGGCGCCTCTCCGTGTTCGTCGGGGGCTTCTCGCTCCCGGCGGCCGAGGCTGTGGGGGCGGAGCCGGGCGCCGCGGGGGGCGTCGATGCCGAGGGGGTGATAGACCACCTCGGGGCCCTGGTGGAGCAGTCGCTGGTGACAGTCTACCCGAACGGTGGCGGGACCCGTTACGGGATGCTCGAGCCGGTCAGGCAGTACGCCCGCGAGAAGCTGGAGGAGGGCGGAGAAGACGGGGAGGCGCGCCGGCGGCACGCCGCCCACTACCTCGCCCTGGCCGAGCGGGCGGCCACGGAGCTCTGGGGACCCCGGCAGGGAGCATGGCTGGAGAACCTGGAGCGCGAGAACGGCAACCTGCGCGCCGCCATAGCCTGGGCGCTCGACGCGAACGGGGCCGAGATTGCCGGGCGCCTGTGCTGGGCGCTGTGGCTGTTTTGGTGGGCCCGCGGGCACCACCGGGAGGGACGCCGGTGGTCCGAGGCAGCCCTCGCGCGGGCGCTCCCCCCCGCCTGGCGCGCCAGGGTCTTGCCCGTCGCCGCGGCGATGTCCTACGCTGGCAACGACGGAGATCTGGCCGAGAAGCGCTGGCGCGAGGGCCTGTCCGTCTCCCTCCGGGAAGGCGACGCGCTCGCCGAGGGCTACTCGAAGGCGGGCCTGGGGCTCGCCGAGATGGCCGGTGGGGATTACGAATCAGCCGCCACGCGATTCGGGGAGGCCCTGCCGCTCGTCGAGGACTGCGGAGACCCCCTGGTCTCCCTGGTGCGCGTCTGGCTCGGGACGACCTCGCTCATGCGCGGCGACCCCGCGCGGGCCGAGCGGGAGATCGGGGAGGGCCTGAGCTCCGCCAGGACCCGGGGGGACACGCTCTGCACCTACGTGGCCCTCTACAACCTGGCCCAGTTGGCGATCGCCCGGGGCGACCTCGGGCTCGCGGCCGGCCTCCTCGAGGAAGTCGTGAGGCTCTCCAGGCACACCAAAGACAGGGCGAACCTCGCGCACTTTCTGGATGCGCTCTCGGCGGTCGCCGCGCTGCGCGGAGAGGCGGAGCGCTCGGCGGTCTTGATCGGCGCGTCCGAGGAGTCCCTCCGGGAGGTGGGCGCACCCGTCTACAACTTCTACGCCCCAGATCCCACCCTGAAGGAACGGACCTCGGCAGAGGCCCGCGCCGCCCTGGGCGACGCGGCGTTCGAGCAGTTGCGCGAGCACGGACGGGCCATGACCTTCGAGGAGGCGGTAGGGCTGGGAGCGGGCACCGGCGGAGACGGCGGCCCGTAGAGCAGAAGGCCGCGCGGACCCGCAGAGGCCCCTGTCCACGAACAATAAAGTCTTTTACTCTGACGAGCTCAAAATGCTTTATCTACGTTGCTATCAAAATCTTGGGGTAAAAGAAAGTTGTTTACTGGCGCATCCGAAACTTGCTCGCTCTGCACAAAATAAAGTCGATTACTGTGTCTAACTGGAGGAACGCGGTAATCGACTCTATCCATCGTAGCGCCTAATTAGTCCCTGCCTTGCCGAGCCAGGCCTGTCCAAGCCACGCCTTGCCGTGCGCGGCCAGCTCACCCTTCGGATTCCGAGAAGTCCAGCCGCCTCAGGTTGACCTCCAGGCGCCTGAGGCCTTCCCTCACGCGCTCGTTCTCCAGGTCGAAGAGGCCATTCTCGGCCAGGAGGTTGAGCTGGCCCACGTAGAAGGTCTGATCCTGGCCACCGAGCTTGGCGTTCGCCTCGATCTGCATCGGCGTCAGGTCCCTGCCTTTCATGTGATCGATGGTCCGCTTGAGCGGGATCGCGCCGTCCGGGTGGTCAGCTCGGTGCCGGTCCGGCGGGCGGTGAGGTCCCCTACGTAGGAGGGCCTCACCGACAGCGCGGCGGCCAACCGGCCAGGATCGACCGAGAGCCACTGCGCGATCGCGGCGCACCGGACCTGATCGTAGGGGGCGAGCCTCGAGCCGTGGGCGGAGTTTAGGCGCACGGCGTCCTCGAAGAGCTCGCCCTCGCCCACGTAGTCCTTCTCTATCGCCTCGACCAGAGCCTCCCGTCCGTGGATCCTCCTGTGGGCCTCGACGCGGTGGAAGCCGTCCACTGACGGCGAAGTTACTACCGGCGAGATCTGGAGCGGGAACCGCGTTCACGTTCCGGCGGGTAAATCGTTGTTGCTCCCGACATCGTGGGGGTTCCCTTCATCGGCTTCACATCCAAAAGTCTGTTTTGTCTGCCGACTCGGGTCAACACCAGGGCGCTGTTGGGTCGGTACGCCGGGCGCGGTTCTTCCGTATAGTTGCGGTGTCGACAGGCGATCTTGGTATCGGAGAGGAGCGGTGGGCGCGAATGGGAGGCAGAACGGGCGGGTGCGTGATCCCCAACCCAACATGGGTCGGGTGCGGAGGCGAGCCCGAGGGGCGGCACTGGAGCATACCCCCCGCCCGCCTTCTTTGGCGGGGCAGGTCCGAGGGGCACGCTCTCTCGCGTGAACCACGTCGCGATAAGGGCAGATGACGTGGGGCCGCAGGCGAAAGAGTGACCATAGATACCGGACAATATCCTGCTCTCGGGAGGCGCGTCGGACCGTGACGATCATGCGGCGGAGCAGCGTCCGGGGAGGTTCGTCCGGCGGGAAGTTGGGTTCCTTGTGGGGGAGGTTGAACGCCAGCTTTTGGTTTGTGCCGGCCCTGCTAACCGCGGGCGCAGTGCCCCTGTTTTTCCTCACCCAGTACCTGGACCAGCTCACGCAGACGTACCTGGCTACGCTTCCGGTGGTGTTTTCGGGCGGGGCGACCGCCGCCCGCGCGGTGGTCGCGACCATCGCGGGGAGCCTCATAACGGTCGTGGCGACCGTCTTCTCGCTCACCGTGGTCGTCCTTCAGCTTGCTTCCTCCAGCTACACGCCACGCATCATGCGGAGCTTCACCTCCGACCGCGGGGTGCAGGCGGTACTGGGGACCTACATCGCGACCTTCCTGTACTCGCTGCTGGTCTTGAGGATAATCCGCGCGCCCGAGAGCGAGGGCGCGCCGTTCAACCCCGTGATCTCGACGACCACGGCGGTGGTCCTGACGCTCGTCTGCGTGGCGCTCCTGATCTACTTTATAGGCCATATCGTGAACATCATCCAGTCCTCGAAGATCGTCGGAAACATCCACGCGGACACGCTGAAGATAGTCGCCCGGCTCGACGACCTGGTCGACGCGCCCGCGAAGGACCCGGACGAGCCCGGCGCCCGTTCCGAGCTCGCCGGCCTGCTCGCCGGCGAGCCTCTCACGGTGCTGGCGAGGGAGAGCGGCTACGTGCAGTACGTGGGCGTCGCGGGGCTCGTGGAGGCTGCGACCGGCGGGGCCCAGGGCGGGAAGACGACCGTCGTCGAGATCCCGTTCGGCCCCGGCAGGTTCGTCGCCGCCGGGCTCCCGGTGGTCCGGGTCTGGCCCGCCCGGCAGGCGAACCGGCGGGACGAGGATAGGATGCGCGGCGCCCTAGTCTTGGATAGGGAGCGTTCTTTTCAGCAAGACTTCGCCTTCGGCCTCCGGCAGCTCTCGGACATTGCCCTCAAGGGCCTCTCGCCCAGCGTCAACGACCCCACGACCGCCATGCAGGCGATGGACCGGATAGAGGCCATCTTTATCGCCCTCGGAGAGAAGGCGATGCCCCCGCGGGTGCGGGAGGAGGAGGCGAACGGGGCAAGCGTCCTGGTGAAGATCGGGTACTACGGCTTCGACGACGTGGTGGGGTTGGCCTTCGACCAGATCCGGCGGGCCTCCTTCACCAGCGGCCAGGTCGCCGTCCTGGAGCGGCTGCTGGAGGTGCTTGGAAGGGCCATCCGGGCGAACGGACTCCCGGAGCGTCGCCGCTCCCTCTGGGCCCGCGCCTACTCCGTCGCCCGCCTCGCCCCCGAACAGGTTTCCGACCCCGAGGACGCGGTGAACCTTATCCTCAAGGCCGTAGAGCTTGGGGGCTACCTTGCAGAGACGGGGCAAGCCTCGCTCGTGAAAGGAGATCTGAAGAACCTGGTCGAAGCCGCGGAGGTTCTCCGCGGTGGAGAGCGGGTACGGGTGGCGGTCGGCGGGGCGTCGACGAACGTGAGGGACCGCTGACGGGTCGGCATCCGGGACTACCGGCGCGTCTTGCAAAGGAACCTTTACCGACGCTTAACCGACCTTTAAGGGATCCACGCCTTCCCGATTAGGTTCGGTCAAGAAGTTCGTAGACGCTTACCGCAACTATCGAAAGGTAGCAGCGTAGCAGAGAGGCAGACCGGTCGGATACAGGAACAGGAAGGTTCGGATGGATCTGCTGCGCATCATTCTCGCGATACTCCTCCCGCCCCTGGGGGTGTTTTTGCAGGTGGGGATCGGCAAGCACTTCTGGATCAACATCGTACTGACGATCCTCGGCTTCGTTCCGGGCATAATCCACGCGGTGTGGGTCATCGCCAAATACTAATTGAGCGTCTCCACGCTGACAGTGAACCTCCGCCGTGCCCGGTAGACGCAGCGCACGCCACCGCTGGCGACTTCGCAAGATCTTAACGGGCCCTTGACGATGCCTTAACGGGCGGCGGTGCCCGCCGGTTCGTCGGGTGTTAGGGTCACTAATCATGCTGACGACCAGACCAGAGCGCCTTCGTGGCCATACGTCGGAGGCCGAATGACGAGAGGGAGCCTGACCGACCGCGGACTCCTGCAGGCCGTACTGGTCGCCTTCGCGCTGCTGGCGGCCTGGCGCTTCGTGGCGGCGGTGGCCACGGTCGCGCTCCTGCTCGCGACGGCCCTTCTCCTGACGGTGGCCCTCTCGGCGCCGGTCGAGGCGCTCCACCGCATTAAGGTACCCAGGCCCGCCGCCGTGGCGGCCATAGTTCTGGCCGTTGTTGCCGTTCTGGGGGTCGTCGGCTACCTGCTGTTGCCGATCCTCGTCCAAGAGGTCGCGCTACTTGCGTCCTCGTTGCCGGACGCGCTCCAGCAGCTCGTCGAACGCTTGAGGGAGCTGGCGAACAGGCTGGGCGTGAAGGTCGGCGGGGGGAGCAGCGGGGGGATCTCGCCGCAGACCCTGGCAAGCGCCGCGCGCAGGGTCCTCGGCGGTCTTCTCGGCCTCTTCGGCGGCCTGGCATCCCTCTTTACGGCCCTGCTCGTGCTGCTCTTCGTCCCCCTGTACCTGACGGCGATGCCGGGGCCCGTGGTGGACTGGGTGGTAAGGCTGTTCCCGCCGCAGAAGAGGGCAGAGACCCGGGAGATACTCTCGGAATCCCGCACGAGCCTGCTCGGTTGGCTGCAGGGGCGCCTGTTCTCGATGGTCGTGGTAGGGGTGCTCGCGGCGGTCGCGCTGTACTTGATCGGGGTGCCGGGCGCCCTCTTTCTCGGCCTCTTCTCCGGGCTCGTCGCCTTCGTTCCGATCGTCGGCTCCTTCGCGGGGGCGATACCGCCCCTGATCCTCGCGTTCGCCGGCAACCCGTGGGACGTGTTGTGGGTCCTACTAGCCTACCTGGCGATCCAGCAGGTAGAGAGCAACCTCCTCACCCCGCTCGTGATGCAAAAGGCCGCCTCCCTCCACCCGGTCGTCGTCATAGCCTCCGTCACGGTGGCTGGCGCGGCGTTCGGAGTCCTCGGGGCGCTACTCGCCGTGCCGGTCACGGTCGTGGCCGGCATCCTGGTCCAGAGGCTGTGGTTCGAACGCCTGGAACAGGACCCCGGGTAAATGGCCGGGGCGATGATCGTCGCGCCGCGGACGAGGAGCGCAACGTCGGAAACACCCAATTAGTGGTGAGTGAGCCTCTTGAACTTCCCGACAGAAGAGAAGACTAAGGAAGGTTCAGGGTGCCCGACAACAAGGGCAGATCATCGCTCTCGGATCGCCGACCGGTTCGAGGCAGCGCCGTTGCCACGGACGTCGCGGCACGCACACGCCGAGGAGGAACGTTCTGTCGGCCGCCGGCCAGATCTGCGCTTACCGGTCGGCGGACGGGGAGGCCATTTCGCGTTCGCCCCGGTCGGTGAGGCGCACCTCGAGGATCTCGCCCGACGTGTCCTCGGTCAGGTCGGCCAGCCCCTCCTCGCGCATGTCGCGCAGGACCGGCGAGAGGTCCCGCCGACTCCAGCCCCACGGTGACAGCCAGCGCGCGAACTCCTTGAAGGCGACGCCGGCGGAGCCTGCTCCCGCAGCCCGCAACGCGAAGCCCAAAACTCTGTCTTTCACGTGAGCCTTCCCCTTTCTTCGCCTGGCTGTCATCCCGGCCTTCCGCGCCCCCGGGTTTCGTCCCGCTTCTAGATCGTGCGGCGCGCCCCCGGCGCGAAGCGCTCCAGAACACCGACAACTCGCGTCCTCCGCAAGCTGTGCGCGAGTCGCCCTAGACGCTGTCCACTATCTCTTGCAGCTCTTGGTCGAGCGTGCGGGCAGCCTCCTCCGGGGACTTGGCGCCCTTGACGCACCCGTTGAACTGCTCGGCCATGACGAGCGACATATCCGAGTAGTATGGCGAGAGGGGCCGCGGGCGGGCGTTCTTTATCGCCTGCTCGCCCAGGGCTATGACCGGTACCTTCTCAACGATCTCCCGGTCGTCGTACAGGTCTTGCAGCGTCGGCAGGAACGAGCCGTTGAGCGCCCGGAACCTCTGCTGCTCGGGAGCGGTTGCGAACTTCACGAATTCGTAAGCCGCGTCCTTCTCCTCCTCGGAAGACGTGGCGTTGAGGTAGAAGTTCCAGCCGCCGAGGCCGCTGAAGCTCTCGTCCTGGCCCGTGGCTACCGGCAGAGGCGCCACCCCGACCTGCCCGGGCTCTATCCCCGACTGGTTTTCGTCCGAGGCCAGCGCGTACATGTAGGGCCAGTTGCGACAGAAGACCGCGCGCCCGTTCAGAAAAGCGGCCTGGCACTCCTGCTCGGCGTAGGTGGAGACGGCCTGGGGCGCCACCCCGCTCTCGACCATGCCCCGTTCTATTGAGAGGCCCTCGACCGCCCGGGGGCCGTCTATGACCACGTCTTCGAGG
>Ga0136613_10000791_pt1 | contig 15303 bp, 13 predicted proteins | sample AntDrymUQ2722106_2_FD_106649 | JGI IMG/M metagenome (GOLD analysis project Ga0136613, IMG submission 106649) | Polar desert sand microbial communities from Dry Valleys, Antarctica - metaG UQ272 (21.06) | ecosystem: Environmental > Terrestrial > Soil > Desert | place: Antarctica: Dry Valley... | reverse complement strand
TTTGCGTACCGGCCCAGGCCGCCGTCGCCCTCGGCGGCGCAGCTTGTGCGCTTGCCAACTGGTCCGATGGAGCCGTGGGGCTCGCGATTCGACGTGGTGGATGGGCGCCGATGACTGCGCCGCTCCTCATCTCATCCCCTGGGAACTGGATCAGTGCCTGCTCGACGTCCGCCAGCGGCCCGTTGTTACAGCGGTCGCAGACGATGCCGGGCTCGAGGATCACAGTCTCGTTCCCAAGGCTCTCCGGAAAGACGTGTTCACGGCTTGTGAACCCGCCGTCATGCCGGCGGCAGAAGATGCAACCTTGCGCGTTAGCGGCCGCGGACGCGGTGGCGGGGGTCATGGCTTTCAAGGTAGCCACGCGCGCCGACTCCGCCCTCGGTTTCTGCTCGTAAAGAACGAACGTCCAGAGCGGCCTCTCTTTACAGATGGAACCGCCGCGGCCATGGCTCGCGATGGTCAAGAACGGCGGCTCGAACGCGCATTGCTTCAGTGACGGTGTTCGGTTGACCCGTCCTTTCGACATTTCTCAAAAGGAGGGTGTCCGATTCGCTGCCGTGATTGGACCTCTCTGGTAGTGAGACCTGCTCCTCCGTTGGCCCCCGAGATGACTGAGTAGGAGAACCGAGTTTGAGCTTCTTCCGCCACAGCTGGTGCCGCTGAGCAGCGACCAGAGCCAGGAGGCCGTTGGCCTGCTCGCCGAGTTGCTGGTCGACGCTGCGCGGAAGCGCGACCGGGTCCGTTCTGGCGGCGGTTTCGACGGCGTCATGGGCGGCGCTTCCGGCGGCGTCGCCCCGCTCCCGGATGAGGGCGTCAGGGCGCGGAGGGCGGCGTGATGGGCCGGAGTCGCGAACCCCGACAAGAAGGGGCAGGTTCGAGCTCGAGTGCTAGGGCGAGGCCGCTCCGCGTGAGCGCGGAGCGGCTGTTCGAGCTGGCGCGGCATCTGACCGAGCGCGACCGGGAGGTCGCGCTCTACCTGTACCGGCACCGGGTGCTGACGACCGATCAGCTGCAGCTGCTCTTCTTCTCGTCGCGACGCAGGGCGCAGGACCGGCTGCTGTTCCTCTACCGGAACCGCGTCCTCGATCGCTTCTACCCGCCGGCGCAGTTCGGGTCGGGCAAGCCCGATGCCCACTGGCTGCTCGACGAGGCCGGCGCGATCCTGGTCGCCGCGATGCACGACCTCGAGCGCAAGCAGCTCGGCTGGCAGCGCCGTGCCGACTGGGGCTCGCATCCCCAGCTCGCCCACCAGCTGGAGACCAATCGGTTCGTCACCGATCTGATCGCCGCCACGCTCCGCGACCCGGCCTGGGCGTTAGCGAGTGGTGGCCACCCGCCGAGGCGGCCGACCACCTGAACCAGCGCCGAAGAGGGCGGGTGCTGCCGGACGCCGGCTTCTACCTGGAGACGCGGGCGGGGCCGATCGAGTGCTATCTCGAATGGGACCGCGCGACCGAGACGCAGCAGCGGCTGGCCGAGAAGCTGCTCGCCTACCGGCTCGCGGAAGTCGAGCTGTTCGAGGAAGGCAGGCCGGCGCGCTGCATCCTCTTCGTCGTCCCCGGCCCGCGCCGGCTGGCGACGCTGCACCACGCCTACGGCGACTTCGAGCGCGAACGGGCGCTTCGAGCGAGCAGAGGCTCGATCTACAGCCTTGACGGAAGCTGGCCGCTGCTCGCGACCAGCGCGAGCCGCCTGCGCGGTGAGGGCCACCTGGCCGCGGTGTGGGAACGTCTCGACGAGAGCAGCGCGCCCCCGTTGGCGCTCACCGATCTGCCGGTTCGCGACGACCTGAGGCCGGTCGGACCGAACAGGACGCTCGGGCGCCGCTGGCGCAAGAACGATCCCGACTTCTGGCGGCGGCTCTCCCCGCTCGGCGCCGGCAGGCACGGCGCGACCGAGGAGGAGGGGCCGATCAGGCCACAACCCGTTGACCCCGCGGCGGAGGCGTTCGCCGCGCGGCTGCGGCGCCTGCGCGAAGCAGGCCATGCGGAGGCACGCCGAGACGCCGCGGCTTTGCGTTCCGCCAACCCCGATCAGGACTTGCGTTCGCCCGCGATCAATGGCTCCATGGACGACCGCGAAGACGACGTCGAGGAGGAGCCATGGCGGTGACGCGCGTCTGCATCTACACCCGCATCTCAACCGACGAGGAAAACCAGCCCACCTCGCTGCACTCTCAACGCGAGCGCCTGGAGGCGTTCTGCACGGCGCAGGAGGGCTGGCGCATCGTCGCCCACCAGGAGGACCGAGCGACCGGCACCAAGCTCGACCGGCCCGGCCTGCAGGCCGGGCTCGAGCTCGCCCGCGATGGCCGCGTCGACATGCTGCTCGTCTACCGCGTCGACCGGCTCTCGCGCAAGGTACGCCAGCTCGCGCAGCTCGCCGAGGAGCTCGACACGTACGAAGTGACCCTGCGCTCGGCCACCGAGCCATTCGACACCGGCTCCGCGGCCGGGCGAATGATGCTGCAGATGCTGGCCGTGTTCGCCGAGTTCGAACACGCCACCATCGTCGACCGCGTCTCCGCCGGGATCGAGCGCCGCGCCAAAGAGGGCCGCTGGTTCGCCGGCCGGCCGCCATTCGGCTACCTCTTCTCCGACGAGCTACGCACGCTCGTCCCCGACCCGGTGAAGGCGCCGGTCGTGCGCCGGATCTTCGACCTCTACACGCGCAAGCGGCTAGGGACGATCGCGATCGCCCGCCAGTTGCGTGACGAGGACGCGCCCGCGCCCGCGGGCGGCTGGGGACATCCGGCCGTGCACTGGATCATCGGCAATCCCACCTATGTCGGGAAGATCCGCTGGCGCGACCGCCTCTTCGACGGCATCCACGAGCCACTCGTCGACGAGCTCACCTTCCAGCGCGCGCAGGCGATCCTGCGCGAGCGCGGCGACGACATCTCCCGGCGCCGCGGCAACGCCTCCAACTTCCTGCTCTCGGGAGTCGTCCGCTGCGGCAGCTGCGGCAAGGCGTACGTCGGCATGTCCGCCCGCGGCAACGGCGGCCGCTACGAGTACTACGCCTACAGCGGCCGGCAGAAGCACGGACCCAAGGCCTGCCGCAACGAGCGCCTCCCCCGGCACAAGCTCGAACACGCCGTCCTCCAGCAACTCGCCGCGCTCTACCGCGACGGCGACCTCGTCGCAGAGGCGCTGTCCCAGGCCGAGCAGGAGGCAGCACGGACGCGGCCCGAGATCGAGCAGCGGCTCGCCTCGATCGGCGCCGAGATCACGCGCGGCGAGCAGGCGCTCGAGCGCTACTACGAGGCCTTCGAGCAGGGCAAGCTCTCCCCCGAGCGCTGCGACGAGCGGCTGTCGCGGCTCCAGGCGCGCCTCGAAGACCTCAACGCCCAGGAGGCCGAACTCTCCCGCTCGATTTCGCAGGAGGCCGGACGCGCGCCAACGCCCGCCGATCTGGCAGCGGTCGCCGACCAACTCGAACGCGTCATCGCCGACGGCGAGCCGCAGAAGGCGAAGGCGCTTCTCCGGCTCCTGATCGAAGAGCTACGCGTCGACGGACGCGCGCAAATTCAGCCCATCTACAGGCTCGTCATGCCCGAGGTTTGCGCAACGTCCGAAAAAGTGGGCCGAGTTGGAATCGAACCAACGACCTTGGGATTAAAAGTCCTGCATCTGCGCAGAAAATCGGAAAATCGAATTAGGAAAAACACCGTTTCAAGCCTGTATCCAAGTCGTTCTGACGCCGCGCTCAAGAGCCTGCCTGTTCGGTTTTCGTCTCCGAGAGTCCCCCGCGTCGGCGTTCGCTTCGCAGATGCGCACATTCTGTCGCCTTGGCCGGCCATGAGTATGGTGCGTTTATGGTGCGTTTAGGGGCGGGCTAGAATCCCTACTGTGAAGCGTCGGCGCCGATTGCGCAAGCTCGTTCCCGATGCCGAGTTGATCCGGCGGAGAGCGGCCGGCGAGCCGCTCCGGGAGCTCGCTTCCGATTACGACGTCGCGCACACGACGCTCCTCCGCTATTTCGAGCGTTCGGAGGTGGCGAAGCAAATCAAGCAGGCTGAGAGACAGCTGCGGGCGGAGCAGCGAGCTGCAGCGGACCTTCGCTCGGCCGAGCAGAGGCTCGAACGCGAGGTGCGCAGGAAGGCCAGGGAGCAGGCTGCGAGGGAGCGCGAGGATGCGCGCCGCTCCCGCGCTGCCGTGCACGAGATCACGTCCCGCCGACGCCCCGCTCGCAGCGCCTACGAGGCCTGGCTCGACGAGCGTGACGCGGCCATGCCGCTGACTCGGGCCGACCTGCACAGCCAGCTCGACGACATAGCCGCCCGCGTCGTCGCAGCAGGTGGAGGGATGCAGGCCGTGCTCGATGACACCGACTTGCGCACCCTCGAGAACGTCGTCCGTTCCATCGACCCAGCGATCCTCAAGCAAGCGCTCGACAACGACGTGCTTAAGCAGGCGCAGCCTCCACCGGTGTAGGGAGTAGGCCCGGCGACTCTTCCAGCCCTGCCCGCGGAGCCGGAGCCGGGCGCGGCACGCGGAGCGACAAGCCAGGCGGCGGCTTGCTTGAACCGCGCGACCTAGTCACCGATGCCAAGCTCACGCTCTCGCCGTTCGAGCTGTCGCCTTTCGCTTGCTTCGCGGATCGCGTTCGCGCGCTCTGTCAACTCGGGCTGTGCGGGCCGCTCGAGATAGCTGGTCGTGCCCTTCGCACCGAGCTTGAGCAGCTCTTTGAGCGCGGCGAGCTGGTCGCCCGCGGTCGCGGTCACGTCGTGTCCAAGGGCGATCCGCTGGAGCGCCCGCATGTAGTCGGGGAACTCAGCCCGGGCCGGCGTCTGCTCGCTCGCCGCCTTGCGCTCGATCGCGGCCGATACCTTCCCCAGCCACTGCTCGAGCTGGCGAGAGGTCCGCGAGCGGTGGTTGAGGAGGTAGCGGGGCTTGCCCTCCTTGTCGACGAGCCCACGCTGATCGAGTTCACGATCGATCGCTTCGAGGATCGCGATACAGCGAGCAGTCTCGTGCACCGCGAGACGCTCAGCAGGGGAGAACTCGAATGACTCCGTGAGTTCGCTTGCGATCTCAGCTGCTCGCGGCTGGATCAGGCGGGGCGAGTGAACGCCCTGCTTCGCTGCGTTCTGGTTGCCCGGGTGGGAGGCGACAAGGCTTTTCGGGTTTCCTCGTTTGTTCATCCGCCAACCTGTATCGGATCGCTGGAGCGAAAGGATGACCCTGCTCGGGGCCTCCATCGCTACCCGGCCGGGCCGGATCCGAACGAATAGAAGTCGAGTCCACTCAGCCGGGAGGGATATTCAATCCCATGTCCTCGGCCGGACGTCCGCGCCGCGGGGTCGATGGACTAACGACCGAGACCGATCTCGCGTTGAGCGATGCGCACTCCGTCCGTCATGGGGCAGCTCAACGATTTCAAGCGTGGCGCCGTTGAGCCACTCATGCAGCTCGAGCTCTATGAAGTTCGTGGGCAGTTCGGACGGAGCAGCGTAGGAGCTCAGCAACCTCCACCGTTACTAGATAACCCTGATCTGGGTCTGTTGCTGCATTGACCTGAGGATGCCCAACGGGATCGGTAAGGGGATCAGCTCGCTCGCTTGCCGGCGCGTTGAGATGCCTGTTGCGTCCGCGCCTGTTGTTAGCGACGAGAGGTCGTCTAGGGGAGGACACCGACGCATTATCGGATAAGAAATTCTGGGAAGAGAGCGGCGGACTTCTAATCCGCGGGTCGGAGGTTCGGAGCGGCCGACGCAGCTGGTGCGTCGATCCTCGACGTGCAGCATTACGAGCTCGTGCGAGATGAGGCGCTGTAGCTCGAAGCCGACCACCTACTAGCTCGAGCCCAGCCTCGAAGCTGCGGAGCCGCGTGGGCTGGGGAGCGCCGTCGTCTGAGGCTCGCCGTACTTGAGGCCACCCGCAGGCTCGGCGAGGCGTGCGAGGCGCGCGCCGCGCAGGCCACGGGCAACTAAACCGAATCGAGGCGCCGCTACGATCGAAACCTTCCCGTGACTCGCTTCCGCGTCCCGGCTCCGCCCTTCGTCCGCTTCCTCCTTCGCCGCGCGGGGGCTCTCGTTCTCCTGAGCCTCGGCATCACGCTCGTCGCGTTCGCACTCACCCAGCTCGTGCCGAGCGACCCGATCGCCGCGAACCTCGGGGAGCAGGCCGCCGCCGACCCGGCGGCGGTGCAGGCGTTCAAGGAGCGCTACGGACTCGACGAGCCCGTCCCTGTTCAGTACTGGCGGTACCTCACGAACCTGCTCCACGGCGATCTCGGCGAGTCGCTCCAGGACCACGAGCCCGTTCGGGCGAACCTCTCGAGATACATCCCGGCGACGGCCGAGCTTGCGATCCTCTCCACGGTCATCGCTGTGCTGGTCGGTGTCGCCTTCGGCGTCGCCGCTGCCGTCCGGCGCAACCGGTTCACCGACCATCTCCTGCGCGTCTTCTCGCTCGCGGGCATCTCCATGCCGACCTTCTGGATCGCCCTCGTCGCGCTCTACGTGTTCTTCTATCGGCTCGGCTGGTTCCCCGGCGGAGACCGGCTCGACCCCGGGGTTCTGGAGCCGCCTCACCGGACCGGCATGTACACGATCGACGCCCTGCTGGCTGGGCAGTGGAACACCGCGTGGGACGCTCTCCACCACCTGATCCTTCCGGCGCTCGTCCTGGCCGCCTACAACATCGGCCTGCTGACCCGCTACACGCGTTCCGCCGTGCTCGAGGTGATCGGGAACGACTACGTCCGCGCCGCGCGGGCGAAGGGTCTGCCCGAATCGAGCGTGCTCTTCCGCCACGTCCTCCGAGCCGCCCTCCCCTCGATCGTGACGGTCATTGGGCTGATTTTTGCGAACGTGCTGACCGGGACGGTGCTCGTCGAGACGATCTTCGCCTGGCCGGGGATCGGCCAGTACGCGTACCGCAGTGCGGTGACGCTCGACCTGCCGGCGATCATGGGCGTCAGCCTGTTCGTGGCGGTCGTCTACATCAGCATCAACTTCGTCGTCGACGTCCTCTACGGGGTCATCGACCCGCGGATCCGCGTCACGTGAGCACCGCTCGCCTTCGGCTCGCGGTCGCCAGCGAAACGACATCGGAAACCATGTTTCCCCCGCGAGGCGCCCCCTTCTTCCTGAGAGCGTGGGGAACCTCCCGGTTCCCCACACCCCTCCACGCTCATGGGCCAGAGGTCGGCCCATGAGCACCACGGTCGCACCTGAGAACCCGCTTCGAGCGCGGCTCCTCCGTCGGCGCCGGTTCCCTCCGGCGCTGCGCCAGCCCCTCACCCTGGTGGGAGCAACGATCGCCGTCATCTGGTTCCTTGTCGCCGCCCTCGCGCCGCTCGTCGCGCCCTACGACCCGCTCGAGCAGGCGTTCGTGCCCTTCGAGTCGCCCTCGTCCGATCACCTCTTCGGCACGGATGAGCTGGGACGAGACGTGTTCTCGCGGGTCGTCTACGGGGCTCGCATCTCGCTGCCGCTAGGGGTACTGCTGGTCGTGCTCGCCTCGACGATCGGCGGTACCCTCGGCGCGCTCGCCGGCTACTTCCGCGGCTGGATGGACGGGGCTGTGATGCGGATGGCCGATCTCGTCTTCGCGTTTCCGGCGATCATCCTCGCGATGGTCGTGACGGCCGCCCTCGGGCGCGGGCTCACGAACGCCGTCCTTGCCCTCGTGATCGTCGCCTGGCCTTCCTACGCGCGCGTGGTACGCAGCCTCGTTCTGTCGGTCGGCGACTCGGAGTACGTCTGGGCGACGCGCCTTCTCGGGACCTCGGCCCGGCGCGCGCTCGTCCGCGAGGTGCTCCCGAACGTCGTCGGCCCGGTCCTTGTGCTCGCCACCCTCGACGTGGGCAACGCGATCCTCCTGCTCTCCGGGCTGTCGTTCCTCGGCCTGGGCGCCCAGCCGCCGGCCGCCGAGTGGGGCTCGATGGTCGCCACCGGCACCCAGTACTTCCAGTTCTGGTGGATGGGCACCTTCCCCGGGCTCGCCATCTTCACGGCGGTGCTGGCGTTCAACTTCGTCGGCGACAGCCTCCGCGACGTGTTCGACCCGCGTACCGCGCGCGAGTCGCGGGAGCGGCTGTGACCGCACTGCTCGAGGTCGACGGTCTCCGAGTCCGGCTGCCGACTCCTGCGGGCCCCGCGACCGTGGTGGACGGCATCGACTACCGCGTCGAGCCCGGCGAGGTCTTCGGCATCGCAGGCGAGAGCGGCAGCGGGAAGACGATGTCGGTTCTCGCGCTGATGGGACTGTTGCCTCCGGGCGCGGCGGTCGAGGGCCGCGCGATCTTCGAGGGCCGCGATCTGCTGCGACTGAGACGCCGGCAACTGCGACAGATCTCTGGTCGCGATCTCGCGATGGTCTTCCAGGACCCGATGACTTCGCTCCACCCGATGCTGTCCGTAGGGACGCAGCTCACGGAGCACGTGCGCAAGCATCTGGGGCTGGGTCGAAGGGATGCCGGCGGGCGGGCGCTGGAGCTCCTGCGCGAGGTGCGGATCCCCGATCCGGACAGCGCGGTCCATTCCTTCCCGCACCAGTTCTCGGGCGGGATGCGACAGCGAATTGCCATCGCAATCGCGCTCGCCTGCCGGCCGACGCTCCTCGTCGCAGACGAGCCGACGACAGCGCTGGACGTCACGGTTCAGGCCGGAATCATCCGTCTGCTCGACCGGCTCCGGAACGACTCCGGCCTCACGATCGTCCTCATTACGCACGACCTCGGCGTCCTCTCGGCGATCGCCGACCGGGTCTCGATCTTCTACGCGGGCCGCGTCGTCGAGGCGGGCGGCCGGAGCGACGTGCTCAGCCGTCCCCGCCACCCATACACGCGGGGGCTGCTCGACGCGCTTCCACACCCGGAGGCCGCGGCCACGCCCCTGGTCGCCATCCAGGGGGCGCCGCCCGCGCCGCGCCATGTCCCATCCGGCTGTGCCTTTCACCCGCGCTGCCCATACGCGCGGGACTCCTGCAGCGAGGCGGTTCCGCCGCTCGTTCCGGTGAACGGGCGCGTTCTCGCCTGCCCCGTCGACCCCCTGCGCCCTGGAGCCCCGACCTGAGCGCACTCGAGCTCAGAGACGTCGTCGTCGAGTACGAGCGCCGAGGGCTCGGCCCCGTTCGCGCAGTCGCAGGCGCGAGCCTCGACGTCGAGCGCGGCCAGATCGTCGGCCTCGTGGGCGAATCGGGCTGCGGAAAGTCGACGCTCGCACGCGCGGCGGTTGGGATGGTCGCACCTCTCGCAGGGACGATCCGATTCGAGGGTCGGGACGTAAAGCCGCTGAATCGGGGTGCGCGATCCCACGAGCTCGCGCGCCTGCAGATGGTGTTCCAGAACCCGTTCTCCTCGCTCAACCCCCGGCGCAGGATCGGCCAGCAGATCGGCGACGCCCTCGCTGTGCTCGGTCTCACGCAGCGCCCGCAGCGGGCGGCGCGCGTGGCGCAGCTCCTCGAGCAGGTGGGGCTCCCCGCACGTGCGGCGCGCAGGTATCCGCACGAGTTCTCGGGCGGCCAGCGGCAGCGCGTCGCCATCGCACGGGCGCTGGCCGCGAACCCGTCCGTGATCGTCCTCGACGAGCCCCTGGCCTCGCTCGACGCCTCGGCGCAGGCGCAGATCGCGAATCTCCTGGTCTCGCTCGCGCGCGAGCTCGAGCTCGGCCTTCTGCTCATCTCGCACGATCTCGCCATCGTCCGCCACGTCGCGGACGTCGTCGCGGTCATGTACCTGGGCCTCATCGCCGAGACGGCGCCGACGCCAGAGCTGTGGGCGATGCCGCTCCACCCGTACACCGAGGCCCTCATCGCCGCTGTGCCGCACGCCGACGGCGCAGGCATGCTGCCGACGGCGCTACCGGGCGAGGTGCCGGACCCGTCGCGCCCCCCGCCGGGCTGCCGCTTCCACCCGCGCTGCCCGTACGCCTTCGACCGCTGTGCTGTCGAGGAGCCGGCCCTCGTCGAGCTCGCGCCGGGCCGATCGGCCTCCTGCTGGCTCCAGCGGCCGGGTGAACCGCTGCTGCCACCTTCCGCCAGGGCGGAATCGCACCTCGCGCGTGCCACGCCCGCGGAGTAGGCTTGATGACCCACCCCCCCCCCGAGGCAAGGAGAACCTCATGCCATTCGGCGTCAGAAATAGGGCAGCCCTCGCCGTCGGCATCGCGCTCGCTGCCGCAGCGACCGCCGTCTACGCAACCTCCGCATTGTCCGCCGAGGCTCAGACGGAGACGCTCGTCGTCGACCGCTCCTTCGAGATCAGAACGTCCGACCCGCAGCGTGCGTTCGAGCCGACCGCGTCGATCGTCGATCGCGCCGTCTACGACACGCTGCTGACGTTCAAGGGCGGAGACGTCTCGCGTCCGCTTCCGATGGCGGCCCAGAACTACCGGGCGTCGAAGGACGCCAAGACCTACACCTTCGAGCTTCGCCGCGACGTTCGGTTCGCCGACGGCACGCCGATGACGGCGGCCGACGTCGTCTTCTCCTTCCGCCGCCTGATCAACCTCAAGGGCAACCCCTCGTTCCTGCTTGCGAGCGTGACGGTTTCCTCGCGGGGCAAGTACACCGTCGTCCTCCGCTCGGCTACGCCTAACACCGCCCTCCCGGCGATCGTCGCGAACACGTCGCTCGGGATCGTGAACTCCAAGCTCGCCAAGCGGAACGGAGCCACCGCCGCGCCAGGCGCCGACAAGACCGACAAGGCCGAGCGGTGGTTCAACTCGGCCGCTTCCCGCGGTGCCGGGAGCGGGCCGTACCTGCTCAGGCAGTACAGCACGACGTCTCAGATCATCCTCGACCAGAACCCGCGCTACTGGGGCGAGAAGCCGGCATTCGAGCGGGTCGTGATCCGCAACATGGTCGCTGCGACCCAGTTCATCAACGTCCAGCGCGGGCGGCACGAGGTCGCGATCGACCTTTCCGCCCAGCAGGCGCAGTCGTTGCGGAACAATCGCCGCCTTCAGGTGAAGACCCAACCGTCCACCTGGGTGTTCTGGGCGTTCGCGAACAACAACCCGCAGATCTCGACCGCCACCTCGAACAAGCGCTTCCAGGCGGCGGTTCGCTCCGCGCTCGACTACCCGTCGTTCGCAGGACTTGCAGGTCCCGGCGCGATCCAGGCGAGAGGGATCATCCCCTCGATGTTCCTCGGCTCACTGCCGCCTTCCTCAGCCGTCAGCCGCAACCTCGCGAGAGCAAGGAGCGAGCTCGCGGCCTCGGGCGTCGGCGACCAGACCTTCATGCTCGAGTACCCGAGCGACCTCACCATCAACGGCGTCGCCTTCGCCACGCTCGCGCAGCGGGTGCAGGCGAACCTCCAGGACATCGGGCTCAAGGTTGAGCTGGCCGGCGCGCCCGTCGGCACGTGGCTCGACAAGTACCGCAACGGCACGATGGCCTTCGGTCTGTCCCTCTGGGGTCCGGACTACCCCGACCCGGCCGATTACCTCGCCTTCATGCCGGGTGAGCTCGTCGGTACCCGTGTCGGCTGGCCGAAGGGCTCCGATCAGGCCCTGGAGAGGCTCGCCGCCAGGGCGCGAGTCACGACCAGCGATACGGCACGGGCGCCGATCTATCGGCAGATCCAGGAGCGGTTGAACCAGACGGGGCCGTATTTCCCGCTGATCCAGCCGACGCAGGTCTTCGCGGCGACGAGCGACCTGCGGGGCGCGGTCTTCAACCCGCTCTACTCGATCGACGTGCGCCTGCCGCGGCCGGCGGGCTAGCAGGCGGCGCGCATTCTCGTTGCCGGAGCGGCCGCTCACGCGGCCGCTCCGGCTCACAGGTTGACGATGAGGTCCGGCGGAAACTCGTTGAGCTTTCGGCCGCCGAGCTGCTCGCAGACGACGACGTCCTCGATCCGCACCCCGAAGCGACCGTCGACGAGGATCGACGGCTCGTCGGTGAAGGTCATGCCGGTCTCGAGCAACGTCTCCTCCTCCTCGGAGACGAACGGACGCTCGTGGACGTCCAGGCCGATCCCGTGCCCCATGCGGTGCTTGAAGTCGGGTCCGTGGCCGCCTTCCTCGATCGGCTGCCGGCAAGCGCGGTTGACGTCGCTCGCGGGTACCCCCGGCCGGAGCGCGGCCCGGCCGGCTTCCTGCGCCGCGAGGACGAGCGCGTAGGCCTCGCGGACCTCGGGTTCCGGCTCTCCGACACACACCGTCCGGCCGAAGTCCGAGCAGTAGCCGTCGACGACTGCGCCGAAGTCGAACATGACGACGTCGCCCTCTTCTATGGGCACGCTGCGGCTCTCCTCGGCCGAGTTCTTGCCGCCCACGAAGCTCGTGAAGACGTGGGTCGTGAATGACGGAACGCGAGAGCCGAGCACCCGCATCCGGTGCTCGACCTCCTCGACGAGATCGAGCATGGTGGCGCCCGGCCGGACTTTAGGCGCGACTGAGGCGATCGTGTCGTCGCAGACGCGGCAGGCGCGCTCCATGACCGCGAGCTCCTCGGGTGACTTCGACCGCCGGAGCTCGTTCACGAGCGGCGACCCGGTGACGAGCCGTTCAGGCGACACTGTCTGCGTGAGGTGGATCACGGTCTCGGCCCAGGTCCGGTCCCCCACGGCGAGCGTCTTCACCTCGCCCATGCCGAGCGCTGCCGCCTCGAACAGCGCCGGCCCGTCGTCGCGCTCGGCCACGACGACGAGCTCTCCCGGGAGCTCACCGGCGATGTCGAACAGCGTCATCATCCGCGGCAGGACGAAGACGGGTTCCCGGTAGGGGCGAAAGAAGGCGCCCGCGACCCAACCGTGCGCGTACTGCGACTGACCGAACGTCGGGATCGCTCGCTCGACGCCCGTCAGGTACTCGAGATCGGAGGAGGGCGGAAGGAAGAGGAGATCGACGCCCGCCTCGCGCATCCGATCGGCGAGCCGCCGTCTCCGGTCGGGGTAGTCGAACACCACCGCGAGTCTAAGCGCAGCGCGGCGAGGTGCGAGACTGCCGCTGTGACCGACATGACGATCTACGACCTGCGGGTAACTGTCGAACGAATCGAGGGCCGCTCGGTCTGCGGCCTCGAGCCGGGCGACTACTTCGACCTGACGGAGTCGAGCCGCGTCCGTATCCCGGCGGGCCGCCACTTCTGCCTCTATGGGCTTTCAGCGGTGCTCCCGCTCCTCCCCGCAAAGCAGCGCAAGCTGCCCGAAGAGGACTGGCTCGAGCAGGAGACCTTCGTCGCCTGCCCGGACGCCGAGGAACGCCTGATCATGCGGATCGAGCGGATCGGGGAGCGAACGATGCGCTCCGAGGATCTGACCTGACGCTCGACCACGTTCCAGGCAGGGTGCGAGAGGTCTCGATCGCTTTCCAATCCGACAAGCGCCCCGAGGAGTACGTCGAGCTGGCGCGCCTTGCGGAGCGCGCCGGATTCGACGTCATCTCCGTGTACCACGACCTCTTGTTCCAGCCGGCCGTCTACCCACTCCTCCTTATGGCGCAGGTGACCGAAAGGGTGCGGCTCGGCCCCGCGGCGCTGAACCCCTTCACCCTCCACCCGGTCGAGATCGCAGGGCAGATCGCAGCCCTGGACGCGGTCTCGGCCGGCCGCGCCTACCTGGGCCTCGTCCGTGGGAGCTGGCTGGAGGCGCTCGGGATCGAGCCGCGCCGCCCATTCACCACGATCCGCGAGGCGGTCGAGGTGATCCGCCGGCTCCTCGCGGGGGACGAAGGCGGCTTCGCGGGAGAGTGCTTCTCCCTCGCACCGGGTGCTCGGCTGAGATACGAGCCCGTCCGGTCCGAAATTCCCCTGATGATCGGCACGTGGGGGGTTCGGGTCGCGGCTTACGCCGGCGAGGTGGCACGGGAGCTGAAGATCGGGGGCACGGCGAACCCCGACCTCGTACCCGTGATGCGCTCGCGACTCGGCAACGACCGGGTGCGCATCGTCGTCGGTGCGGTTACGGTCGTGGACGAGGACGGGGTAGCGGCGCGCCGGCTGGCCCGGGAGGAGGCCGCGCTGTACTTCCCGGTCGTAGCGGGACTCGATCCCACGCTCGAGGTCCCGGTCGGCCTCGTCGAGGAGGTCCGCCGGCTCGTCGACGCGGGCGAGCGAGAGGCGGCCGGCAGGCTCATCCCGGACCATCTGCTCGAGAAGCTGGCCTTTGCGGGCACGCCCGACGAGGTGACTCGCCAGGCGGCCGCGCTCTACGGTGCCGGTGCCGCACGAGTCGAGTTCGGCACGCCGCATGGACTCACGCCTCGACGTGGCATCGAGTTGCTTGCAGATCGCGTCGTGCCTGCGCTCGGCCTGTAGCCCAGCTCAGACGACCGCGGACTCGTACGCCAGTGCCCCCTTTTCGAAGCGGTCGGGCCGTAGGTGGGCGAACGTCTCTCCGGGGGGCTCCCCGAGCACCATTGCGGCCAAGCCTCGGCCGATCTCGGGGGCCATCATGAAGCCGTGACCGCTGAAGCCGGCCGCGACGTAGAGGCCGTCCTTTCCGGGCACCGCGCCGACGATCGCTTGACGGTCGGGCGTTAGGTCGTAGACGCCGTGCACGAGCAGCGGCAAGACGACGAACTCGAGGCGCGGAAGCAGGTCGACGACCACCTGCTGAAGACGACCCCGCCAGCCCTCCGACGCTTCGCCGGCGTCGCCTGTCGCGCTGAGATCGCTCGCGAGCACACGGCCGTCGGCGAGCTGCTTGGCGGCAAAGCGTCGGTCCACGGCGATCACAAGCGGATCGAGGAGCCGCTCGGCGATCGGCTCGCTGAAGAAGAGCCACCGGTCCTCCGCGACGATCGGGAGGTCCACGCCGATCGGTCGCAAGAGCGCCCGCGTGTCGACCGAGGCGGCCACCACGAGCTGGCTCGCCTCGCCGCGGGTCCCGTCGGCGAACCGCAAGCGCCAGCCGGACCGCGCCGGCTCGACGCCGCTCACTTCGGCGTGCACGACCGCCACGCCCAGGCGCCGAGCGGCCTCCGCGAACGCTTCGACGACGCTCTGTGGACGATCGAAGTACCCGTCCTCCGCGCAGTAGCTCGCGCCGGCGATGCCCTCGACGCGGAGTCCCGGAACGAGCTCGGCTGCGTCCTCCGCGGTCGCGAGGCGCGAGGGCACGCCGACTGCATTGTGTATCGCGACGTCCGCGCGGAGTCGCTCGAGCGACTCCGACTTATGTGCGACGAAGACGTAGCCGCGAGGACGGAACCCCGGATCGACGCGCGGCCGCAGCCGCTCTCCGAGCTGCGTGTAGAAGGCGAGAGAGTCGCGTGCCATTAGGCAGTTGAGCCGAGTGCTCCACTGCTGGCGCACGCCTCCCGGCTGTACTCCCGAGGCTCCGGCACCGATGCCCTCCCGCTCGTACACGACGATGCTCGCGGCTCCCCGCTCCGCGAGATGA
>Ga0136613_10000790_pt1 | contig 15307 bp, 12 predicted proteins | sample AntDrymUQ2722106_2_FD_106649 | JGI IMG/M metagenome (GOLD analysis project Ga0136613, IMG submission 106649) | Polar desert sand microbial communities from Dry Valleys, Antarctica - metaG UQ272 (21.06) | ecosystem: Environmental > Terrestrial > Soil > Desert | place: Antarctica: Dry Valley... | reverse complement strand
GAGCGCGCCGGCCAGCGCAGCGATCTGCTCCTGGGCCGTGTCGCGCTCATCGGTGAGGGCGGCGATCTGCGCGAGCGCCCGCTCGCGGTCCGTGCTGAGCTCGGCGATGCGCGACTCGGCTGCCGTCAGCGCGGCGGTTAGTTGCTCGATCCGCGCCGTCGCGGCGTCGCGGTCCGCGGTGAGCGCCTCGATCTCGGCGTGCGCGCTGTCGCGCTGCCCCACGATGGCCTGAAGTTCCTCGGCAGCCTGCCGGCGCTCCGCTTGCAGCGCGCCGATCTGCTGCCCCGCGTCGCCGGTCTGCCTGCTGAGCTGCGCGATCAGCGCCTCGGCGCGATCGCGCTCCACGGCCAGGTCGTCGATCGCCGCCTCGGCCGCGTCCAGCGCCGAGCGGGTGTCGCTCGCCACGCGCAGCGTCGACTGCAGCTCCTCTGCGACGCGCTCGAACTCGGCTTGGGCCTCCACCACCTCGGCGCGCAGCGCGTCCGCCTCGGCGCGCGAGCTCTCCAGCTCGCTGCCGACCGCCCCGCGCGCCGCGGAAGCCGCATCCAGGCGGTCGGTCGTGCGCCGCTGCTCGTCGCGTGCGCGGTCCAGCTCGCTCGCGGTCGCCTCGGCCTGCGCGCGAGCGTGCGCGAGCTGCTCTTCAAGCGCCGCGTGCTCCGCGCCCGCCCCCGTGAGCTGCTGCTCGAGGCGCTGCTCGAGCGCTCGAGTGCGCTCCTGTGCAGCTTCGAGCTCCTGCTCGCTGCGGGCGGTCTGCTCGCGTGCGGCGGCGAGCTGCTGCTCGACCTCGGCGCCCTGCGTACGCGCGAGCTCGAGCGCACTTGCCCCGCGTTGCGCGCTGACGCGCGTCTCGGCCAGCTCGGCCTCCAGCGCCTGTGCGGCGCGCGCGGCCCCGGCGCGGTCGCGCTCGAGCTCGACGGCGAGCGCCTCGGCGCGCTGCTCGGCCGCCTGCGCACGCTCGCGCGCTTCGGAGCGCTCGGCGGTCAGCTCGGCGACGGCGTTCTCGACCTCGGCGCGTTCGCTGCGCAGTTGGGCAAGTGCCGCCGACGCGTCGCTCGCGCGGGCGCGCGCGCTCTCGGCCTCGCCCGAGCGCTCGGCCACCTCCTCGCGCGCGATCGCGAGTGCGCGCGTGCCCTCGGCGAGCTCCGCGCGAGCCTCGCGCAGCTCCTGGGTCAGCCGCGCCGTCTCGGCGAGGGCGCCATCGCGCTCCGCCGCGCGCTCGGTCAGGTCGATGATGCGCTGCTCGAGCTGGTCGGCGTGCTGCGCCCGCTCGCGCGCGGCGCGCAGCTCGCGCTCGAGCACGGGCACGCGCTCGGCGCTGCCCAGCGCGTCGGCGAGGCGCTGCTCGAGCTCAGGCACGCTCGCGTCGAGTGATTCCAGCTCAGCCACCCGCTGCTCCAAGCGCTCGCGCAGCGCGGTGGCGGCGGCTGCCGCGCGTTCTGCCGCGGCCCGCTGCTCGCGCTCGGCCGCGACGGCCACGGCGCTCTCGCCGGCCTCCTCGCGTGCCGCCTCGACACCCGCTCGTAGTGCCTCGAGATCCTGCGTCGCCGCGTGCGCCCGCGCCGCGGCCTCGTCGGCGAGCGTGGCGAGCTGCTCGCGCCCGGCCTCGGCGGCGGTCGCGCGACGCTCGGCCTCGTCGCGCGCCGCCGCTTCGTCCTCGTAGCGTCTGACGGCATCCTCGGCTTCGGCCCGCGCGGTCGCGAGTTGCTGCGCGGCCGAGGCGGCGTCGGCGGCTGTCGTGTCCTGCTGCTCAGCGAGCATCGCGAGCTGCGCGTGCGCCGCCTCGAGCTCGGCGTCCGCGTGCGCCTGCGCCTCGCCGCTGCGCTCGCGCGTGCGCTCGAGCTCTACCTCGAGCAGCGCAACGCGCTCGCTCGCGGTCGTGAGCGTCTTGACGCGCTCGCGCGCCTCGGTGACCGTGCTCTCGAGCGTCGCAGCCTTGCGCTCCGCGTCAGCCGCGCGTGCCTCGAGCTCGGCTGAGCGCTGCGCAAGCGCTGCGATCTCCGCGCGCAGCTCGGTGCCGGTCTGCGCCTCGCGCTGGAGCTCGTCCGCGACCTGGGCGGAGCGTGCCTGCGCCTCGTCGGCGCGCTGCTTGGCGTCGGCGGCCTGCGCCGTGAGCGCGCTCAGCCGCTCGTCGGCCGAATCCGCGCTGGCCTCCTGCTCCTGCGCTCGGCGCGCGGACTCCGACGCGGCCTGCTGGGCGACGGCCTCCAGCGCAGCCGCCCGCTCGCGCTCGGCGCGCAGCTGCGCGGTGTGTGCCTCGGCCGCCTGTGCGGCCGCGCGCTCCCGCTCCTGCGCGGCCTGCTCGAGCTCGCCCACGCGCGCGACGAGCCGTTCGGTCTCGAGGCGCGACTCGTCGAGCACCTGTGCCTGCTCGCGTGCCCGATCGTGCGCGGCGCGCAGTTCCGCGAGCTCGGCGAACCGCTCGTCGGCGGTCTGCTGGGCCTGTTCGGTCCCGCTGCGTGCCTCGCGCAGGGCCAGCTCGAGCTCGGGCACGCGATCGGCGATCTCGGCGAGCTGGCGCCGCGTTCGCTCGAGCTCGCCGAGCCTGCGCTTGAGTTCCTCGGCGCGCTCCTGCGCGCGCTCACCGGTCTCGGCGCGCTTGTGCACGCTCTCGAGCTCGCGCTCGAGCGCGCGGACGCGCTGCTGCGTTCGCTCGGCGCGCTCGCCCGCCGCGCGCGCGGCGACGACGGCCTCGTCGCGCTCGCGCTCGACCCGGCGCGCCGCTTCGAGGGCGCGACCGGTCTGGCTCGCGCGCGCGTCGGCGAGCTTGCGCTCGTCGAGCGCCTTGAGCGCCTTGGCCTCGGCGGCGCGACGAGCGGCGCCGCGTTCCTCGGCGAGCGCCTCGGCCTGCGCGCGGGCATCCTCCAGCGCCCGCGCCTGCGCCTGCGCGCCTTCCAGCTCGGTCGCCACCTGAGCCGTTTGGGCGGTCGCATCGGCGAGCTGGGCCTCGCGGCCGGCGATCGCCTCCTGGCTGGCTGCCAGCTCGGCCCGCGCGCGCTCGGCCTCCACCGCCGCGTGCTCGGCCTCGGCGCGCGCCTCGGCGATCGCGCGCTCGCCCGCGGTGCGTAGCTGCGCGGCCGTGCGCTGGCCGCTCTTGCGCGCCTCGGCCTGCGCGCGCTCGATCGCCTCGCGCGCCTCGTCGCGCGCCGCCTGCACGGCCGCCTCGGCGCGCTCGGCGGAGGCGATCATCTCCTCGCGAGCGCTCTCGCGCTGGGCCGCCGCGAGCGCCGCCGCCTGCTCGGCCTCCGCGCGCGCCGCGCGCGCGTCGGCCTGCGCGCGCTCGGCCTCGGCACGGGCCTGCGCGCGCGCCTGCTCGATCGCTTGCTCGCTGGCGCGCGTCGCCGCCTCGACCTCGCCGCGAACGGTCAGCAGGTCGCGGTCGCGCGCGGCCACCGCCGTCTCGAGCTGCTGGCGGGCCGTGCGCTCGGCGACGATGCGCTCGTCGAGGTCCGCACGGGCGGCGTTGATCTCCGCGCGCGCCGTGCGCGCCGCCGCCTCGGCCTCGACGCGCGCCGCCTCCAGGAAGGCCATCCGCTCGTCGACCTCGCGCGCCCGCCGCTCCCCGCTGCGGACCGCGGCCTCGGCTTCCGCGCGTACGTGGGCCAACTCGTCGCGAACGTCACGCGTTGCCTGTTCGGCGGCGCTGCGCGCCGTGCGCTCGGCGTCGAGGCGCTGCTCGAGCGCCGCCATCGCCTGGCGGCGGCTCTCCGACGCGCGCTCGGCGTCCTCGCGGCGTCGGCGCTCCTCGCGCAGGATTCTCGGATTGATCTGCGGCGGCTCGGGCGGGACCCGGCGCGGCGGCGGCTCGGGCTGCTTGGGCGGCCGCGCGGAGCCCTCGACCGGGCGCGGCAGATCGACGATCCCGTGGCTCGTCTCGAGCGCGAACGCGATCCGGCCGGCCGCGATGTGCTCGGCCGCGACCGAGTACGCGGCACGCCAGTCGGGCGGATCGGGTCCAGCGCGCGGCGCGTCGTCGTCAGGGCCCGGCAGGGGGGAGAGGCGGCGGGTCCGGCGGCCATCGTCGACGAGCAGCATCGGCGCCGACAGGCGTTCGCGCGAGTCCATGCGCCAGCGTCCGGCGATCCGCAGCAGAACGGTTTTCGTTCCGGCCGCGACGCGTTCGAAGCGCTCGAGTTCGAAGTCGGGGGGACGCCCGCTCAAGACCGCGCTGAGTTTAGGTCGGCAAGGGCATCGATGGCGGCCTCGAGCACAACTCCCGGAGGCTGTGCCCCATCGATGACACGGATGCGCTGCGGCTCGCGCGCTGCCAGCTCGTCGTAGGCGGCGGCGATCGCCGCAAAGAATGCCTCCGCCTCACGTTCGAGCCGGTCGGGCGTGTTCTCGCGACCCTGCTGGCGTGTGCGGCCGACCGAAGGCTCGACGCGCAACAGCAGCGTGCGGTCGGGCTCGAGGCCGCCGGTCGCGAACGCGTTGAGCGCCGCGACCTGCTCGATGCCCAGGCCGCGTCCGGCACCCTGGTAGGCGAGCGACGAGTCGACGAAGCGGTCGAGCAGGACCCAGGCCCCGCTATCGAGCAGCGGGCGCAGGCGCTCCTGCACGAGCTGCGCACGGGCGGCGGCGTACAGGAGCGCCTCGGCCCGCGCGTCGCAACGCAGCGCGGGGTCCTTGACGAGCTCACGCACGCGCTCGGACAGCGCGACGCCGCCCGGCTCGCGCAGCAGCGCGACGGGGCGCTCGCGCGCCAGCTCGGAGCGCAGCGCGGTCGCGAGTGTCGTCTTGCCGGCCCCATCGATGCCCTCGATCGTGATCAGACAACCCCTCACCCATGCGACGGTACCGTGGGGTCGATGATCGCGGGCACCGAACATCACCCCCACGCGCGCGCGGTCCTGCACGCCGCGCTGCCGCCCGCGGGTGCGCCGAGTCACGCCTATCTGTTCTGCGGTCCGGCCGGAAGCGGCAAGCGGACGGTCGCGCGCGCGTTTGCAAGCGCGCTGCTGACCGACGGCGCCGACGATCCCGACGCGGCTGCCGCGCGCGTCGAGCACGGCGCGCACCCCGACCTCACGTGGGTCGCGCCGGCGAGTGCCGCCGGGATCCTCGTCGGCGACGTCGACCAGGCGATCGTCACCGGTGCGACGCGCACGCCGTTCGAGGCGCGCCGGCGCGTGTTCGTGATCGAGGACGCCGACGAGCTCAACGACCAGGCCGCCAACCGGATGCTCAAGACGCTCGAGGAGCCGCCCTCGTTCGCACACCTGATCCTGCTGACGAGCCGGCCGGGGGAGGTGCTGCCGACGATCGCCAGCCGCTGCCAGGCGGTGCGCTTCGACGCCCCGCCGGTGGCGCAGATCGCGGCGCGCCTGGAGCGCCACGGTGTCGAGGCGCAGGCGGCGGATGCGTGCGCGCGGCTGGGGCTCGGCGATGCGGCGCGCTCGCTCGCGCTTGCGCTCGGCGACGGTCCCGCGCTGCGCGCCGGGGCGCAGGCCGTCGCGCGCGGCGCCCTGCGCGGTGAGATCGTGCGGCGGCCCTGGACCGTGCTGCTCGAGCAGGCGCGCGCGGCCGGCGCGGCAGCCGCCGAGGACGTCGAGGCGGCGCTCGAGTCCGAGCTCGGCTACGCGATCTCCAAGGACCACGCGCGGCTGCGCCGCGGGGCCGCCGAGCGCGGCAAGCGCGCCGCGCGCCGCGCGCAGACCGCCGCACTGGATCGCGGCCTCGCGCTCGTCGGGCTGTGGCTGCGCGACGTCGCCTGCGCCGTCGATGGCGTCCCGGAGCTCGCCCACCACAGCGACCGCGCTGCCGAGCTGGCGCAGGACGCCGCGCTCGAGATCTCAAGCGCGAGGCTGCGCGCCGCCCAGGATCTCGTCGAGCAGATGCGCACGTCGCTGCAGCTCAACCCCAACGAGGAGCTCGCGCTCGACGCGCTCGGCTCACGCCTGGCGCGGACGCTGAGCGAATAGGTCGTCGCTGCGGCGTAGGGTGGCGCGAATGCCCAGCGCTCTCGTCGCGCCGGATTCCTTCAAGGGCACGTTCGATGCCGCGGCCGTCGCGGGCGCGCTGGCCCGCGGTCTGCAGCAGGCCGGCTGGGACGCTGACCGCTGCCCCGTCGCCGACGGCGGCGAGGGGACGCTGGCGATCCTCGTCGAGGCGCTCGGCGCGAAGCTCGTGGCGGCACGGGTGAGCGATCCGCTCGGCCGGCCGGTGAAGTGCCACTTCGGTCTCGCCGGCGAGACGGCGATCGTCGAGCTGGCGCAGGCGTCGGGGCTCGGGCTCGTGGCGCCCGACGAGCGCGATGCCTGGCGCGCATCGACGCGCGGCACGGGCGAGCTGATCCTCGCCGCGGTCGGCGCCGGCGCGCAGGAGGTTCTCGTTGCGGTCGGTGGCAGCGCGACGACCGACGGCGGCGCGGGCGCGATCGAGGCGATTCGCGAGGGCGGCGGTCTCGGCGTGGCCCGGCTTGTCGTGCTGTGCGATGTCGAGGCGGCGTTCGAGGACGCGCCGCGGATCTTCGCGCCGCAGAAGGGCGCCGACGAGGCGACCGTTGCGCGCCTGGAGAGGCGCCTGACGCGGCTCGCGCAGACGCTGGCGAAGGATCCGCGCGGCGTGCGCGCGACCGGCTGTGCCGGTGGCCTGTCCGGCGGGCTGTGGGCCGCGTTCGACGCCGAGCTGCGTCCCGGCGCTGCAGCGGTCCTCGACGCGCTCGGCGTCGACGCGCGCATGCGCGCGGCCCAGCTCGTTGTCGCCGGCGAGGGCTGCCTCGACGAGCAGAGCTTCGGCGGCAAGATCGTCGGCGAGCTCGTGCGCCACTCACGCGCGGCGGACATCCCGATCCACGCGGTCGTCGGCTCGAGCAAACTCGCCGAGGAGGACTGGCCGCGCGTTGGCTTGCACGGCGTCTGGACCGCCTCGGCGCTCGAGGAGATCGAAGCCGCCGGCTACGAGCTCGGCGCGAGCCTGCGCCCGCCCGCCCGGCGCTAGCATGCTCTCCCCATCGGCCCGCGAGTCCGGCCGGTCTCGCCGACGTAGCTCAGCTGGTAGAGCACTTCACTCGTAATGAAGGGGTCAGCGGTTCGAATCCGCTCGTCGGCTCTGGAAAAGCCCAGGTAATCAGTGATTTTGGCGATCAGGGCGCTCAAGGGGATTGGCGAATATGTCTCTAATATGTCCCGAGAGAGGAGTAGCATTCCCCCTCGGAGATGCCGTCATCGCGCTCCCGTGCACCGTCGGACACGTCGGCATCGACGGACGAGGAAGGCCAGGTTCGCATCGAAGGGTTCTGACCGCCGCCTGCGTCAAGCCAGGAGCGACACGCGCTGAACGGACGCACGGCCGACACGGCCGATAGCCGCCGCAACCCCATTCGTCCCGTACTAAACGTTCGCTGGGCCGAGGCGCAGCTATTAAGCGCTGCCGCCGTATCGTTTACTAAGCTGTGGCCTACTGATCACGGTTCGCTGCGTGTAACCGTGTCGATTCGGTCGATGGATCGATCGAAGGAGACGACCTCGGAGATCCCGGTCGCCTCGGCTTGAGCTACGACGTATACCTCGGCGAAGTCGAGTCCGTCGAGCTCCTATATGGCCAGTGCCCGCAGGAGCGTGTCGGCGTCGATGGTCTGGATGCTCGGTGCGCATCGCCGCGGTCCATAGCGCGCCCATGTCGCCTCGCGGCAGCTGATCCTGGCCCGTTCTAGCTAAGTGTTATCGTGTGGTCGTGGTGCGCGTCGGGATGCATGAGGCCAAGAGCCAGTTGTCGCGGCTGGTAGACCTTGCCGAGGGCGGCGAGGAGGTCATCATTCAGCGTTCCGGACGTCCCGTCGCCCGACTGGTCGCGGTGCAGCGACGCCGTCCTGCCGCAGAGGCATTCGGAGCGCTGCGCGGCGAGATCGAGCTGGCCGATGACTTCGACGACCTTCCGGCGACGTTCGCCGAGCACTTCCGCTGAGCCTGCTGCTCGACACCCACGCGCTGTTGTGGCTGCTCGCGGGAGATGCGCGCGCGGAAGGCGCTCGCGTCGCCGTCGAGGATGCGCGTGCCTCTGTGCTGGTGAGCGCGGTCTGTGTCTGGGAGGCAGCCATCAAGAGCGCGCTGGGCAAGTTGCGGGTCCCTGACAACCTGCTCGAGCGCCTGGACGAGTTCGCGTTTGAGCGCTTGGCGGTCAGCGATGTCCACGCGTGGGCGGTACGCGCGCTGCCACCGATTCACAACGACCCCTTTGACCGCCTGCTCGCCGCACAGGCGGTCTGTGAGCGCGCCACCATCGTGTCCGCCGACGCGGTCTTCGACGCGTACGGCGTCACGCGCATCTGGTAGCCGGCGGTGGCGGGGAAGATCCAGAGCCCCCGACGATCTGCGCTGATCGATGCCGGCGCCGACGCAAACCACGCTACGGGGCGCTGGGCAGCGCCTCGAGCCGCCCCACGATCTCCCCGGCCCAGCGTGTCGCATCGCTGACGTCGAAGATCGCGTCGAGGTTCACGTCGAGCCCGAGCTCGGGCCGCTCGGCCAGCAGCTCGCGTAACGGGATCCGCTCGTCCCAGGCGCGCTGCGCGGCCCCCTGCACGATGCGGTAGGCGTCGTCGCGCTGCATGCCGCCCTGCACGAGCGCGAGCAGCACGCGTTGGGAGAACAGCGCTCCGCACGTGATGTCGAGGTTCTCGCGCATGCGCTGCTCGTGGACGACCATGCCGCGCACGACGCGGATGGCGAGGTGCTGGGTGTAGTCGAGCAGGATCGTGGAGTCGGGCAGGATCACGCGCTCGGCGCCGGAGTGCGAGATGTCGCGCTCGTGCCACAGCGCGACGTTCTCGACCGCGGCGCTCGCGTTGCCGCGCAGCACGCGCGCGAGGCCGGTGATCCTTTCGGTCGTGATCGGGTTGCGCTTGTGGGGCATCGCGCTGGAGCCCTTCTGCTGGCCGGAGCGAAACGGTTCCTCGACCTCGCGCACCTCGGTGCGCTGCAGGTGGCGGATCTCAGTCGCCAGGCGCTCCAGGCCCGCGCCGGCGAGCGCGATCGCCTGCAGCAGCTCGGCGTGGCGGTCGCGCGCGACGACCTGGGTGGACACCGGCTCGCGCTGCAACTCCAACCCGCTGAGCACGCGCTGCTCGAAGTCCGGGGAGGTCGCCGCGTAGGTCCCGACCGCGCCCGACACGGCCCCCACGGCCGTCTGGGCGAACGCGCGCTGCAGGCGCTCGGCGTTGCGCGCGGCTTCCATCGCGAAGCCCGCGAGCTTGACGCCGAAGGTCGTCGGCTCGGCGTGCACGCCATGCGTGCGCCCGACGCAGATCGTGTCGACGTGCTCGCGTGCGCGCTCGGTCAGCGCCGCGACGAGCTCGCGCGCGCCCGCGACCACGATCTCGCCGGCGGCGCGCAGCTGCAACGCCAGCGCGGTGTCGAGCACGTCGCTGGAGGTCAGGCCGAAATGGATCCAGCGCCCCGCGTCACCCGCCGACTCGCTGAGCACGTCGACGAACGCCGCGACGTCGTGATCGGTCACCTTCTCGCGTTCCTGAACGGCCTCGACGGTGAACGTGGCCGCACGGACCGCGTCGAGCTCGGCGCCGGTCGGTCCCTCCATCGCCTCGCAGGCAGCGACCTCCACGCGGCGCCAGGCCTCCATGCGCGCCTCGTCGGTCCACAGCGCGCCGATCTCCGGGCGGGTGTATCGCGCGATCACCGGCTCAGTATCGAGCAGAACGCCGCTGCGGCGGCGAGACGCCGGGGCGACCTGCCTACGCGGAGAACTCAGCCCCGAGCCGTCGAACCCGGACGGGGGAGGCGGTGGCGGTGGGCAGGCTACGGCGTAGTGCCAGATGAGCTGCGCTTACGAGGCGCGGCCCTGGCGCCAATGACGCCGCCGACCTTCACCGTGGCGGTCACGTTCTGGCCGGCGATGGTCATGCGGGCGCGAAGCTCCTGGCGCAGGCGCTTCGTGACGGCCCCCGCAATCTCGAAACGCAGCGTGACATCCCCCGTGGCTCCGGGAGCAAGCGCTCCGAGGTTCGTGTCGTCGGTGTCCTGGTTCGGGTCGGTCTTGACCCGAACACCGCCGGAGACGAGCACCGGCCGCGATGGGACGATGCGACGACTGCCGCGGTTCGTCACCGTACGTGGACGCTGAGACGAGCGCGCTGCCGGCGCTTGCCGGACGACGATGCTGCGCGGTGCAATATCGCCGAGACGATGCGCACGCGTGGGTCGTTCGCCGGCTCCTGGGTTTGCGTCGATGCTCGCTGCTTGCGCGCCGGCGTGGTCGTGGTCGTGGGCGTGGACCTGGTCGTGCTGGTGTTCGTGACCGGGGGGATGAGTGCGAGCGCCGCGAGCGCCGGGAGCCCTGGGCACCCATGATGCAGGGCGGCCTGCTGACGGTCGTCTACGTCGTAATCGGCGCGTTCGTCGCGGCGGCGAACGACTACTTCGACCACGTCGGAGACGCCGAGGGCGTCGCCTCGGCGGTCATCGCGATCCTGGCGTGGCCGCTGATCTTGATCGGGATCGACATCCGTACACGTAGGCGCTGCGGCTTGACACGAGGGATAGCGTCATCGGTGCCAAGGTCTGTGGGGGCCGGCAGCCAGAACGCTGCGGAACTCACAGGCTGTCCTTCCAGAACGGAAAGGGGGACTATCGTGGCGCGCGAGCGACCGACAGCCTCCAATGTTCCACCGTCAGAGCTGACCGTCCTCGAGGGCAGCCGACCCCAGACCGACGGGCCGCTGCTCACACGTGCCCAGGCGCACGCCCTGCGCCGTAGCGCCCCTCTGACGCACATCCAGCTCAAGGAGCATCTCAAGGCCGTCCCGGAACGTCGGCTGCGCGGGCTCTGACAGGTCGCCGCTGGTCAAACCCCCAGGATCCGCAGCGCGAGATGCCCGGCGTTCTTGGCGTTGTCGAGCCCCACGCCCGCCACGGGCACGCCCGGCGGCATCTGGACGACCGACAGGATCGCGTCCAGCCCGCCCATCGCCGACAGGCGGCTGGAGAGCGGGACGCCGATCACCGGCAGGTCGGTGTGCGCGGCGGCGACGCCCGGTAGCGCGGCGGACAGGCCTGCGCCGGCGATGATCACGTACAGCCCGCGCATGCGCGCGTTGGCGCAGTACTCGGCGACGACGTCGGGCTCGCGGTGGGCGGACATGACGCGAACCTCGTGATGCACCTCGGCCTCGCGCAGCACCTTCGCCGCGCCGTCCATGACGTCCATGTCGCTCTTGGAGCCCATGATGATCCCAACGCGCGGCGCGTCGACCTCGAGCTCCTCCAGCTCGGCCTCGGTCTCCGTCTCCATTTCGGCGGCCAGCTCGGCCTCGAGCGCCGGCTCCGTCTCGACGGCCGGCTCGAACTCACGCTCTGTCATGCGCGACGTCTTCCCACGACTGTTGGATCCTATGCCGCTTCATGCCCGCCGCGCGATGTCGCGGCGCATTTGACGCCCGTCGAACTCGATGCCGTCGGCGGCCGCGTAGGCCGCGTCACGGGCGGCCTGCGCGCTCGGGCCCAGCGCCGTCACGTTGAGCACGCGCCCACCGGCCGTGACGATCTCGCCGCTGCCGCCGGAAGATGCCGCCGTGCCCGCATGCGTGACCTCGACCTCGCCCGGCACCTCATCCAGTCCCGAGATCACGTCGCCCGACGATGACGAGGCGGGGTAGCCGCCGCTCGCCAGCACGACCGTGACGGCGCACTCGTCCGCCCACTCCAGCGAGACGTCCGCCAGCCCGCCCGGCCGTGCGGCCGCCCCGAGCACGTCGAGCAGATCGGAGCGCAGCCGCGGCAGCACCGCCTGCGCCTCGGGATCCCCGAAGCGCACGTTGTACTCGAGCACCTTGGGCCCGTCGGGCGTCAGCATGATCCCGGCGTACAGGACGCCCGAGAACGGAGTGCCCCGCTCGCGCAGCAGGTCGACGACCGGCTGGTGCACGAGCGCGGCGATCTGCGCCATGCGCTCGGCGTCGATGCCCGGCACGGGGGAGAAGGAGCCCATCCCGCCCGTGTTCGGTCCCTCGTCGCCGTCGAAGATCCGCTTGTAGTCGCGCGCCGGGGCCATCGCGACCGCGCGCTCGCCGTCGCACAGCGCCAGCAGCGAGAGCTCCTTGCCCTCCAGGCACTCCTCCACGACGACCTGGCCCGGCCCGAAGCGACGCGCGACGAGGAAGTCCTCGAGGGTGGCGCGCGCCTGCGGCTCGTCGGCGGCGATCACGACGCCCTTGCCGGCCGCCAGCCCGTCGAACTTCAGCACGACCGGATAACCGTCGATCGCCGCCATGGCGGACTCAACGTCGTCGGCGGCCGTCCACGAGGCGGTCGGCACCCCGGCCGCCGCCATGATCTCCTTGGCGAACGCCTTGGATCCCTCCAGGCGGGCGGCTGCGGCCGTCGGCCCGAACGCCGCGATCCCGCGCGCCGCCAGCTCGTCGACGAGGCCCGCCACCAGCGGCGCCTCGGGGCCCACGACGACGAGGTCGACGGCCTCGTTCTCTGCCGCGCCGACGAGCGCCGCGATGTCGTCCGCCGCGACGTCGAGCAGCCGCGCGTCGCGCGCGATCCCCGCATTGCCGGGCGCGCACAGCAGCTGGGGCGCTCGCGGGGATCGCGCCAGCGCCCGCACGAGCGCGTGCTCGCGACCGCCGGCGCCGACGACCAGAACCCTCAAGCGCTCACCGGACCAAGTCGATCAGCTCGTCGATCGGGATCGCCGGCAGGGTCTCGTAGTGCGCGCTGCCGCGCGAGCCGAGCTCGAGCGAGACGCGCATCATCGTCGCATCGTCGGGCGCCTCGACGACGGTCAGGAAGTCGTAGCGGCCCAGCAGCGCCCACTGCATCCCGATCCGCGCCCCGAGCGCCTCGACCTCCTCGTTGACCTCCTTGATGCGCTGCGCGTTGTGCTTGATCGTGTTGACCCCCTCGGGGGTCAGGGTCGAGAGCATGAGGTACGTCGGCATGGCGCCTCCATGGTCGGAGCGTGGCTTGCGGTCACGGTTGTATCCGATCGACAGTTGTCCAGTGCGGCGTGCGGTAGCGGAATGATCCGCTACCTTCGCATTCGATGCTTTTCGTCCGCTCGCTGCTGGCCGTGCTCGCCGCCGGGCTCGCCTTCGTCCCGGCCGCGACCGCCGCGACGCTCGAAACCGAAATGCCCTGCTACCAGGAGGGCGCCGATGTCGTGACAACCGGCACCGGTTTCGTCCCCGGGCGCTTGGTGGGCGTCTGGCTCGACAACCGCCTCCTCGGGATCACCATGGCCGATCATCAGAGCATCTTCCGCAACAAGCTCGTTGCGCCGAGCCTCCCCTCCGGCGAGCGCGAGCACGTCCACTCGCTCGTCGCTTCGGACGGCACGAACACCGCGATCAAGCACTTTCGCGCGACGCAGGTGTTCGCGGGCTTCTCGCCCACGAGGGGCAGACTCGGGACGCTGCGGGTGCGCTTCGAGATCTACGGCTTTGGCCTCTACAAGAGCGGCGCGAAGGTGTACGTGCACTACGTGCGCCCCAATGGCAAGCTGCGCCGCACGGTCTATCTCGGCACGGCGTTTGGAAAGTGCGGTCACATCCCTCGCACGCGCAAGCGCCTGCTGTTTCCGTTCACCGCCGAACGCGGGACCTGGACGCTGCAGTTCGACACGCGCAGCGGCTACTACGGCAAGGCGACCGCGAAGTCGACGTACGCGTGGTTCCGCAGGAGCGTGCGGGTCGGCAGGTAGCGCCGGCCCGGCGGCTCTGCGCCCGTAGACTTCCCGCGTGACGCTCGGCGCGACACTGGTCGGGAGGGAACGGGAGCTCGCCGAGCTCAGGCACGGCGTCGAGGGCGTCTTCGCCGGGCGCGGTGCGCTGTACATGGTGGCGGGAGACCCGGGCGTCGGGAAGACGGCGCTGGCCGATGCCGCCGGCGCCGAGGCGGTCGCCGGCGGTGCGCTCGTGCTGTGGGGGCGCGCGTGGGACGGCGGCGGCGCGCCGGCCTTCTGGCCGTGGCTGCGAATCCTGCGCCGGCTGGCATCCGAGCGCGATGTCGCCGCGCTGGCCGCCGCGCTCGGTCCCGAGGCCGCCGGCCGCCTGGCGCGACTGGTCCCCGACCTCGGCATAGACGTTCAAAGCGCCGCCGCCGCCGCCGTCGACCCCGATCCGGGTGTCTCGGACGCCGCGCGCTTCCAGCTCTTGGATGCGGTCACATCGCTGCTGCGCGCGGCCGCGGCGGACGGGCCACTCGTGATCATCCTCGACGACCTGCACGGAGCCGACCATCCGTCGCTGCTGCTGCTCGGCTTCCTGGCACTCCAGCTGCGCGACGCGCCGATCCTCGTCATCGGGACCTACCGCGAGGCCGAGGCGCGGCTGGATCCGCAGCTCGCAGGCACTCTCGGCGACATCACCCGCCACGGCCACCGCCTGCCGCTGCGCGGGCTGCCCGAGCACGACGCCGGCGCGTTCGTCGAGCGCGTCGCGGGCCGGCGGCCGCCGGAGCGCGTCGTGCGCGCGATCCACGAGGCGACCGAGGGCAACCCGTTCTTCATCGACGAGGTGGTGCGCCTGCTGAGCGCCGAGGGCCGCCTCGACGACGCGTCGCAGGTCGTCAGCGTGCGCATCCCCGACGGCGTACGCGAAACGATCCGCCATCGCCTCGACCCGCTGCCCGCCAGCACCCGCCTCGTGCTGATGAGGGCGGCAGTCATCGGGCGCTACTTTCGCCTCGACACGCTGCAGCGCGTCTGCGAGCTCGAGCCCGCCGAGCTCGACCGCGCGCTCGGCGAGGCGGTCGGCACGGGCGTCATCGTCGAGCGGCCGGGCTCGCTGGGCTCGTACGGCTTCTCGCACGGGCTGATCCGCGAGACGCTCTACGACGATCTCGGGCCCCAGCGCCGCGGCCGGCTGCATCGCGCCGTCGGTCTGGCGCTCGAGGAGCTCTACGCCGCCGAGATCGAGCAGCACGTCGCCGAGCTCGCGCACCACTTCTTCGTCGCCGCGACCGCCGGCGAGCTGGCGAAGGCGATCGACTACTCCGTGCGCGCCGGCGAGCGCGCGCTCGAGCTGGTCGCCTACGAGGAGGCCTGCGGGCACTTCGAGCGCGCGCTGCAGGCCTACGGTCTGCAGGAGCGCGCCGACGTTCCGCGCCGCTGCGATCTGCTGCTCGCGCTCGGCTCGGCGCAGAGCCGCGCCGGCAACACGCGCAGCGCGCGCGAGACGCTCATGCGCGCCGCCGGCCTGGCGCGCAAGCTGCGCTCGCCCGAGCGACTCGCGCGCGCCGCGCTGGGCTACGGCGCGGGCATGGGCGGCTTTGAGTTCGGCCGCGTCGACGAGACGCTCGTCGCGCTGCTGCAGGAGGCGCGCGACGCGCTCGGCGACGGCGGCGCGGCG
>Ga0136613_10000788_pt1 | contig 15311 bp, 15 predicted proteins | sample AntDrymUQ2722106_2_FD_106649 | JGI IMG/M metagenome (GOLD analysis project Ga0136613, IMG submission 106649) | Polar desert sand microbial communities from Dry Valleys, Antarctica - metaG UQ272 (21.06) | ecosystem: Environmental > Terrestrial > Soil > Desert | place: Antarctica: Dry Valley... | reverse complement strand
CGCTTCGAGAGCCGCTTCTCGATCGAGTAGGAACCGAAGGACGCGAGGACGTGGCCGGCGCCCGGCAGGATGCCCAATGCTGATCCGAGGACGGTCCCACGCGCGATCGGACCGACCATGCGCCGGAAATCCTCGCGCGTCGGCCACAGGTTCGAGATCGATTTCGTGACCAGCTTGCGGGTCTTCTCGTCCTCGAGATTCCGCAGGATCTCGGCGACTCCGAACATGCCGACTGCCACCGAGACGAAGTTGATACCCTCGAACAGCTCGCGGACGCCGAACGTGAACCGCGGCGTGCCGGTGTAGAGGTCCTGGCCGATGGTGCCGAACAGCAGGCCGAGCACGATCATCGCCAGCGCCTTCACGGTCGAGCCGCGCGCCAGGGCGATCGATGCGATCAAGCCGAGCACGACGAGCGAGAAGAACTCCGGAGAGCCGAAGGTCAGGGCCACGCCCGCGAGCGGCGGTGCAAACAGGACCAGGACGATGGTTGCGACGGTGCCCGCGAGGAACGACCCGATGGCGGCCGTCGCGAGCGCCGGCCCGGCCCGCCCGTTCTTCGCCATCTCGTGGCCGTCGATGGCCGTGACCGCGGCCGACGTTTCGCCGGGCAGGTTGATCAGGATCGCGGTCGTCGATCCGCCGTACTGCGCCCCGTAGTAGATGCCCGCCAGCATGATCAGCGCGGAAACCGGCTCGAAGTGGAAGGTGATCGGCAACAGCAGCGCGATCGTGGCGGTGGGACCGATCCCCGGCAGGACCCCGATCGCCGTGCCGAGCACGACCCCGATGAAGCAGTAGAGCAGGTTCTCCACGCGCAGCGCGGTCTCGAGCCCGAGCCCGAGGTTGCCGAACAGGTCCATCGGTCGCCTCTAGATCGGGATCCACGGGCCGACGAGCGGCAACCGCAGCTGGAGGGCGAGGATGAAGATGACGACCGAGAGCGCCGTGATACCCGCAGTGATCACGAGCGCCTCCCGCGGCGACGTCTGCGACCGAGCCAGCGTCGCGAGCAGCGCGGCACCGATCAGCGCACCGACCACCCCGAGCCCACGGACCGTCAGGCCGAAGAACAGAAGCGCCGCGGTGATCAGCACCACCGCGCGCCAGTCGACCTCGCCGATGGGTTCACCCTCGCCGGCAATGAAGCCCTTGACGATGACGAGGATCCCAAGTGCGGCGAGCAGCATGCCCAGGCTCAACGGAACGTAGCCCGGGCCCATGCGAACGGGGGTGCCGATGTCGTACGCCAGCGAGCCGGCGGCGAAGGCGAGGCCGAGCGCGATGAAGATGGCCCCGGCCAGGACGTCCTTGAGCGCGCGGCGAATCTGCGGCAACCCTCACCTCCTCCGCGTATAGGGCGATCGGGCGGCGATGACGCCGCCCGATCTCACGTGTCGGACCTCAGCCGGCGGTCACGCCGGCATCCTCGATGATCGGTCGCCACAGCTCGATCTGAGCCTCGAGCTGCTCCCGATGCGCCTCGGGCGTCGCGCGGTCCTCGGGAACCGGAGCCGTGCCGAGCTCGTTCATGCGCGAGATCACGGTTTCATCCGCGAGTGCGACGGTGAGTGCCGAGTTCAACGCGTCGATGACTTCCTGCGGGGTGTCCGCCGGTACGTAGAGGCCGTGCCAGACGCTGACCTGCAGGTCGGCAAGCCCTTCCTCCTCGGTGGTCGGCACGTCCGGCAACGCGTCGATGCGCTCGGGCGTCGTGACGGCGTATGCCTTCACCTCGTCGCCGAGAATGCGCTCGGCCGTGTTCGTCGTCTGGTCGCACATGAAGTCGACCTGGTTGCCCAGCAGGTCATCCATTGCCGGACCGGTTCCCTCGTACGGGACCTCGGTCAGGTCGAGGCCGGTGGCTCTCTCGAACAGCAGGCCGCATAGCTGCGACGCCGCGCCGACTCCCGCGTTCGCGTACGTCACCGTGTCGAGATTGTCCTCGACGTAGGCGATCAGCTCCTCCATGGTCTCCGGCTCGAATTCCGGGCTGCCGATGAACGTCATCGGCACCTCCGTCACCAGGCCGATCATCTCGAAATCCTCGAGCGGGTCGTAGGCGAGCTCCGGATAGAGCGACGGCGCGGTCGACATGCCGATGTGGTGCATCAGCACCGTGTAGCCGTCCGGCTCCGCGTTCGCCACCTGGTCGGCGGCCACCGTGCCACCGGCGCCCTCGACGTTCTGAACGACGATCTCGCCGCCGAGCTCGGCCGCCATGGGCTCGGCGATGAGGCGCGTCACGGTGTCCGTGGGGCCACCCGTCGCGAAGGGCACGATGAAGGTGATCGGGTTCTCGGGATAGTTACCGGCGTCCCCGCCGCCTCCGCCGCTCGCGGGTGCGGAGCCGGAGGCGGAATCGCCGCCGCCGGTGCATGCGCTCACCGCGAGACAGACGGCGGCGAGGATGGCTGCGGGCTTCGCCCGGTTGCTCCGGCGGCCTGGAGCCGACCGGTCGTGCCGGGCACTGACTGCCTGGGCGCGTGTCATGAACGCCGACCTCCCCTTACTCATCAGCTCGGAATCGCCGGAAGACTACCACCTCATCATGCGGTCGGGCCATCTCGCCCGACCGCATCCACGACCTCCTCGAGCGAGCCCGCGGACCTGATCGCCGGTGCGGTCGGCTGCTGGTCGGTGCGCCGTGCCACGAACCACGCCTCCAGGCCGGCAGCGTCGGCGCCGTCGGCGTCATACGGCGACCCGGCGAGGAAGAGCGTCCGTTTCGGTGACGTTCCCAACCGCCGGCAGGCCACGAGGTACACCTCCGGCTCCGGCTTGTAGCGGCCAGCCTCCTCCGCCGAGAGCGTGAATGCCGGCGCAAGGCCGGAACGGCCAGCCGCCACGGCCGCCAGCTCGCTCGAGCAGTTTGTGACGAAGGCGTACGGGACTGTCAGCCGGTCGAGCGCCGCGGCGTCCGGCCACGGCTCCATCGCGGCCCACCCCGCGAACAGCTGTATGGGCGCGTCGGGCGGGAGGCCGCAGGCCACCGCTGCCTCAGACACGAGCCGCTCATACGGGACGTACAGGCTGCTCTCGGTCATGCGCGCGGTGACGGCGTCCCGCCACGCCAGCCCCCGTGCCTCGTCATCGGCGGCGCCGGACCAAATTTCGAGCGAGTTCATGACGCCCATCAGCAGATCGAATAGCGCACCATCGGGGTGGAGGCCGGACACCGGCTCGGCGCGTGTCACGAGCCGACGATCACCTCGGCGACCATCCCACCCTCGTAGTGGCCGGGTTCATGGCAGCCCACCAGCAGCTCGCCGGGGTCCTCGAAGGTGTAGCTGAACTCGGCCGTCTCGCCCGGATCGACGCTGACACCGGCCCCGCTTGCGTGGCGGACTTCCCCGTGCCCATCGCTCATCTCGTCGGCGAACGCTGCCTGCTCCTCGACCGTGCCGACCAGGAACTCGTGAACGGTGGCGCCGGTATTGTGGATCACGAACCGCACGGTCTGGCCGGCGCTGATACGCAGCTCGTCGGGGTCGTAGCGCAGGTCATCGGTCATGGTGACCTCGATGATCTGATCGGCGGCTGGCGGGCCGGCGCACGCCGTGAGGGCCGCGAGGACCAGCATTCCGACGACGATCAGGCGCCTCATGTCACCCCTCTCCGCTAGTCATCGTGGCAGTCATGATCGTTCATCGGCTCCATTCTCCGCTGCGTCGTGATTCGTCGGGAAGTGTTGGGCCTTTCATGCCGCCGAGGGAAACACCGCTCGAGGATGGATTTACAATCCCGGCTTGTGGATACTCACGAGCCCCATCGAATGCCGCCCGATACGCTGGAGCTGCGCGAGCTTCGCTACTTCCTGGCAGTCGCCGAGGAGCTGAACTTCACCCGAGCCGCCGAGCGGCTGCACCTGGCACAGCAGGCGCTGAGCGCCGCCATTCGCAACATGGAAGCCGACCTCGGCGTGCAGCTCTTCATTCGCAACACGAAGCGAGTCGAGCTCACCAGCGCCGGCGCCGCGCTCGTGTCCGGCGCGTGGCAGACCCTCGAGAGCGCCGCCGATGCTGTTGACGAGGTGCTGCGTGTGGCCGCCGGCCGCAGCGGACGGCTCATCGTCGGCTTCTCCACCGCAACCGGTGCCGTTCCGAAGGTTCGGCAGGTGATCCGCCGCTTCAGCGAGGCCTCGTCGGACGTCGACCTCCGCCTGGTCGAGCACGACTTCTCCGACCCGGTGGCCGGGCTGGGGACGGGTGCGACACAGGTGGCCTTCGTGTTCGGGCCGCTGCCGGACGACATCAGCTCCCTGACCGTCTTCGAGGATCTCAGGCATGTGGCGCTGCCGGCGGGTCATGCGCTATCGGATCGAGCCGAGCTGACGACGGCGGACCTGACCGGCCTGCCATGGCTGCGGGTGCCTGCCCCTGATGGGCCGTGGTCGCAATTTTGGTTCAGTCACCCGCTCGGGGAGACGCGGGCCGGCGCCGAGATCCGGACGGCGGACGAGTGGGTGCCGGCCATCGAGTCGGGCCATGGCGTCGCATTCACGATGCCGACCGTCATGGAGAACTTTCCGAACACCGAGATCGTGACGGTACCGATTACCGACCTCGAGCCCGGTTCGGTCCGGCTGGCCTGGCGGACCGATGACGCCGATCCCGTGGTGGCCGCCTTCGTGGCATCGGCAAGGAGCACCCTCGAACTCGCGTAGCGAGACTCACAAGCGCGGCTTGTGACGCCATCACCAGGCGGTGTTTCCCTCCGTCGGCGCGCCCGTCGACACTCAGAGGGAATCACACCCTGGAGGCCTGACATGGCTCGCCACTCTACGATGGACCGGCACATGGACCACAGCACTCATCCTCCCGCCGATGCGCACCGCGCGCCCCTGCATGACTCGGAGGCGGGTGGGCACGCGGCGCACGACAAGCATGCGGGACACGATCCCGAGGCCTTCAAGCGACAGTTCTGGATTGTCCTGGCGCTGACGATCCCGGTCGTCATCTGGAGCCACGAGGTGATGATGTGGCTCGGCTACACCGCGCCGGTCTTCCCCGGTTCGGACTGGGTGTCGGCCGTGCTCGGGACCGTGATTTTCCTGTATGGCGGGAAGGTCTTCCTCGACGGCGCCCGCACCGAGCTCGGTGATCGTCAGCCCGGCATGATGACCCTCATCAGCCTGGCGATCGTGGTCGCCTTCGTCGCCAGCTGGGCGGCCACGCTCGGCGTCTTCGAGGTCGACGTGTGGTGGGAGCTCGCCACCCTGATCACCGTGATGAGCCTCGGCCACTGGATCGAGATGCGCTCCATCATGCAGGCCCGGGGCGCCCTGTCGGCAATTGCCGAGCTGCTCCCCGATGAGGCGGAGCGCGTCGTCAATGGCGCGACGCAGACCGTGAGCCTGAACGAGCTGCAGACCAGTGACATCGTCCTCGTTCGACCAGGCGGCCGCATCCCGGTGGACGGTCAGATCGCCGATGGCGCGGCGGATGTCGACGAGTCGATGATCACCGGCGAGTCACGCGCCGTCGCCAAGCAGGCCGGCGACACCGTCGTGGCGGGCACCGTCGCGAGCGGCGGCAGCCTCCGCATCCGGGTCACCGCCGTCGGCGACCAGACCGCGCTGTCCGGCATCATGCGGCTTGTCGCGCAGGCGCAGGCCTCGAACTCCCGCGCCCAGGTGCTCGCCGACCGGGCGGCGGCCGCGCTCTTCTACGTGGCGCTGGTGGCCGGCGTCCTGACGCTGGGCGCTTGGACCCTGCTCGGCCAGCCCGAGGAGGCGCTCATCCGCACCGCGACCGTGCTCGTCATCGCCTGCCCGCACGCGCTCGGGCTGGCGATCCCGCTGGTGATCGCCATCAGCACCACGCTCGGCGCGCGAAATGGCCTGCTCGTCAAGGACCGCCTGGCGCTGGAGCGGGCGAAGGATCTCCACACCGTCATCTTCGACAAGACCGGCACCCTCACCCGGGGCGAGCCCGTGCTATCGGCGGTGGCGGCTGTCCCCGGCATCGGCGAGGAAGAGGTCCTCGCCACCGCGGCTGCGGTTGAGGCCGATAGCGAGCATCCGCTGGCCCGGGCGATCGTGCGCGGCGCCGAGCGCCGCAGCGTCAGGGCGTTGCCATCCTCCGGCTTCGAAAACCTGCCGGGGCGTGGAGCGCGGGCGACCGTGCAGGGAGTCGCGGCGCACATCGGGGGACCGCGGCTCCTGGAGGAGCTGAAGCTCGCGGCGCCGGACGTCCTCAGGGCGGTGACCGACGGCTGGTCGGACGCCGGGCGGACGGTCCTGCATGTCATCGCCGATGGCCGGATCCTGGGGGCGATCAGCGTGGAGGACGAGATCCGGACAGAATCGGTCGAAGCGGTTCGACAGCTCCACGACAAGGGGCTGCGCGTGGCGATGATCACCGGAGACGCGCAAGCGGTGGCCGATTCGGTCGCGAAGCGCATCGGTATCGACGAGGTCGCCGCCCAGGTGCTGCCGGCCGACAAGGCCGATGCCGTCCGCCGCTTCCAGGCCGGCGGGCGCAGGGTGGCGATGGTCGGCGATGGCGTGAACGACGCGCCGGCGCTGGCGCAGGCCGATGTCGGGATCGCCATCGGCGCCGGGACCGATGTCGCCGTGGAGGCCGCCGGGATCGTGCTGGTGCGCGACGATCCACGCGATGTTGCCTCGGCGATCGAGCTGTCGCGGGCGAGCTCCCGGAAGATGATCCAGAACCTGGTGTGGGCCACCGGCTACAACGCGCTCGCCATTCCCGTGGCTGCCGGTGTGCTCGCCCCGATCGGCTTCGTGCTGCCGATGAGCATCGGGGCGCTGGTGATGAGCGTCTCGACCATCGTGGTCGCCGCGAATGCTCAGTTGCTCCGCGGCCTGCGGCTCTCGCCGGTGAGTCGCGCATGACCCGTTGGATCGCATGACCCGGGCGCTTGCTTGCCCCATGTCCGTCGGGTGAGCGGTATCTGACGGTTGGGCTCGTGTCGGGTCAGGTATACACACGGTGACTGGTAGGCTTCGAATTCGAGTCACTTGGCGTCGCGGGCGAGCAGATCCACGCTCGGCGCAACGACGAACGAGCCCGGACTGTCCCTAGCAGTCGCCCCGTGCATATCTGGACGGAATCGCGAGGCCACGGCCTGAGCGTCTTGCCGCGTCGATTGCGGGGCGAGTTCCTGCACTTACCGACCAGCATCGGCTTAGGACGGTTCTGTGGAGGATTTGGGCCTGGATTCCCCCCAATGAGGAAGTGCCGCCGGTCCATCGGCGAAGCGGAGCGGCCTTGACTTCTGCCTCGGCGGCGGCAACCAGAGTGGCGAAGACCGGCCGTGCTTGCCACTCTGACCCGATGAGGCAGCGCGGTTTCAGCTCACGCGCCGGCGGCAACCGGCTGACGTTTCGTGAGCTTCGATAGCGCTGGCCCAAGCTCGTCGGTGAAAAAGCGGAAGAATCCCTCCTGGTCCGGACCGACCTGGTGGAAGTAAACGCTCTCGACCCCGGCATCGATGAACGCCTGGACCGACTCGACGTAGCGCCCGACGTCGGGACCGATCGGCATCTGCTCCGCGAGCATCTCCGGCGTCACCAGGCTCGAGGCCTGCTCGAAGTGCTGCGGGAGCGGCAGCTCCTGCGACAGCTCGCCTGGCACACCGGCATTCGGCCAGATCTCGTGCACGGTCTTCTTGGCCACGTCCTCCGAGGCCGCCCAGCACCCGGTGACCTGGCCGTAGATCGGCTTGTCGGATCCGCCTTCGGCTCGGAAGCCGTCGATTACTTCGGACCCTGGCGACGTCACGATCAGGCCGTCGCCGATCTGGCCGGCCAATTCGGCTGACTCCGGACCACCGGCCGCGACAATGATGCGCGGGGCTCCTCCGGGAGCGTGTAGAGGCGCGCGTTCTCGACGACGTAGTGCTCGCCGCGGTGGCTGAACAGCTTGCCCTCCCACAGGCCGCGCATGATCTCGATCGATTCCATCAGCATCTCGCGGCGCTCCTCGTATGGCGGCCAGTGGTCGCCGAGGATGTGCTCGTTCAGGTTCTCGCCGGTCCCGATGCCGAGGAAGAAGCGGCCGTCGAACAGGTCCGCGGTGGTAGCCGCCGCCTGGGCGATGATCGCGGGGTGGATGCGGATCATCGGGCAGGTGACGCCGGTGCCGACCTCCAGCGTCCGCGTCTCCCGCGCGATGCCGCCGAGGACCGTCCACACGAACGGCGAATGACCCTGCGCGTCGACCCACGGGTGATAGTGATCGCTGATCAGCGCGAACTCGAACCCGGCCTCCTCGGCACGGGCCGCGTTCGTCACCAGGTCAGCCGTTCGATGCTCCTCGCTGCTGAGGGCGTAGCCGAATCGCACCGCCCTCAAAGGCCCCCGCCGGCCGGCTCGTTGTGATCGTGGACGTGCGCCTCCTGGCCGTGATCCTCGTCCTCCTTCTCGGGATCGTGATCGTGGCCATGGAGCAGCGGCGCGTGGTTGTGCTCGTGGCTGTGATAGTGCGCGCGATGATCGAACGCGCCGAGCGGCCCGCCGGTGTGATGGTGGGTAACGTGGTAGTGATCGTGGGTATGGACCTGCTCGGGATGCAGATGCTCCTGGTCGTTCGCTTCGGTCCCCACGGTCGTCTGCCCGCCGGCACCGGTCTCCTGGTACGTCATCGCCGTTGCCCTCGCTATTCGGTGTGTGGCATCTAGTTCATGCAGGACGGATGCCGAGCGTCGAACCGGCTCTGCCAACGGCCCTGACTCGGTTGGAGCGGCATGGTCCGATTGGGCCATGGCCCGGCGTCGCCACGCTGCTACCGTGCGCATCATGCGGATGAGCGAAGCCTCGATGAACGAGATCGCCCTCGGCGTGATCGCGGACGCGGTGCGTGCCAGCGATCTCCTCGTGGTCGAGCGGGGCGACGGCTTGCTGCACCTGGCCGGTGGTCATGGGCGCGGCGCCGGCTGGGCAGGCATCGTCGAGGTTAGGCTCGACGACGAGCCGATGGCCGCGGAGGCGATCGCCCTGGAGCGCGTCGTCCGGCGCTCGTCTTCAGACGCCGAGCGGATCGTAGGCCCCTACTGGAGCCGGCGCGCGGCCCTCGTTCCGGTGGGAGAGGCGCATCTCGTCATCTTCGGCGGCGACGACATGGAGCGGACCTCGGACGGCGAGCTGCTCCGTCACGCCGTGAGAGCAGTCGCCGCATGCGGGACGATCCCAGCCGAACGGCTGCTGGCCGACGAGCTCGAGGTCGTCCACGCCGTCCGCGCGCTGATGAGCCGCCGTCCGGACACCGTCGAAGCTACCGCCCGACGCGTCGCCGCCGTGGCGGCCGACGTCCTCGGCTGTGAGATCTGCATCGTCCTCGTCAGGGATGGCGAGCGGTCAACGGTGGCAATCCATGCCATCGATGGCGATCACGAGGATCCCACCCTAGAGGCTTCGCTGCTGGCCCTCGCCGAGCGCGCCCGCGCGAAGCCCGTCCTCGAGCAGGAGCTGGCCGAGCGGGTCGAGCTGGTGGGCATGACGATCGTCTCGCGGCTGGCGCTCCAGATCGGGAGCGAGGACCAGCTCGGCCTGCTGGTGGTCGCGCACGCCAGCCATCGGCCACGCGGTTTCACGACGCTCTGCCAGCGGATCGGTCGGTCATTGGCCGAGGCCGCGGAGGTTCTGATCGGTCAGGCGCTGCTCAAGGAGACGATGGCCGCGGAGCGAGATCGCTACGCGCAGCAGGCCAGGAGCGACTCGCTCACCGGCCTCGCGAACCGCGTCGCGTGGAGCGAGGCGCTCGGCACCATCGAGCCCGAGATGCGAACCTCGTTCGTGGCGTTCGATGTCGATGGGCTCAAGCAGATCAACGACTCCGCCGGTCATGCCGCCGGGGATGCGCTCCTCGTTGCGGCGGCCGACGCGTTACGGGCAGCCGTCCGGGACCGCGACATCGTGGCGCGGCTCGGGGGCGACGAGTTCGGCGTGTTGCTGGTCGGTGGATCCGAGGCAACCGCCCGCCAGGTCATCGACAGGGTCCGGGAAGTGGCAGCCGCGTGGCAGGGCGAAGACGGCCCGTATCGGCTGACGCTCACCGCAGGCTGGGCCGCGACCCGTCCCGGGGAATCGCCGCTGACCGCCTATTCACGTGCCGACGACATGCTCTGCGCCCAGAAGCGCGTCTGACTGACGTCAGGGGGGTCGCCGCTCTTTCACCGGCGGCGTGCGCCCACTCACGTCCTCATGACCCGTACCACGGGACTAACGACCAAGGTCAGCGAGCTGCATGGCGATCCGCTCGTCCCGCGGGTCAAATCGCCACGGAACTCCCCCACGAAGCGCCACCGTTTGCTGTTAGCCCCGCCCTGCGGGTGACGGGGCGGGCGGGCCGCGGCGTGCGCCTCCTCACGTCCTCATGACCCGTACCACGGGACTAACGACCAAGATCACCAAACTCCATGGCGTTCCGCTCGTCCCACGGGTCAAGACGCTACGGAGCTCCGTTACCCAGCGCCTTCGCATGCTGTTAGCCCCGCCCTGCGGGTAAGCGCGCGCTAATCGGCGGATAAGTCACGGTCGTCATGCTGCGTCCCATGTCTGTACGTGATCGCAGGGTTGCCGCCGGTCGACGCCGGGGCGAGGCGCTCAACAGGATGATCGGGCACGAGGTTCGCCGCGGTCGGCGAATGGCCGGAGTGAGCCAGGACCATTTGGGGCTCGCCGTGGATCTTTCCGGCTCCGAAGTTGGGCGCGTGGAGCATGGCACCGCCCCGTGGCTCACTGTCATCCACGCTTCCGAGCTGCTGCGCGCGGTCGGTCTCGACCTGTGGGCCAGGGCCTATTTGGCTGGCCCGCCCCTGCGCGATGTCGCGCACCTCCGATTGCTCGCCGATTTCGAAGGACGACTTCATCCATCGGTGAAATGCCAGCGGGAGTGGCCGATCCCCGGTGAAGGAGACTCGCGGGCGATCGATCTGTTGCTGACCAACCTGCCGAAGCGCATCGGTGTCGAAGCCGAGACGGTCCTTGACGACCTTCAGGCAATGCAACGCGAGCTGAATCTGAAGCAGCGTGACGCCGGTCTCGAGCGCCTGATCCTGCTGGTTCGTGGCTCTCGACGGAACCGCGAAATTCTGCGAGCGGCCGATGCACTTCAGCGCGACCTTCCCCTCTCCTCACGCGCCGTCATGGCTGCTCTTGCGCGCGGCCGTGATCCGGGAGCCAACGGCATTGTCATCCTCTAGGCGCCAAGCCTTCACCCGCAGCACGGGGCTAACGACGAAGAAGAGCCAGCTCCGTGTCAATCCGCTCGCAGGGCGGGGCAGATCGAGAAGGAACCCAGGCCCATACGCGCTCGATGCCCGTAAGCCCCGTGCCGCGGGTGAACTGGGGTTAGATCCCGGCCCGCCGCTTGCAGCATGCGCCGGCAGGAGGTGAACCGATGGATTCCGATCGCACGCAGGACAGCGTCGAGCAGCTCGAGGACCAGGAGATCCCCAACCCGATCACCGATGACGACGCCCAGCTCGGCGAGGCTGGCGACGCCGCCAATCCCGAAGGCGAGGCCCCGGCGACCGACAAGGACGATGCCGAGGGACCTGCTCCGCACATCACGCAGATGCCGCGGTAACCGCCGCCGGCGTCGCCGGTAGGATGGGCCGCGTGACCACGCCCGCCGATCCGACCGCGCTCGACCGCCTCGCCGAGGAGTACTGGGAAGCCCGGCTGGCACGTCACCCGGTTCATGCAACCGCGCTCGGCGACCGGCGCCACGACGACCGGCTGGATGACGACTCCCCCGAGGGCAAGTCGGCCTGGCGCGCACAGCTCGACGAATTTGGCCGCCGGCTGAACGAGCTGGGCGACGGCGAGGACGCCGACCCAATCACCCGCGCGGCGCTGAACGAGGCGCTGATCGCCGATCGACTCTTCCTGGACGCAGACCTGCAAGCGTTCAGCGTCGACCCTATGGACGGACCGCAGACGCAGCTGCTCAACATCCCGTCGTACCAGCCGATTCGCTCCCCCGCCGAGGCCGATGCGCTCCTCGGTCGCTGGCGCGCGATACCGGCCTACCTCGACATAGCGATCGAGAACCTCCGACGGGGAGCGGGCGAGGGGCGCATCGGCGTCTCGATGCTCTGCACCAAGGTCACGGAACAGCTCGACGAGCTGCTCGCGCGCCAGGACGAGGACTGGCCGCTCCTGCAGCCCGCGTCCGACGCGCCCGAGATCCGTGACGAGCTGCTCGCCATCATCGGCGACGATATTCGGCCGGCGTTCGAGCGGTATCGGTCGCTGATCGTGGACGAGCTGGCGCCGCACGCGAGGCCGGACGACCGGCCCGGTCTCTCGCACATCCCGGGCGGTGTCGAGGCCTACGCGCTGCTGGCGCGGGCGCACACGTCGCTGGAGATCGTGCCGGAGGAGGTCCACGCCATCGGCCTCGAGGAGATTCGACGGCTCGACGGCGAGTTTACCGAGCGGGGCGCCCGACTCCTCAACACCGATGGCCTGGAGTCCACGCTGAGCGCATTGCGCCAGGATTCGGCGCTGCACTTCACGACGCGCGAGGAGGTGGCGGCGGTGGCACAGGCATCCCTCGACCGCGCCAACGCCGCCATCGGCGACTGGTTCGGACGGCTTCCAAAGGCCCCGTGCGAGGTCGTCGTGATGGCCGCGCACGAGGAGAAGCACTCGACCATCGCCTACTACCGGGAGCCTGCCGCCGACGGCTCCCGACCCGGCCGGTATTACATCAACACCCACGCGCCCGAGACCCGGCCCCGCTATGAAGCGGAAACGCTGGCCTTCCACGAGTCGGTGCCCGGGCATCACCTCCAGCTCGCCATCATGCAGGAGCTGACCCACCTCCCGGCCTTCCGCCGATTCAACGGCAGCACCGCCTACATCGAGGGCTGGGGCCTGTACACCGAGCGCCTCTCGGAGGAGATGGGCCTCCTCAGCGGCGACACGGACCGCTTCGGCGTGCTCTCCTTCGACGCCTGGCGTGCCTCGCGGCTGGTTGTCGACACCGGGATCCACGCGCTGGGCTGGACCCGCCGGCGGGCGATCGACTTCATGGCGCAGCACACGGCGCTGGGCGAGAACAACATCGCCAACGAGGTGGACCGATACATCGCCGACCCCGGCCAGGCGCTCGCCTACAAGCTCGGGCAGCTCGAGCTGCTTCGGCTGCGCAGCGAGGCGCGCGAGCGCCAAGGCTCACGGTTCGACATCCGGCGCTTCCACGACGCGGTCCTCGGCGAGGGCGCGCTGCCGCTGCCAGTGCTGCGCCAGGTCGTCGAGCGGGCGCTGGCCTGACGGCCGTGGTCGAGCGCCGCGATCCGTATCGGATCCTTCAGGTTCAGCCGGATGCCGATCCGGACGTCGTTCGCGCGGCTTACCGGGTGCTGGCACGCAAGGTCCACCCGGATGCTTCGGCGCCAGTGGACGAGGCGACGGAGCGCCGCATGACCGATCTGAACTGGGCCTACGCCGTCGTCCGCGACCCCGTGAAGCGGCAGGGCTGGGAGTCGGATCGGCGACGCGCTCCGCCACCGGTGCCGGGCGAGGACGCCACCCATGGAGCTGCGCGAGGACCGTTGGGAGCCGATGGCGCGGGCTTGCGGCTCGACTTCGGGCGTTACCAGGGCTGGACGCTGGGCGAGGTCGCCAAGCGGGATCCCGACTACCTCGACTGGCTGCGCCGCCACCAATCGGGTGCGCGCTACCGCGACGCGATCGACATCCTGCTGCGCAACGTCCGCCGCAAATAGGCTCAGTCCCCGCCCTCGGCCGGGCTGACGGGCTCGTCCGGGATCCCGGGCTGCTCCTTCGGTTTCGTGCCCGGTCGATCCTCGACGCCCTGATCCTTCATGTAGCGCTCCTGCTCGGCCGCCTCTCGGTGGCCGTCGGTCGCGCGCTGCCCCTGATCGGTGTTCTGGTTGACCCGATCCTGTGGGATCGGGCTCTGTCGGCTGTCACTCATGCGCCGATGCACCGCACCAGCCATGCCAGACGTGAGAAAGCACGAGAGCCGGCCCGGAGGCCGGCTCTCGCCAGGTTGAGTTGACTGCGTTACTTCTTGGGCTGGAACAAGGCCCGAGCGATGATCGGTCCAACCGTGCTACCGACTCGCACGCGGATGGTGTAGTCCTGGCCGGCCTTCAGCTGCCTGGTGCTGAAGTTGTAGATGTACCCGCCGCCATTCACTCGCATCTGGGTGCCCGTATCGGCGTTGCTCACGCTTTCGGCAATGATGATCGGCGTGGCATCCGGCTGCGCATCGGTCGCGTTACCGAGGGCAATCGTGATGTGCAGCACGGGAGTGGTGAGGGTCGTCCCCGGTGAGCACATGCTTGCCAGGTTGACCTTGATCGGCACCACGTTGCCGTACTTGGCGATGTTCCTCTCGTTGTCCTTGATCGGCGCCTGGAAGGAGGCCTGCGCGAAGTCGTACGTGCCCGTGCTGCCTCCGCTACGGGTCTCGACTGCGGATGAGGCTCCGTCCTCGTCGGTGACCCACATCCGAACCTCGATCGTGTAGCACCCAGGGCCGAAGGTCTGAACGTCCGCAACCATTCCGCTGGAGGCCAGGGAGTTGGCAGGCGTGGTGGTCGATGTGCGCACCAGCACGCCGTTGAGGTAGTACTGGAACGTTGCTGTCTGTCCGTCCAGGACGCCCGCATCGCTGTAGGTCATCGTCGAGGTGACCTGGTTGCCGACAGCGTCGACGACAACGGTTGCCGATGAGATGACCGGAGCCACGTTGGCGACGGTGACGGCACGGGTGTCGGAGTCCGACGCGCCGTCGGAGTCGCTGACCGTGACGCTGATGGTCGGGCTGGCCGGGCCGTCGACGAAGCTGCAGTCGAAGCTGCCGCTGCCGGTGGCCGCGTTGAAGGTGTCGGGACCGACCTGGGTGCCGCCGGTGCCGCACTCGGTGGCTCCGAGCACGAAGGTGTCGGCGCCCGGGTCAGAAGTGGTGAAGCTGTAGGTGTGGGTGCTGCCCTCGTTGACGCTGGCCGCACCGGTCAGGGTCACCGTGGGTCCAGCGTTGGCGACCGTGACGGCACGGGTGTCGGAGTCGGATCCACCATCGTCATCGCTAACCGTGACGCTGATGGTCGGGCTGGCCGGGCCGTCGGCGAAGCTGCAGTTGAAGCTGCCGGCGCCGGTGGCCGGGTTGAAGGTGTCCGCTCCGACCTGGCTGCCGCCGGTGCCGCACTCGGTGGCTCCGAGCACGAAGGTGTCGGCGCCCGGGTCGCTGACGGTGTAGCTGTAGGTGTGGGTGCTGCCCTCGTTGGCGGTGTCATCGCCGGTCAGGGTCACGCTGGGTGCCACGTTGTCGGAGGTGATGGTCAGCGAGTCGCTGGTGGCGGCG